>OGCL01000742.1_pt1 | contig 32374 bp, 25 predicted proteins | sample 1570041 | NCBI WGS metagenome assembly OGCL01 (sample SAMN06266162, study PRJEB24511) | hot springs metagenome | isolation source: Hot spring water | place: South Africa: Limpopo | collected 2015-06-22 | reverse complement strand
TATTTTCATTCTGGCGTTGTGCGGCGCAGCCGCATGGATGACTGAGGTGAACATACGGGGAAACCGGGTTTCCCCACCTGCGGTGAGCCTGTCGAACCGCACCCCTGCCTGGGGGGGGCCAGCCGCTCCCGACAGCGGTTGGGAAATGGGGAAACCGGGTTTCCCCACGCCCCTCTCTGAGAGGAAGATTTGGGCTATGCTCACCGCAGAGGAGCCTCCGGCCCCGCTCCAACCGCGCCCCCATCTTTCCGCCGCGAGTTGCGGTACAATAAGGTGTTGCCTGCTGCGGGCGCCACCTCATTGACCATCGGGCGGAAAGACGATGAGCCTCTACAAAAGCCGCCATGTTGCGGCCCGGTTCCTTCCTGGCCTGTTTGTGCGTTTTGTGCAGATCTATGTGCGGCCGCACGTTGAGGGACGTGAGCACATTCCCACCGAGGGCGCGTGCATTATCGCCGCCAATCATTGCAGCCACGCTGATACGGCAGTGGTCTTCGCCTCGCTCCCTCCCCATGCCCGCAAACGCTTCGTTGCCGCTGCGGCCCAGGACTACTTCTTCCAGGGCGGGCCGCAACAGTTCGCCTCACGGGTACTCTTCAACGCCATTCCTGTTGCCCGCGACCGGCGCGGGGGCCAGGATCCGCTGCGCCACGCCGCGCGCGCGCTCCGCGAGGGCTATGTTCTCCTGCTCTTCCCCGAAGGCACCCGCAGCCCTGACGGAACCATCGGGCCTTTCCGCGCAGGGATCGGCAAGCTGATCGCCGAGTTCCCCGGCACGCCGGTCATCCCTACCTGTATCGAGGGCACGCGCCGCGTGATGCCCAAGGGCAAGCTCATTCCGCGCCCCTTCAAAGTCCACGTCTCCTTCGGCGAGCCGATGTACCCCAGGGCCCATCCGAAGCTGCGCGGCACCTGGCAAAGCGCCGCCGATGAGGTGCGCGCGGCGATCATTCGCCTCGGCGCCCCCGAACCGGCTGTAGAGGAGTGATACCATTTTAGATTTTAGATTTTAGATTTTGAATTGTGGATTGCCACGCTGGGCAGCACAAAGCCTGAAACCGCTTCAAGCAATGCGGCATCATCAACGGTAGTTGGTACGATACTATACGCGAGGCGCGCAACGCCCGAATGAACATATTTGGGAGGGCGAAGCCCTCCCAAACCCTCCCCTCCACGGGGAAACCCGGTTTCCTCGATGTTCACAGGGGTCAGGCACCCCCAGCACTGGTTGGAGGACGGGGAAACCCGGTTTCCCCACTTGCGAGTCTGCTGGCCAGTTCCACGAAAAACGGCAGCAACTCCGGGTTGCGCAGCGAGTCGGGGTTAGCCGCGCGTTCCACCGGCACCCCCATGAGGATCTTCTTGACCGGCACTTCCAGTTTCTTGCCCGAGAGTGTGCGCGGCACATCGGGAACAGCAACGATCGCATCGGGCACGTGGCGCGGCGACAGCGCCGTGCGGATAGCATCCTTAATCTTGCGCTCCAGGGCCGCGTCGAGGCTCACCCCTTCACGCAGCACAACAAAGAGCGGCATGTACGATGCGCCACCCAGCCCCTCCAGGTCCACCACCAGGCTGTCAAGCACTTCGGGGAGGCTCTCGACCACCCGGTAGATCTCGCTGCTGCCCATACGCACGCCCTGGCGGTTGATCGTGCTGTCTGAGCGCCCGTAGATCACCACTCCCCCTCGCTCGTTGATCACCACCCAGTCGCCGTGGCGCCACGTGCCGGGGTACATCTCGAAGTAACTCTCGCGGTACCGCCGTCCATCCGGATCGTTCCAGAAATAGATCGGCATCGAGGGCATCGGCTCGGTGATCACCAGCTCGCCCATCACGCCGATCACACTGTTGCCGTCGGTATCGTAGGCCTGGGCATTGACCCCCAGGGCGCGACACTGGAGTTCGCCGCTGTAGACCGGCAGGATCGGCGCGCCCGCCACGAAGCAGCCGCACACATCGGTGCCGCCGCTGATCGAGGCCAGCCACAGGTCAGACTTGACGTGCTCATAGACCCACTCAAAGCCCTCGGGCGGCAGGGGCGAGCCGGTAGAACCCATCCCCACCAGGGCGCTCAGGTCGTACTGCCTGCCCGGTTCAACCTCGCTCTTCATCAGTGCGGTAATGTACCCGGCACTGGTACCGAAGAAGGTCATACGACTCTCCTCGGCGAAACGCCAGAGCGCGCCCATATCCGGGTAGGCCGGGCTGCCGTCGTAGAGCAGCACCGTCGCTCCCACCAGCAAGCCGCCAATGAGCAGGTTCCACATCATCCAGCCGGTGGTGGTGTACCAGAAGAACCGATCACCCGGCTTGAGATTGAGGTGCAGGTGCAACTCCTTTAGGTGCTGGATGAGAATGCCGCCCTGGCTCTGCACAATCGGCTTGGGCAGGCCGGTCGTGCCCGAGGAGTAGAGCACCCAGAGCGGATGCTCAAAGGGCACCATCTCGTAGCGCAACTCCCCCGGCGTCGCCAGGGCCGTGTCCCAGGCGAGGATGCGTCCGGCGAGACCCTCCGGCGCGGCCTGGGGGTCAAGGTAGGGTACAAAGATCGTCGCCTCAAGGGTTGGCAGAGCCGCCTGGATCTCGGCCACCACGGCGCGCCGGTCGAAGGGCTTGCCACCGTACTGATAGCCGTCCACCGCCACAAGCACCTTCGGCTCGATCTGCTTGAAACGGTCAATAACGCTGGGGCTGCCAAAATCGGGCGAACAACTCGACCAGACCGCGCCCAGACTGGCGACGGCGAGGAAGGCCACCAGGGCCTGAGGAATATTGGGCACGTAGCCGACCACCCGATCACCCGGGCCAACGCCCAGACCGCGCAGCGCCGCAGCGACACTGGCAACCTGACGCTCCAGGTCGGCCCAACTGATGGGCGTCAGCGGCTGGCGCTCCGACTGAAACAGGGCAGCGGGATGCTCGGGCGTAGCCCGGCGAAAAACGTGCTCGACGTAGTTCAGCGTCGCGCCCTCGAACCAGCGCGCGCCGGGCATAGCATGGCTGGAAAGGACGCGGCTGTAGGGCGTGGCCGAGCGGATCTGAAAGTACTCCCAGAGCGACTCCCAGAACGCCTCGAGTTCGCCGACCGACCAGCGCCACAGTTCGTCGTAGGTGGTGAACTGGAGACCGCGGGTGGTCGCCAGCCACTGCATATAGGCGCGGATGTTACTGCTGTCTTGCAACGCCTGCGGGGGTGTCCAGAGCAGGCGTGGAGTCAAAACGTTCGTCATTGAACACCTCCTGTATACCGGCCTTCCCTACCCATGGATTCCGCACTCGGTCTTGGCAAAGCCACTCCAGCGCCCGGCGCGGGGATCGTCGGCGCTGGCCGGGCGCGTGCAGGGTGCGCAGCCAAGACTGGGGAAGCCCCGGTCAAGCAGCGGGTTGTACGGCACATTATGGGCGTGGAGATAGGCCCACACCTCTTGCTCGCTCCAGGCCGCCAGCGGGCTGAGCTTGAGCAGACCGTGGCGGGCGTTCCAGGCCACCAGATCGGTCGTGGCGCGCTGGGCAGTCTGCTCGCGGCGAATGCCGCTGATCCAGGCCCGGTAGGGTCGCAGGGCCTCGGCGAGTGGGGCAACCTTGCGGATGGCGCAGCAGCGGTCCGGGTCGCGGGCGTACAACTCCGGGCCGTGCTGGCGCGCCTGCTCCTCCAGGCTCAGGGCGGGGCGTTGACGCCTGACCGTCAGCCCGTAACGCCGTTCAACTTCCGCGGCCAGAGCGTAGGTCTCAGGAAAGAGCAGGTCGGTATCAAGAAAAAGGATCGCGATTGGCAGGCGCAGGCGGGCCACCAGGTCGAGCAGTACCATTCCCGATGCGCCGCCGAAACTACAGGTCAGAACCGTCAGCTCACCGAAGCGCGCAGCGGCCCAGGCGAGCAGCTCCTCGGGCGGGCGATCGCGAAAGCGCGCGTTCAACTCGGCCAACTCCGCAGCGGACCAGGGCATCGAACGGTCGGGGTTCACTCTCATCGCTGCACCACACCTGGCAGTACTCCGGGGTACGGGACTGTATGCTACCCCTTCCGGGCAGGTTCGTCAAGGAGCGGAAGCCCTGTTTCCTCTCAACCCCCGCCTGACAGAAACGTTGTACACCTCCACACCTCCACAGCTCTCCACCTCCACACAGAGAACCCCGAGTTCCCCTATCAGGCTCGCAGTAAGGCTCACCCCGTCGTAGGATGATCAGGCTATTGCGTTCAACACTGGCGTGGTCAATCATAAGGCGAGAGCCATGTACCTGCGTTCGCCAGAAAGAGAGCGCTATGCGACAGACAGGAGTCGATCTTCAGCAGCGTGTATCCTTCCTCGAAGCGCCTGTGACCATCGAGGCTCGCGCCATTCCCGACACGTTCATTCCCACCGACGATCCCGAGGCGGCGCTGCGTTTCTGTCGCGCCCTGGCCGCGCTGACCGACGCCGGGCGCACGTTGCGCCCCGCCACCGCCGCGGCGCCCCCGGCAACCGGGCTGGCCCCTGATAGCGCCGTGGAACTATCGGTCGTCATCCCGGCCTACAACGAAGAAGAAAACCTCCCGACCCTCTATGCCCGCCTGACCGCAACCCTCGCGCCGCTAGGCCTGGACTACGAGATTGTCTTTGTCAACGATGGCAGCCAGGACCGCACCCTGGCCCTGCTGCGCGACCTGGCCGACCGCGACCCACGGGTCATCGTGGTTGACCTGGCGCGCAACTTTGGTCACCAGGTGGCGATCAGCGCGGGGCTTGACCACAGCCGCGGCGCTGCGGTGATCATCATGGACGCCGATCTGCAGGACCCGCCAGAGGTGCTGCCACAGTTCATCGCCAGATGGCGCGAAGGCTACGACGTGGTCTACGCCATCCGCGAGCAGCGCAAAGAAGGCCCCCTCAAGCGCGCCGCCTACGCCCTCTTCTACCGGCTACTCAAGCGCATCGCCCACATTGACATCCCCCTCGACGCCGGCGACTTCTGCATCATGGACCGGCGCGTGGTGGACCTGCTCAACGGCATGCCCGAACGCAACCGCTTCGTGCGCGGCATTCGCACCTGGGTCGGCTTCAACCAGACCGGACTGGCCTACGAGCGCCACGCCCGCCACGCCGGCAAACCCAAATACACCTTCAAGAAACTGATCTACCTGGCCCTCGACGGACTGATCTCTTTCAGCTTCGTGCCCCTGCGCATGATCTCCCTGGCCGGCCTGGCTGTCTCGTTACTATCCATCCTGATCGCGATCGCCTACACCATCCAGAAGCTCACCATCGGCCTCTCGCCGCCCGGCTTCGCCACCCTGGTGGTGGCAATCTTCTTCCTGGCCGGCATCCAGTTGATCACCATCGGCGTGATTGGCGAATACGTCGGCCGGATCTTCGAGGAAGTCAAAGCCCGCCCATTGTACGTGGCGCGTCAGGTGTATCGGTATCGCGGGTAGGCAAGCACATGCGCATTCTGATGCTCAACAATGAGTTTCCCCCGCTGGGGGGCGGCACGGGGGTAGTGAACTACCACCTGCTCAAGGAATTGGCCGCCTACTCAGAGATCACTGTGGACCTGGTCACCTCTTCACGTACGCGCTCGACCTTTGAGCGCGAGCAGTTTGCCGAGCGGATCACTATCTATAAGGTGCCCGTCCACAACCAGAACATCCACCACTCAACGAACCCCGAGCTGCTGCGCTATAGTTGGCACGGGATCAGGTTATGTTGGCGTTTGATGGGCACCCACCGTTACGACCTCAGTTTTGCCTTCGCCGGAGTACCTGCTGGCGCGGTAAGCTATCTCCTTCAAAAGACAAATGGCCTGCCGTATATCGTCTCACTACAAGGTCCGGACGTTCCGGGCTTCGAGGCACGCTACAACTATCTATATCCATTTCTTACGCCGCTTTTACGAAAGGTCTGGGGTAATGCTACCGCGGTCATCGCGATCAGTCGCGAGCACCGTAATCTAGCGCTGCAAACCATGCCTGACCTGGAAATACCGATCATCTACAACGGCGTGGAGACAGAAAGTTTCACCCCGGCGCGACAACCGAGCACAACGATTCGGCTGCTCTGCGTCGGACGGCTGATCGAACGCAAGGGCCAGCAGCATCTGCTGCGCGCCTTTGCCTTGCTCCGCTCACGAGTGAAAGACCACGACATACGCCTGACCCTGGTAGGCACTGGTGATAACGAGGCAACGCTGCGCCAGATGTCCCATGATCTGGGGATTGCCGACGGAGTCGTGTTTCGAGGCTTTGTGTCGCGTGAGCACATGCCAGCGGTCTATCACGATGCCGATGTTTTTGTGTTGCCCTCGCAGAACGAAGGTATGTCCATAGCCTTGTTGGAGGCAATGGCATCGGGACTACCAGTGGTAGTGACCAACACTGGCGGTACCGAAGAGTTGGTGACAGCAGGCGACAACGGCCTGATTGTTCAGTGGGGCGACGTAAACAATCTGGCCGACGCACTGGAGCGCCTGGTACGCCAACCCGATCGACGTACCAAAATGGGCGCACGAAGCCGTGCCCGCGCCTGCGCGCTCAGTTGGAGCGAGATCGCGCGCCAGTACATCGAAGTGATGCAACGAGCCTTAGCACCACGAGGAGCGGACAGATCCCGAGGATCTCTGATCATCGGTACATCTTTCACCCCATCGGCCTCGAGCAAGCCAGACGGATCAGAGACCACCGAGCTGTTCCACCCGTAGAGACTGGCTGAAAAGCCCTCACAAGGCCTGTGCCGTTTCAGCAGGGCTGATGTGAAAATAGCCCGCGCGCGGGAGGGTTTGGGAGGGCTGCGCCCTCCCAAGAACAAGTATTTTCATTCTGGCGTTGTGCAGCATGGCGCTTCCCCACCGACGGTGAGCCCGTCAAACCACGCCCTTCTGTCAGGAGTTTAAGGGCGGGCATATCGGTGCCGACGGGCGTTGTGGCGTGGGGACGCGCTGGTTGGTACTCACCCTCTCCCAGGAAACAACTCGCCCGCGGGGAGGGTTTGGGAGGGCTCCGCCCTCCCAGGAACACATATGTTCATTCTGGTGTTGTGCGGCGCAGCCGCATAGACGGCTGAGATGAACATAGCCCGCGCGCGGGAGGGTTTGGGCGTAGGGGCGCGGCGGCGCCGCGCCCCTACCCCCTCCCAGGAGGCAACTCGCCCGCGGGGAGGGTTTGGGAGGGCGGAGCCCTCCCATAATATGTTCATACCGAGTGCGGCGCCCCCGCACAGGTGGCCGAAATGGTAATGACTGCCTGCTACACTGTCACGTGGACAAGCGTTGCACGTGAAGGGAGCTCTGGCGGTGTGCGGCATCTGTGGCATTCTGTACAACGACCCGCAACGCCCGGTGGAGCGCGAGCTGCTGCAACGGCTCAACAGCTCCCTCACCCACCGCGGCCCCGACAGCGAGGGCTATTTCTACACCGGGCCGCTGGGCATCGCCATGCGCCGCCTGGCGATCATTGATCTGAGCGGCGGCGCGCAGCCGATCTTTAACGAGGACGGGAGTATCGCTATCGTCTTCAACGGCGAAATCTACAACTTTGCGACCCTGCGCGCCGAACTCCTGGCCCACGGTCACCGCTTCACCACCAGCAGCGACACCGAAGTGATCGTCCACGCCTATGAGCAGTGGGGCGACGCAATGCTGCCCCGACTCAACGGCATGTTCGCCTTCGCCCTGTGGGACGGGCGACGCCGTCGCCTGCTGATCGCCCGCGATCGCATGGGCGAGAAGCCGCTCTACTGGCACGCCGGCCCCGAGGGCCTGGTCTGGGGTTCGGAGATCAGGGCCGTGCTGGCCGCCCCCGGGGTGGAACGCCGGGTGAACCTGGCGGCGCTGCACCACTACCTGACCCTCCAGTACACGCCCGATCCCCTGACAATCTACGAGGGTATCAACCAGCTTCCCGCTGCCCACAAGCTGGTGGTGGAGGAGGGCGGGGCGCCGGTCGTCGAACGCTGGTGGCGCCTGGCCTTCGAGCCGAAGTGGCCTCTCAGCGAGGCCGAGGCCCTGGAGCAGGCGCGCGTCATGCTTGGCGCCGCGGTCGAACGGCAGATGATCAGCGATGTGCCACTGGGCGCCTTCCTCAGCGGCGGCATCGACTCATCAACCATCGTCGCGCTGATGGCCGAACGGGCCGGCGCGCCGGTGCGCACCTTCTCCATCGGCTTCGAGGAGCGCCACTTTTCCGAAACCGGCTACGCCCGGCAGGTTGCCGCGCGTTACGGCGCCGAGCATCACGAGTTCATCTTTCGGCCTGCCGACCTGAAACAGGTCATCGAGGGCGTGGCGCGGGCCGTTGGCGAACCCTTCGCCGACCCGGCGGCCCTGCCACTCTACGAGCTGGCCCGCCAGACCCGCCGCCACGTGACGGTGGCCCTCAGCGGCGATGGCGGCGACGAGACCCTGGCGGGCTACCGGCGCTACGTGCTCGATGGCTGGCTGCGCCCCTACGCCGCCCTGCCGCGCTGGGTAACTCAGCAGGCCGTGCCGGCGGCGGCGGCGCTACTCCCCGAACCGGCCTGGATGCCCGAAGACCGTAACCCCCTCACCGCCCTCAAGCGCCTGGGGCAGTTTTCGGCCACAACCCATAAAGCCTCGCTGGCGCGCTGGGGATCGTACTTCAACCACACGGAGAAACTCGACCTCTACCGGCCCGACGTGCGCGCAGCGCTGGCCGGGGTTGACAGCGCGGCCTGGATCGCCGCGGCCTACGACGCCGCGCACGCTCACAGCCTGCTCGACCGCACCCTGGCCGCCGACCACGCCACCTACCTGGCCGGCGACCTGCTGCCCAAGACCGACCGCATGACCATGGCCCACTCGCTGGAGGCGCGCGCGCCCTTCCTCGACGCCGAGTGGGTCGAATGGACGGCGCGGTTGCCGACGCGCTTCAAGGTGCGCGGGCGTCGCGGCAAATGGCTGCTGCGGGCGGCTTTCGGCGACAAACTGCCCCCGGCGGTGGCAGCGCGGGGCAAACAGGGCTTTAGCGTACCGGTGGGCCAGTGGCTGCGCCGCGACCTGCGCGACTGGGCGCGCGAGCGACTCCACACCCAGGCGCTGCAGACCTGGCTGCGCCCCGAAGCAGTGCAGCGCCTCTTCGACGAGCACCTGAGCGGGCGCGCCAATCACGGCAAAAAGCTCTGGGCGCTGCTGATGCTCAGCGTGTGGAGCGAGACCCGCCCTGGATAGCCCCTGGTTGTGAACCGGCCCGACCATCGCTGGCCTTATCGCGACTGCCGTGTGGAGGTGTAGAGGTGTGGAGAGACCATAACTGTACCGGCTCCTCGATCAACAACTGCCCCGACGGGCAGAGGAACGCAGCGCCCCGGATCGCGCAGACCCCTGCGGCGCAGCGAGCGGGGGCGAGGGGACGTTGGGAAAGCGACGTTTCCCGACCTTCCCCTCGGGCAGAGGAATGAGAAAAGCGGATGTCCCCATTCTAAGCTCACAGACAAGCCACTGGAAGATCCTGCAAGTATGAACATAAACTTTATGCAGCATCCACAATCATCAATGCAAACCACGCAGACTCCGGGTTTCGATTTCGGCGCCAACTGGCAGGCCTTCTCAGAAGCTCTTGTAACCGAGGAACGACTCGTGGCGGCTATGCAGTCACTTCAGCGCTTGCTGGCGCGCGATCGCCTGGACGGCGCCTCGTTCCTCGACATCGGTTGCGGCAGCGGTCTGTTTGCGATTGCGGCTCACTGTCTGGGCGCCGACAGTTTAGTGTTACGCAACGGGGACTTAATATATGAATCGACCGGTACGAGTGCTAATTCCTTGTAACCCAGCGCAATCCACTGGAAAAGCAACAGTCTCTGCCACTGTTCAGCGCAGGCCCAGCCCTGCCGAGGTATGTAACGCGTCGAGCTGGGGAAAGGCCCTGACGCAAGATCTTACCGGCTTGGACAACGCGGCAGCGACGAGGTTCGCCAGCGGCCAACTCCACATCGCAATTGTTGCCCGCGCGCTCAGTCATGACTTCGGCGGCGTGCGCGAGTATGTCGAGTCGCTGATTGGCGAACTAATCGGCATGGGAACACCACACCGCTACACGATCTACTATAGCGACCGCCGACTGATCGGCCGCTTCCCCATCGCCAGTGAAGTTGCCATCACGGCACCCCACAAGCTGATCTGGGATCACTGCCTGCTTCCGCTGCGGCTGCGCCGGGATAGGCCCGACGTGGCGTGGTTCCCCCAGAACAACATCTCACTCGGTATCAACTGCCCTACTGTCGTCTCGGTCACAGACATGCTCTACTTCTCGATACCAGAGTTTCCGCGGCGCGAATACGCATGGGCCGACACACTCTACGGGCGGATCTCGATGCCACGCTCGCTGCGCCAAGCTGCCCGGATCATGGCAATCTCGGATCACACTGCCTACGATATCAGGCGGCTAATCGGTATCGACGCTGGCAAGATCCGTACCATCCACCTGGCTCCCGCGGCTCGCTATCGGCGGCTTACTGCAGCCGAGTGCGCACCGACACGGCAGAAGTACAACCTGCGCCGACCCTTCTTCTTCTACGCCGGTGTCCTGTCACCACGTAAGAACGTACGGGTGCTGATTGACGCGTTCGGTAAGATCGCCGGGGAGATTGAACACGACTTGGTCCTGACCGGCGGATCCTGTTCCCTGGAAGTACCCTTTACCGATCTTGTCAAGCGTTACGACATCCAGGGGCGGATCCATCGGCTCGGCAAAGTGGACGCTGACGAGCTCGTAGCCCTCTACAACCTCGCTGATGCTTTCGTGTTCCCATCGCTCTACGAAGGTTTCGGCATCCCGCCACTTGAGGCGTTCGCCTGCGGCTGCCCAGTGATTAGCTCGGCAGCAACCTCGCTGCGAGAGGTGGTTGGGGATGCCGCGCTAATCTTCAATCCTGAGGATCCGGATACGCTCGCCGCGCATATGCGGGCCGTTGTTACGAACCAGGCCCTGCGTGAGCGTCTTGTCAAGGACGGGCTGGAGCGCGTCAGCAGATTTAGTTACCGGCGCGCTGCACGAGAGTTGCTCACGCTATTAGAGGAGGCGGCCCGATGGCCTACTTTGACCACTTCGCGACCTCGCCAATGACAGGCGTTGGCCGAAGGATCTTACTACGAGTTTTAGATCAGGAGTACAGCTTTTTACGCACGTACCTGCACGATCAGCGCTCGGCCATCCTGGAGATCGGACCAGGACGTGGCGAGATGGCCAATCTGCTGATCCGCGATGGCTTCACGAACTACACGGCAGTCGAGCCCAACCAATTGATGCACGAGGTCCTGGCCAGGCAGGGACTGCGGGTGAAGAACTATCTCATCCCCCAGCTCGACGAGGCCGATGAGAGCTACGACGCAATTGTGCTTAAGGATGTGTTCGAACATCTGAACGACAGCAACGCAGCACAGCTATTCATCAGTGAGGCACGGCGGGTACTGCGGCCAGGCGGTATCATCTTTATAAGCTGCCCAGACTACACTCATTGGCTCGTAGATTTCTACAACGCCGACTTCTCGCATAACAACATCACAACCGTGCGGCGTACAATTCAGCTCTTTATGAATTACGGCCTGACCTATGTGGATCATGCTTTTCTGAGCGGCTTTGTACGCGGGCATCTGGCAACCGTGCTGAGCCTACTGGTCCACAGTGGGATGTTCTTCGTCAGAGCCGCAGAGAACGAGGCGAAGTTATACAAGCTCAAGCTCACCTTCTTACGACGCTTTATGATCATTGGGCGCAAATAGCATGATCAGAAAGCAGCTCTCGTTTCTAGCAAAGCTCACCTTTTCTGCCCTGATCCTGACGCTAATCGTCTGCTCAGTGGACATGGCCAGATTCTGGACGACCCTGGGGCAGGCCCGCGGTGAACTGGTGGTCCTGGCTATCTGCATGTTTTTCCCAGCCCAGATCTTTGGCGCCTACCGCTGGCACCGAATCCTCCAGGCGCTCGAGCTACGGACAAACTTCGGCAACGTGGTGGCTTACACCTTCATCGGCCAGTTCTCGGCATTATTTCTGCCGGGCCAGGTGAGCGGTGACATAGTAAGGGCGCTCGCCTTTGCACACCAGCACCACCATTACGAGCGGGTGTTCCTCTCAGTGCTGCTCGACAAATCGAGCTACTTGGCGACGCTAGGCTTCTTCGCCCTGGCTGGTACGCTAGTCGCGCCGGAGCTGCGGGGCATCCCGGGCCTGATCCTCGCCACCGGTGCAATCTTCGGAGTGGCGCTGGCAGGCTTCCTGGCGCTTAGTTTCTATCGGAACCAGCGACTCCTCGATTATCTCAGCCGTCAGGTGGCAGAGCCCAATCGCAGGGCAGGGCCGACGGACTTTCTACTGCGGCGAGCTGCGCTGGCCCTGAGCCTGCCCCGGCTTCAACTCGTCGATGGGCTGCGGATTCTGATGCTGGCCAGCGGGCTCCAGGTGCTGAACACGATTGGCAGCCTAGCCTTGGCCTACGCCCTGGCGATCAACGTCGGCGTGCTGGACTGGGCGGCGATCGCGGCAGTCGTAGCCTTGATTCAAATTCTCCCCCTCAGTGTTGGGGGGCTAGGCGTACGCGAGGGGGCTTTCGTGGTCCTGCTTGCGCTCTACGGTGTAGAGCCAGCCCGCGCGACGGCCTTCTCACTGCTCACCTTTATCCTGGTCGCATTCCTGATCACCGTGGGCTGGATCGTAACTGAGCGGGCGTTGCGCAAGCCACGAGAGCTAGGGAGTCCCCAAGGCTGATTACACCAGTAATAACCGTGCTGCTTCCAAGCCCGCCGCGCGGCGCCAGGTCAATGGACCGGCGGCGGAAGCGCCCTGCGGCGGGCCACCGCCGCAGTGATACCGGTTGCGCTTGAACGAGCCGTACACACGCTCCATCCCGAGCGCATTGACACACCGTTGTGCGACTGTCTGCAGTCCGTAACCTGCAATCTACAATGGCACAGGGAACCCTATGAGCCCTCTGGTAAGCGATTATCCACGGTATCTCTGGCAGCTCGCCACTGGAACGCGGACGGCAATGGAGTCCAGCCTGGCGCAGCAGCGGGTGGAAGACCTGGCGCCCTGGGTTGACCTGCGCCAGCCGCAGACTATCCTCGACCTGGGCAACGGCAGCCTGCGCCCGCAGTATGCGCTCCTGCGAGCCGCCGGGCACCGCGTGGTCGGAATTGACCTGGTCAACCGGCCAGCGAGGGGATGGAAACCCGCGGCCTATGTGGCGCTGCGCCACATCTTTGCTGCCCGTGCCGGCATAGGCATCGCCCCACTGGCCACCGATGGTCTGGTCTGCGGTGATGTGGGCCGGTTGCCTTTCGCCGACGCCACCTTCGACCTGGCGGTGTCGTGCGCCGCGTTCGAGCACTTCCTCGACGTGCCGGCCGTGCTGGCCGAGACGCGCCGGGTGCTGCGGCCCGGCGGTATGCTCTGGGTGGGCATTCACCTCTTCACCAGCCCTTCGGGCGGGCACAACGTGAGCTTCACCCAGTACCCCCTGCGTAGTCTGCCCCCCGGGGCTGAGCCATGGGACCACCTGCGCCGCCAGGAACGGCCCTTCACGGTGCCCCTGAATCGCTGGCGCAAGCATCAGTTCCTCGACGCCTTCGCCCGAGAGTTTGAGGTGCTGCACCATTACTGCGGCGCCCGCGAGGGCGAGCAGTGGCTCACACCGGAGATTGAGGCGGAGTTGAGCGCTTATACCCGCGATGAACTGACATGCGCAAACCTGATCATTCTGGCGCGCAAGCCCCACGAGTCGATCAGACAGCGCCGGAGCGCCGCCAGCGTACCCACGCCGATTGGCCTTGTCCGCGCTTCATAGGTGAACGACCCGAACCGATCAGCCGCTGATGCGGCTGCGCCGCACACCCCTCCTGACGGGGAGGGTATGGGGAAACCGGGTTTCCCCATACCCCCACTATAACCTTCCACGCCATATGTCATCACTCTCTATCGACCAGACCGGACCGACCTCCGTCGCGCGACGCCATCCGGCCTCCTGGCAGCCAAGGCGCCGGGCCACGCTCATCATTGCCATACTCGGCATGCTGGGCCTGATGTTGCTGCCCTTCCTGGCGAAGGACTACGGGTTGATCATCTATTCTGACGGGATTGGCTACTATGCCTACCTGCCAGCAACCTTCATCGAGCGCGACCTGACCTTCGAGACGATGAAACATCTCTATCCCTTACATCTCTATGCCTTCCAACCCTACCCATCTACGGGCATTTACCTGAACAAGTACCCGATCGGCGTGGCGGTGATGTTGCTGCCCTTCTTCCTGGCGGCCCACGCGATCAGCGCCCTGGTTGGCGCGCCGCTCACCGGTTGGGCCCCGATCTACCAGGTCGCCGCAGGGCTGGGCGGGCTTAGCTACATGGTGCTCGGCGTGGCGCTGCTCGGCGAGTTGCTCGCCCGGCATTTCTCTGAGCGAGTGGTCGTTGCGACGCTGGCATGCATCGTCTTCGGCACCAATCTGTACCACTATGGCACGTTCGATCCGACGATGAGCCATGCCTACTCATTCTTCCTGATCACGGCGCTGCTTCTGGCGACGCCCTGGTGGTACGAGCGGCCGACGATCGCGCGGAGCGCCCTGCTGGGACTGGTGGCGGGCTTGATCGTGCTGACGCGCAACCTCAACGTGCTGTTCCTGGTGACTATCCCGCTTTACGGGTTGCGTAGCCGCGCGGATGTGACGGCGCGCCTGCGCTTCTTTCAGTCGAACGTGCTGCCCCTGGCAACGATGGGGTCGGTGGCCGCCCTGTTGCTCCTGCCGCAGCTTGCCTACTGGCGGTTTGCCACCGGCTCCTGGCTCGTCTACTCGTATCAGGGCGAGGGCTTCAACTTCGCCCAGCCACGGCTGCTCGAGGTCCTCTTCAGCGTGCAGAAAGGGTTGTTCTTCTGGTCGCCGCTGCTCCTGCTGGCAGTGGCCGGGTTCTGGGGGCTGCGCCGCTTTGCGCCCGCATACCTGGCGTCAGTCCTGGTGGCGCTCCCGCTGCATACCTATCTGGTCGCCAGTTGGCACTCCTGGCAGTTCGGCTGGAGCTACGGGCACCGCGCCTTTACCGACGCGATGGCCTTCTTTGCGCTGGGCCTGGCCGCGTTTCTAGCCGCGCTGCGTGGCCGCCGGGCCCGGGCTGTCGGCATCTGGTGCGCGATGCTGGTCGCCCTCTCCATATTCCAGATGTTCCAGTACTGGCAGAAGATCGTGCCGCCGCAGGATACCACCTGGGAGATCTACCGCAGCATCTTCCTACGGCTCTGGTAGCGCACAACGCCAGAATGAAAATATGTGTTCTTGGAAGGATGTAGGGGCGCGGCGGCGCCGCGCCCCTACTACGCCCAAACCCTCCCGCGCGGGGGCTATTTTCACCTCAGAGTCAGGCACACCTTGAGCATTCGTTTATTCGTTTCCCATTCGTTGGCCCATTTTCCCTCTGCGTCCCAGGAAGCCTATCCCGGATCAGGTGAAACCCGTTGAAGGGCTTCACCCTCCCAAACCCTCCCGCGGGGGGCTATTTTCACCTCAGCAGCGTCGTCACGCCCGATGTTACCTGAGCGTTGCGCGGCGCCCGGTTGTTGCTACAAGGAGTACACTGCAGGTGATGAAGCTCACAACCTCTGCCTATCTGCAACAGATCGTCGAGGGGGCCAGCGCGCGACGGCTAGCGGCATGGGCCGCCCTGGCGCTTGTGCTGCTGGTCGTGGGACTGTGGAACCTTGAGGGTCCGCCGATGTGGTGGGACGAGGGCTGGACGCTCTCGGTGGCGCGCAATTGGGCCGAAACGGGTCACTACGGACGCCTGCGGGATGGGCAGCCCGCGGCGCCCGGGCTGGAGGCGGCCTTCACCACCACCCTGCCCGTGGGGTTAAGCATGCGCCTGTTTGGCATCGGGCTGTGGCAGGGCCGACTGTTTGGCGTGGTATGCGCCACTACGGTGGTGCTGCTCCTGGCCGCCCTGGGCGCGCGTCTTCGTCACGGACGCATAGCCTGGGCCGCCGTCGGCGCGGCACTGCTGTTGACCATCCATCCGCAGATCCAGCCCCTGCAGCAGGGGCGACAGGTGCTGGCCGAGATGCCGATGCTGGTCTATCTGCTCGGCGGGTACCTGAGCCTGTGGGCAATGCTCGGCGGAGCGTGGGCCGCGCTGCTGCCCACAGCGCTGCTCCTTGGCGCAGCCTGGATCAGCAAGGGACAGACCGCGCCGTTCCTGCTGGCTTCTCTGCTCATGCCAGGGCTGGCGGCGCTGCTGGCGCGCCGATGGCGCATTGCAAGCAGCTTCGCCCTGGCCGCGGGCGGCGCCTTCCTCAGCGCGGCGCTGCTGCGCCGTCTCGGCGCTGCGTTGCTCCTTGACCCGGCGCTGCCGCCCGAGCCAGTGGAGGGTCTGCTGGGAATGGTCGCCATCGTGCCAACGGTGTTTCACCGCATCTACGCCATGCATAACCTGGTGTTCTTCGGCTTTCCGGCACTGTGCGGCCTGGGGTGGGGCGCGTGGCGGCTGTGGCGCGAACGCGACGCGGCCCGCGCCGGGACGCCAGCCTGGTATGTGCGCCTGACCCTGCTGGCCTTCTGCGTGAGCTGGCTGGCCTGGTTCCTCAGCCTCTCGGTGGGCGTGCCGCGCTACATGGCCGTCCCCTGCCTGGTCGCCAGCCTCTTCGTGGCAGAACTGCTCTACGACCTGAGCGGCGGGTTTGCCATCGGCAAGAGCCTGCGCGCCCTGGGCGACCTGCTGACGCTGCGCCGACCGACTCGCGCCGGGGGCGCGGCGCTGCTGGTCATCCTGCTGATCGCTGCCGCTGTACCGCTGACCGCGCTCAGCCTCGTTAAAGAATACACCACCGACAACCGCGCGGCGCAGCGCATAGCCGCCTGGCTCAACGCCCAACCGCCCGGTTCGCGGGTTGAGACATATGAAAGCGAGCTGCACTTCCTCCTGAACCAGCCCTGCACCTTTCCCCCCGACCAGCTCCACGTCGCTCTGGGCAAGCGCTACTTGCAGGTTGACCCGGAGGCGGGCGTGGAGTATGATCCGCTCGCCAATGATCCCGATTACCTGGTGATCGGGGCTTTCGGTCACGATGTATACCTGCCCGTTCTGACCACAGGGCAGTTTCGCCTGGTGGCGCAAGAGGGTATCTACCAGCTCTACGCGCGGGTACGGTGAGCGTTGCCAGGAGGGGCGCCCGGGTTTCCTCCCGGCCCGTTTAGGGGCGGACAGAACGTATGGGCGCCGATAGGCGTTATGGCGTGGGGATGCGCTGGTTGGTCCTCACCCCCCCCGGCCCCGCTCCAGCTTCGCTGGAGAGCCTGCGCTGAGCCTGTCGAAGCGGGGAGACCAGGGCCGCGCGGGGGGCGTTCTAATGCGGTATAGCCCTTACATCCAGCGGAGAGGGTGGAGAAGTTATGGGGACGCCACACGCGAGCGCCCCCCTCTCCCTTGCGGGAGAGGGGGGGCCGGGGGGGTGAGGACCAGCAGCCCGTCGAGACGCCATAGCTGCCGCGAGTCCTCACCCCCCCGGCCCCGCTCCAGCTTCGCTGGAGAGCCTGCGCTGAGCCTGTCGAAGCGGGGAGACCGGCGCCGCGCGCGGGGGTGTTCCGATGCGGTACAAGCTACGTTGGCTCGGATGTTCTGTTCGCCTTTAAACTCCCCAGCGGAAGGGTTTGGGCGGGCGCAGCCCCTCGAAGGGTTGCGCCTGTTCTGGGATGGGCTTCCTGATGCGGCAACACGCCTGAATGGGCCAACGAAATACGCCAACGAATGGGAAACGAATAAACGAATGCGAACGGTGTGCCTGACTCTTCCAGGGAGGCGTGCCAACCCGGTAGCCGCGCGAGCACGGGCGCGGTGATCCGCGCATGCCGTGAACGCGATGGTCTCGTGATGTCTTGAAGAAGCCCGGGGGCCCCACCAACTGGCGTTGCAGTCGCCCGGCGTCTCAGCGGGCAGAGGCGCGGAGAACCGCGAGTTCCTCTATTTCGGCACGTTCCCTTTGCCGATCATCACAGGAATTAATCCGCCTCTGTCTTCCACTGCTCTGCTTCGGCAATAAAGCGGCTGAAGTCATTCAGGAACGGGCCGATGCTCTGGTGCACCACGGCGTAGTCAATCTTGTCGTACAGGTGCACCAGGATGCTCCGCATTCCCGCCGCGCGCTGAAGCCGTTCGGACAGTTCGGACGACAACAGCCCTTCTTGCCCGGCCATCTTGAATGCCTCACGGTAGGAGCCAGGAGACCGGCCGCGCTCTGCAAGCATGTGAAACAGCAGATCGCTGGCAACTACAACCAGCAATTCCAGGATGCGCTCGACCGTGTAGTGGTGCGCCTCCACCTCAGCCTGGCTGGCGCGCTCAAAGGCGCGGAGATCTTCTAATAGTCGGCGGAGATGAGCCAGTTTGCGTACCAACAGCTCACGAGACATGCCGCACCTCTATGGCGTAGCGTCGCAGGGACTCGTCCAGGGCGCGGCGGAAGGGAAGCGCATCGTTGTAGGCATGCCAGAGCCGGGCGCGCCACGCTGCCCAGCAACCCGGCTGCGCCTCGTAGAGCAGGCGGCCATGCCGGGCAACCTCCCACCCCAGCACCGGGTCAGTAGTTGGCGACAGGAAGACCAGATCCACGTCCCGGTCGAGAATCGCCTCAAGCTCTGCCTGCCAGTCCAGCCGTTCGGTGGGGGATGGCGCGGGGGTGAGCGCCAGATCGTAGTCGCTTCGCTCGTGAGCGTGGCCGGTAGCGCGTGAGCCGAAGAGCGCCCCGACCTGGATGCCGTGCTGCGCGCACCAGACGCGCAGGGCAGCCAGTCGTCCGGGGTCAATGACATCAGGCACAGTCATCGGTGAGATTCCTGAGCGCGGGCTGGAAGCCCGCGTTCTCCGAGCTTTTTCCGGCTAATACCATTTTAGATTTTGGATTTTGGATTGTAGATTGCCACGCTGGGCAGCACAACCCCTGAAACCACTTCAAGCAATGCGGCATCATCAACGGTAATTGGTATAAGACATGCTTTCAGGAAAGGCATGCTTCGGTTTACAGTCTGGCGCCGACCTGCCCCTTCCCTATCACCCCCTGCTGATGGAGGGAACCGGGCCTCGGGGTCGCCTGCCACTCCCATAAGCGGGGGCGTGGGGAAACCCGCTTTCCCCATATGTTCACGTCAGGCGCCATTCGCGGGGCGCACAACGCCGCGATGTAAATGGGGTATCTTTGGGAGGGCTGCGCCCTCCCAAATCCTCCCCTCAGGGAGGGGGTTGGGGAAACCCGGTTTCCCCATGTCCCAACCGCTGGTGGGAGCGGCTGGCGCCTCTACAGGCAGGGGCCTGGGGAAACCCGGTTTCCCCATGTCCCAACCGCTGGTGGGAGCGGCTGGCGCCCCCACAGGCAGGGGGATGAGGAAACCCGGTTTCCCCGTATGTTTACGTTAGACGGTCATGCGCATAGCGCACAACGCCGGAATGAAAATATTATTGTTCTTGGGAGGGCTGCGCCCTCCCAAACCCTCCCGGTGGGGAGGGTTTGCCGCCCCCACAGGCAGGGGGATGGGGAAACCCGGTTTCCCCGTATTTTCACATCAGAGCATACGCTCGGCGCAAGACAGCTTACACTATAGCACAGGTCGTCCGCCAGTGGGCCTCGCCGCGAGCTGCTGGTAGGGTTGATGCGATGTACGCCTCAATCAAACATACAACCCCGGCATACCCGGAATAGAACCCCATTGGTGGCGCAAGAGGGTATCTACCAGCTCTACGCGCGGGTACGATGAGCGTTGCCAGGAGGGGCGCCCGGGTTTCCTCCCGGCCCGGCGGGGTGGCAAGTCCTCCGCGCCGGGAGAGTTCGACTGAACTGTACCAGCGCTGCCGGGCCTACTCTGCCGCTGCGTCTATCAGGCTGGCGCCGAGCACGCGCAGCAGATCAACGACCGCGACGCCAAGCATGACCCCGCGCTGACCGGCATTGACATAGATGGTGGCAAAGGCCTCGGCTGAGCGGTCGAGGTAGCAGGGCCAGCGCTTCCCCACAAGCGCCAGGGCGCCGATGCCGCCGACCTTGAGCCCGGTGAGCCGTTCGGTGTCGGCCCGCGGCATGAGTTCCAGGCGCTTCTGGCCGATGGCGGCGGCGCAGCGCTTCAGGTCGAGCTGGCGGTCAGCGGGCAGCATGACCAGCACCGGGCGGCCGTGGCTCGCCCCGCTGAGCACCAGGGTTTTGTAGACCTGGCCGGGCGGCAGGCCGATGCGGCGGGCCACCTCCACGGCGTCCGGCGGGTTGTGGGGATCGTAGGCGTAGGGATGGGTGGTGTAGGCTACCTGGTGGCGCTCCAGCAGGCGCTGAGAGTTAAGCCTGGTCATAGCAACTCTGTCACTATCCGGGCACTGCGCCTGGCGCTACCGCTGTACTGGCCTGCATGCTCCATCTCCGACCCTTCCGCCTTGTTCCCGTCTACCGTGCTGTCGCGCGCCATCGCGGATAACGTTATCGTGCATCCAGCGTTCCGCGATCAGTAGCTTCTCTTGCTCAGGGCCAGGTGTAGACACATGCTCTACCCCCCCGCCCTGCCGCTATTCAGCGTGGGGATCAAGCGCCATCCTCGAAACCGCTCGGCGTAGACGGCCCGCGCCCGGCGGCGGGCCGCCTGGCTGCGCTGGTCAGCACTGAGCCGTAGTAGATCGGCCAGGGCCGCGACCTGCCCGGCGACCGGGTCAAGCGCCGCCCCATCGCTCCGCTCCAGGCTCAGCGACCCGTCCGGGTGGGCGTGGGCGACCGGGTGTCGTCGAGGGCGACGGCGTAGCCCTGGGGCGGGGTGATCCGACTCACGGCACCCTCCCCTCGGCCACCTGGCACAGGATGCCCTCGACCCGCGCCCGGGCCGCCTTGTAGCGCCGGTCACCAGGGTTCGTTTCCCGTATTTGCCCCTGGAGGCAAAAAGAACGCGGAACCTCTCATGAGACTCCGCGTCCTGCTGTGGAGCGGGCGACGCGACTCGAACGCGCGACCATCTGCTTGGAAGGCAGATGCTCTACCAACTGAGCTACGCCCGCAGCAGCTCAACTGTACCACACTCTGCCCCCACGCGCAAGGGCCGCCGCGCACCCGTGCGTGCACGTGTTCTGCCAATTACCGTTGATGATGCCGCATTGCTTGAAGCGGTTTTAGGCGTTGTGCTGCCCAGCGTGGCAATCCACAATCCAAAATGGTATTCGCCTTTTGGGTAAGGCGCCACCCCGGGTGCGCGGGCGTCCCGCCCGCAATGGCCTGGATGCGGGCAAGTTGCCCGCGCTCCCGGGAGAGGGGTGAACACATCTCCCGCGTGGCGCCAGGGCGAATGCAAAGGTACCGCTGGCGAACCCGCGTACACGGATCTCCGGCCCATAGGCGCGCGGGATACCCGCGCGCGTGACAGCACGGGTTTTGCCAGCAGTATCTTGTAACGTCTAACGTCGGCAAGCGAGCGCCTCCTGAGCGGGCCGAAGCCTGTCCTGCGCGGAGCGAAGGCCGAAGCGCAGGCTGGAGCGAAAGGGTATTCGCCCCCTTCGCTGCGCGCTGCTCAGGGCGCGAACATCAGGACGTTGCATTCGCCCCTGGAACCCGGCGCGTAGCCCTATCCCCCCTTGTCAGCCCCTGGTATAATCAGCGTAAGGCAGTGTTTCAGATCCGGGCATCCTGGCTTGACCGTCGCTCCACAGCCCTGTGACCGGTCTGTGGAGATGTGGAGTTGTGGAGTGTGGAGTTGAGCCGGTGCGATGCCATCAAGCAGAATTGGTATTACTCCACACCGCCACATCCCCACCCAGTCCCTCCGGGGAGCAGTAGAGAAAGACAGATGAGGAGCCGTTTGGTACATAGATTTGAATCCGTCGCCGTGGAGCGCACTTGAGGAGGGCCGGATGGTTGCTCCCGCTTCCAACCCTGGCGCTGCGCCTGACCGGCCAGCCATTCTGATTGTTGACGACGAACCCAACGTCACGCGCTCGCTCGCCCGCAGCCTGCGCGATCGCTTCACCGTCTTCACCGCCACCACTGCTGCCGCCGCACTCGACATCGTCTCCCGCGAGCGCATCGCCGTCATCCTTACCGACCAGCGCATGCCCGACATCAGCGGCGTGCAGTTGCTCGAACGCGCCCGCGATATTCGCCCTGAAACCCTCGGCATCCTGATTTCGGGCTATACGGATGTGGCCGCTCTGGTTGATGCCCTCAATCTGGGCAATGTTCGCGGGTTTCTGCCCAAACCCTGGGACATCCACCAGTTGCGCCGCCAGCTCGAACAGGCCGTCCGCGATTACCAGGCCGGCTTTCTCGAACGCGATGTGCTCCGCAATACGGCTGAAGCGGTGACCAGGGCCCAGGAACAGGTGGCTGAGTTGCGCAAGGCGCTCGATGAGATCGCCTCGGGCCACGGCGATGCGCTCTTTGCCCAGTGGGAGCGCACCAACGCCCAGGCTCGCCACGAGCCTGCCGGAACATTCGCGCATCCGTTCTACAATGGCCCCCCCGCCGAAACGCCGATCAGCCAGCACGACCCCATCACCTTCAATGGCCTGGTCGCCGAGTACGGGGACTTGCTGGATCAGGCTGTCGAGCAGCGCTTTTTCCAGGGCCAATCGGCGGTGCCGGATCACCTGCGCGCCCTGAGTGAGCGCCTGGGCACCCACTGGGCCGGCCCCCGCGATGCCGTCGAGATCCACACCACGGCGCTCAAGCGTCGTATCGCCGCGGCTCCCGCCGCCCGGGTTACGGTGTATGTGGAAGAGGCGCGCCTGTTGCTGCCGGAGTTGCTGGGCAATCTGGTGGTGTTCTACCGCGCCTGGCTCGCCACGACCCTCGCCGGGCGCCGACCGCCGCCGACCCTATGAGCAGTCGTCCGCTTCCGCTCGATCCGATGCTCGCCCGGGCGCCGCTGCCCTTCGTCGTCCTCGATGGCGCCGGGCGCCTGCTGGCGCTCAATGCGGCTGCCGCCAGACTCTACGGGCGCGCTGGTGAGACGCTCGCCGGCCTGCCCTTCGTCGAGGTTGTTGACCCCTTCAGCCGCGAGAAGGCCGCCTTGATGATCGCCGAGGCGCTCACCCGGGGCGCTGCCCACGACTGGGAGCTGTACCACCCTCAGGCCGGCGCTCCGCCGCTTCCGGTGAGTTACACCGCCTGGCGCTGGCGCTCCGATCCCGCCGCGCCCTTTGCAGTCGCGGCCATAGGTCTCCCACTGACCGCGGCGGTGTCGCTGGCCGCGCAGCTTGCCACCACCAACCAGCAACTGGAGGGCGCCCTGCTACAACTCGAACGCGCCCACGCCGAACTGAAGGCCGCCCAGGCCCAACTGGTTCGCTCGGAGAAGCTGCGCGCCATGGGTCAGCTCGTCGCCGGCGTCGCGCACGAACTGAACACGCCCCTTGGCTTCGTCGCCAACAATCTGGGGTTCCTGGCCGAACAGTTGCCCGCCCTCGCCGCCAGCACTCCCGATCCCCAACTGGCCGCCGATCTCGCCGAGGCGCTGGCCGAGAGCCGTGAGGGCCTCGAGCGCATCACCGGCATTGTGCGCGACCTGCGCAGCTTCGCCCGCCCGGATAGCCCCGCCGTCCACGCCGCCGATCTCAACGCCAGCCTGGCCGCCACGGTGCGTATCGCCCGAACCCTCTGCCCGCGCGGTGTGACCATTGTCGAAGACTACGGCTCGCTGCCGCCGGTCGTGTGCGCGCCGGGCCAGATTAATCAGGTCGTGCTCAACCTGCTCACCAACGCCATCCAGTCCATACCGGAGCGCGGCACGGTCTCGATCAGTACGGCCCGGGAGGGAGAGCAGGCGGTGATTACAATCGCCGATACAGGTGTGGGAATGGACGAGGCAACGCTGGCGCGGCTGGGGGAGCCGTTCTTCACCACCCGGCCCGTCGGCGCCGGCATCGGCCTGGGGATCGCCGTGAGCATGGGCATCGTCGAACGCCATGGCGGGCGCCTGGAGTTCACCAGCGCGCCCGGCCAGGGCACGACCGCGCGGCTCAGCCTGCCCCTCGGCTGATTGCCCTCAGCTATCGGCGGCGACTACCTGGTTGCGACCGCTGGACTTCGCCACGACGAGGCGCCGATCGGCAATGTCCACCCCCTCTTCGGCCGAACCCCCTCTGACATCGGCAACCCCCAGGCTGATAGTGACACGGAGTTGCGGGTCGAGACTATGCCAATCGTAGCGTTCGACCGCCAGGCGCAGGCGTTCGGCAAAGGCCGCCGCCTCGGTGAGCGGCGTGTTGGGAAGCGCGATCAGGAAGGCATCGGCGCCGTAGCGAGCGGCCACGTCACTCGGGCGGCAGATCGTCCGCACGACCGTCGCCACGATACGCAGGACCTGATCGCCCACGTTGTGCCCGCAACGCCGGTTGATCTCCTCGAAATGATCCAGATCCGCGCGCAGCACCGAGAGGGGTTGGCCCATAGCACGGGCCTGGGCAGCCAGTTCGGGCAGGCGCTGATCAATGTAGTGGCGACTGGCGAGACGCGTCAGCGGATCCTCGTTCAACTCGCGCGCCGCTTCCAGCACCTGCGTCGGCACACCAGGCGCGTCAGATGACGCGCGTTCCTCCGTTGCCTCCTGGAACTCGGCGCGGGGCAGATGCGCCAGGAGGAGATCGGTAAAATCCTCGATATCATCAGTTGCGATGATCGCATTGGCGGCGCCGCGCTCACGCGCGGCCCGGGCAGCCGACTCATCAGCCACAACGGCAATGAACTTCGCAGGCGTGGGCAGGCAGCGCCAGAGTTCCCAGACGACCGGATCGGTGGTGTCGGCGATCAGGAGGGCCGGATCCGGCGTGCGGGCGAGTTGATCCTGGGCCTGCACCACATCGGCGGCGATGAGCAAGCGGTAACCCTGCAAGCGCAGACTGGTGGCAATCGAAGCCCGCAACCCCTCGTGTGGGTAGATCAACAGCGCGGCAGGACGGGGTTGGCCGCGTCGTTCCTGCTGATGCGGCTTCGCCGCCATGCGCCGGTCGAGCACATAGCTGCTGCCAGCGATGCTCTTGGCCGCGCTCTTTACCTCCGCGGCCACCTTGCTGATCTCGTCCACACTGCGGAACCGCCCGCCCTCCGAGGTCACGATCGAAATCGAAATACTCAACAGACCAAACTGCCGGGGCACCCCGTGGCGGTCCTGCCCCTGCAAGTAGCCGCGTTGTAGATCCTCGGGATCGTAGAGCGCGCGCACGCGCTCGTCGAAGGTGGAAATAATCTGCTGGGCCAGGGCCTCGGGAAAGCCGCCATAGTGGATGATGGCAAAGTCGTCACCGCCGATGTGACCAAGGAAGTCGTCGCGCGGAGCCGTACCGGCGAGCACGCTGGCCAGAGTGTGGATGGCCCGGTCACCGCGGGCAAAGCCGTAGGCGTCGTTGAAGGCCTTGAAATTGTCGAGATCTACATAAATCAGCGCAAAGGGCGTCTGTTGAGCAATCTGGCGTTCGATTTCGGCCTGGAGCAGCACATTACCTGGCAGCCCGGTGAGAGGGTTCCGTACCGGCAACTTGGCGGCGCGCCGCAGATGGCTGCGGATGCGCGCCAGCAGCACGTCAATATCGTAGGGCTTGACGATGTAGTCGTCAGCGCCGCTGTCGAAGCCGATCACCACCTCGGCGGAGGTGCTCCGGGCAGTTAGAATGATCATCGGCAGGTGCGACGTGCGCGTGTCGTTGCGCAACTGTCGAATGGCCTCAAAGCCGTCCATCAACGGCATGATCAGATCGATCAGCAGCAGATCCGGCGGATGGTCCTGGGCCATGCGAATGAGCTGATCGCCATCATGGACGATCAGCACTTCGTAGCCGGCCTCTTGCAGCGTCTCGCGCAACAAGAGACACATTGCCGGATCATCGTCAGCCACCAGAATGCGAGGTTGCACTGTCATCGGTCGCTCTATGTCGGCGTACGTTCGCGTTGGGGAGTGCGCATAGCTTTGAGCAGCATTGGACGCCGGGCAATTAACTACCATACAGAATACCATACAGCGTCTACCACCAGCCACCGTAATACTACCTCTACAGCGCTACAATGTTGATACCGCAGAGCGGTAGAGGTTTGACGGGTAACCCCGGTCGCGCCTTCCCCTGTCCACAGGGCGGGAGAGCACTGGCTGGCCGCGCTCTCCGGAAAGGCTTGCTATTGGTAATACTATATAACGACGCGGAGAAGGCGATTTGCGTTCCCGAAACCGTGTTTCCCCAACCTCGCGCCAGGCAGGGGGCAGCACAGCCACGGCGGGGCCGCTGTTGCGCTGCGCTGGCAGCCAGACGGCTCCCTGAGCCGATAGCTCATGCTATAATTTGGTAGTCAGATTACGGCATTATTCGCCGCCCGTTCACACGCGCGGCTGGTTCACACGCTACAGAAAGGTTCCTGTGCGCCAATGACCACCTTTGAAGCCCTCGGGCTGAGTGAGACGCTTCTGGCTTCACTTCGCGAGCTGGGCTACGACGAGCCGACGCCGATCCAGGCCCAGGCCATTCCCGCCATGCTCTCGGGGCGCGACGTGATCGCGCAGGCGCAAACCGGCACCGGCAAAACCGCGGCCTTTGCCCTGCCGATCATCGAGCGGCTCTTACCCACCCGGGCGCCCCAGGCCCTGGTGCTGGCGCCCACCCGCGAACTGGCCATGCAGGTGGCGGAGGCGGTGTTTCGCTACGGCAAGAGCCGTGAAGCCCGCGTGCTGCCGGTCTACGGCGGGCAGCCTATCGAGCGGCAGTTGCGCGCGCTGGAGCGCGGCGTGCAAGTGGTCGTGGGCACCCCCGGGCGCATTATGGACCATATGCGCCGCGGGACGCTGGCCCTCGATGCGATCCGCACGGTTGTGCTCGATGAGGCCGATGAGATGCTCGATATGGGCTTCGCCGAGGATATCGAGTACATCTTGCAGTACACCCCTCCTGAACGGCAGACGGCGCTCTTCTCGGCCACGTTGCCCGAGGCCGTCCAGAGCCTGGCCCAACGCTATACCCGCGACCCGCTGCGCATCAGTGTGATCAGCGAGACCCTGAGCGCGCCGCGGATCAAACAGGTCTACTACGATGTTCTGCCGCGCGAGAAGCTCGATGCGCTCTGTCGCGTGCTCGACGTGGAAACGCCCGCCTCGGCGATCATCTTCTGCCGCACCCGCGCCGAGGCCGACCAGCTCGGCGAGAGCCTCCAGGGTCGGGGCTACCTGGCCGAGGTCATCCACGGCGACCTGAGCCAGGCGATGCGCGACCGGGTGATGAAGCGCTTCCGCGAGGGACAGATCGAGCTGCTGGTAGCCACCGACGTGGCTGCCCGCGGGCTTGACATCCCCGACGTGAGCCACGTGATCAACTACGATGTGCCGGGCGATCCTGAAAGCTACGTCCATCGCATTGGCCGCACCGGGCGCGCCGGACGCGCTGGTATGGCGATCTCGCTGATCACTCCCCGCGAACGCCGCCAGCTCCAGCTTATCGAACGCGCCACCCGCACCCGCATCCAGCCCTCCAAGCTGCCCACGCTGGCCGATGTGGCCGCGCGGCGGCGCGAGGCCTTCCGCGATGCCCTGCGCGAGGTACTCGCCAATGAGAATCTCGACCCTTACGTGCTGATGGTCGAGGAGATGACCGAAGAGCACGATGTCACCGAACTGGCCGCCGCCGCCTTCAAGCTGCTCCTCAACGAAGTTGAGCAGGAGGATACCCTGGTCAGTGTTGAGGGCGACAGCGCCGGCACCGAGGCCGGAATGACCCGCCTGTTCCTCGATGTTGGCCGCTTTGACCGCATCCGCCCCGCCGATATTGTCGGCGCGATTGCCAACGAAGTCGGCCTCTCGGGCAAGCAGATCGGCGCGATTGATATCTACGACCGCTTCGCCTTCGTCGAGGTGCCCTCGGATCAGGCCCAGCGGGTGCTCCACGGCCTCGCCGGAGTAACCCTGCGCGGCCGGCCTGTCCGCGTGTCCCTGGCCAAGCCGAAACGCTGAGGTGAGCATACGGGGCAACCGGGTTTCCCCATCCCCCTGCCTGTGGGGGCGGCAAGCCCTCCCCACCAGGAGGGTTTGGGAGACCGCATGGACGGCTGAGGTGAACATAGCCCGCCCGCGGGAGGCTCCGGGGCGTTTGGCCCCCCTCCCAGCCTCCCCCCGCTGGGGGGAGGCGCCCGGTTCCCTCATCCGGCTGGAGAAGGCGTGGCCCTCCTGGGAGAATCTCTTTTTATTCCTGCAGGGTGCGGCGCAGTCGCACATAGTTTCGACAGCAAATCCATCGAATACACCGCGTACTAACCAGATCGAGAGCTTATGAATGATGGCCAGTCGGCGGGTACGAACACCCCGCCGTTGTACATTGTCTCGGGAGGCGCCGGAGGAGTGGGGGCCGAGGTCGCGCGCCTGGTACTGACCCAGTTCGAGGGCGTTGATGTGCCGCTGATCGTGGTGCCAAACGTGCGCGACCCGGCCCAGCTCACCCGGGTGGTGGCCGAGGCCGAAGCCACGAATGGCACCATCTTGCACACGCTCATGGAGCCCGAACTGCGGCGCGATCTGGTACGGAAGGCCCGCGAGCGCCATGTCTACGAGATCGACCTGGTCGGGAGCGTGCTCTCGCGCCTGGCCACGGTGCTCGGTCGCGAGCCGGTGGGCAAGGCCGGCCTCTACCAGCAGCGCCGCTCGGCCTACTTCGAGCGCCTGGAGGCCATCGAGTACGCTATGCAGCACGACGATGGCGCCCGTCTGAGCGATCTGAACGACGCCGAGATCGTGCTGGTGGGCATCTCGCGAGTGGGCAAAACACCGCTGAGTATGTACCTGGCCGTGCTGGGCTGGAAGGTCGCCAACGTTCCCCTGGTGAAGGAGGTCGCCCTGCCCCAGGCCCTGCTCGAGGTAGACCGGCGCCGGGTGATCGGCCTGATCGTTGACGCCGAGCAGATTGCCGCCCGGCGACGCTGGCGCCAGCGCCGCTTCGGCGTCTCGATGGGGCAGATGTATGTTGCCCCCGAGGGCGCCGAAGAAGAGGTCGAGTGGGCCCGACGGCTCTTCCGGCGCCATGGCTGGGCCACTGTCAACCTGACCAATAAGTCGATCGAGGAGGGCGCCGACGAGATTATCGCCCTTGTCACCCGCTGGTTCAGGCACGACGGCGCCAGAGCGCACCCTATCTGAGTCTCCCCTCCTGTGGACGGCTATGCTATACTTCTGAGGTGAAAGTATGGGGAAACCGGGTTTCCCCGCGCCCCTGCCTGTGAGGGGGCAAGCCCTCTGCACCGGGAGGGTTTGGGAGGGCGCAGCCCTCCCTGGAAACAACCCGCCAGCGGGGAGGGTTGGGGCAAGCCCTCTCCGCCGGGAGGGTTCGGGAGGGCTGCGCCCTCCCTGGAAACAACCCGCCAGCGGGGAGGGTTTGGGAGGGCTACGCCCTCCCAAGAACAACTATTTTCATTCTGGTGTTGTGCGGCGCAGCCGCATAGACGACTGAGGTGAACATCGGGGAAACCGGATTTCCTTCGCCCCACGAGTAGCAACGATGAGCGAGACCCTGAGCGCTGAGCCAGTGCTGATCGTCGGCGGTTTTGGCAGCAGCCCCCCTCAATATGAAACCCTGCGCCGCTATCTCGCCGCGGCCAGCGGCCGCCCCGTAACCATCGCGCCCATTGGCCTGCTCGACTGGGCCAGCGTCGTCGCCAGCGATAGCTACGGGCCTCTCCTGCGGATTCTCGATCGGGCTGTGCGCGCTACCCTTGCCGCCCATCAGGCCCGCCGCCTGACCATCGTCGCCCACAGCGCGGGCGGCGTGCTGGCCCGGATTTACCTCGGCGACCGGCCCTACGGCCCCCGCGGGCTGGTCTACAACGGTTTCGAGCGCATCAGTACCCTGGTGACCCTCGGCACCCCCCACAGCACCACCCGCCGCGGACGGCCGGGCGGCCTGAACCAGATCGCTTTCGCCAACGAGCAGTACCCCGGCGCATACTGGCGCTTCATTCGCTATGTCAGCGTGATGGGCAAGGGCGTCTTCGGCAACCGCAACGGCCCGCCGCCCGAACGGGGCGCCTGGCAGAGTTACACCATGATCAGCGGCGAAGGCGACCAGTGGGGCGATGGTGTCGTGCCGCTGGCCAGTGGCCTGCTCGAAGGCTCGCGCCGGGTAATCATCCCCGGCCTGCGACACGACCAGCGCCCCGGCCAACCCTGGTACGGCGCCAGCCTGCCCATTGTCGAAGCCTGGTGGGAACAGGTGGAGATTGCTGAACGCGACCCAACACCCGGTACGCGCCAGTGGTCGCCCCAGGGGTACGCCAGCAGCGAACCGTAGCTCCTCTCTACCTACGTAACGATTCGACAACTATTCGGCTGCCTTGTTGCGTAAACACGAGTCGCCGTGTACTATACGTACACAACGTGCCCTAGAGACAGGTCCTGCATGCGTATCCTTTTTTACACGGGTAAAGGCGGTGTCGGCAAGACCAGTGTGGCTGCCGCTACGGCCCTTCGCTGTGCGCAACGCGGCTATCGGACGATCGTCTTGAGCACCGACGCGGCACATTCGCTTGGTGACTCGCTCGGCGTTGAATTGCGCGCCGAACCCATGCAGGTGCTGCCCAACCTCTGGGCTCAGGAGATCAACGCCCTTCACGAACTGGAGTCCAGTTGGGGAGAGGTCTCGCGGTATCTGGCCGAACTCCTCGCCTGGCAGGGTGTCGAAACGATCGCCCAGGGCGAGTTGTCGGTCATCCCCGGCACCGAGGAACTCTTCAGCCTGCTGCAGATCAAGCGCCACTACGACGAGCAAAAGTATGACGTCATCGTCGTTGACGCCGCGCCCACCGGTGAAACCTTGCGCCTCCTTTCGCTGCCCGACATTATGCGCTGGTGGATTGCTCGCCTCTTCCCCATCGCGCGGGCCTTGTTAAAGGTGGTGCGACCGGTGGCCAAGCGGGTCACCGATATGCCTATCGCTGAAGATGAGGTGCTGGCCTCGGCGCAACAGGCCATCGATGCGCTGGTGGATGTGCGCCATATCCTGACCGATCAGCAGGTCACGACCGCGCGTATCGTGATGAACCTGGAGAAGATGGTCATCCGTGAGGCCCAGCGGAGTCTTACCTACCTCTCGCTCTTCGGCTATGCGGTCGATGCGGTGGTGGTTAACCGCATTCTCCCCGCCAATGTCGATCACCATTTTGCCGCCTGGCGCGCCATGCAACAGGAGTACGCGCCCCAGGTGGAGGAAATGTTCGAGCCCCTACCCATCCTGCGCGCCCCTCACTTCGACCGTGAAATCGTCGGCCCCGAGTTGCTCCACCAGCTCGCCGATCGCCTCTTCCACGACCGCGATCCCGCCGAGTTTCTCTACCACGGCCCGGTACAGCGCATCGAGAAGATGAATGGCGGTTTTGATCTGATCGTGCCGCTGCCGTTCGCCTCCGAGGACCAGATCCATCTGGCCCAGAGCAACGATGAGTTGCTGATCTCTGTCGGCTGGCACCGCCATCGCATCGTGCTGCCCCAGTCCCTGGCGCGCCTGCGCGCCCAGGACGCCTACTTCGAGGATAGCGCCCTGCGCGTCGTCTTTCGCAAAGACGCGGCCACCTCTCAGACCTCACAGGTTATGTAAGGCCCACCAGGCCCGCTTCGCGCGGCGCGCACCGCTGCGCTGAAGCGAGATCTTCCTGCGAACCTTCCCTCTCAGGAGGGGCATGGGGCAACCGGGTTGTCCCATATTCATTTCAGCCCTCCATGCGGCTGCGCCCTCCCAAACCATCCCCTCAGGGAGGGGTGTGGGGAAACCCGGGTTCCCCATGTCCCAACCGCGGTTGGGAGCGGCTGGCGCCCCCACAGGCAGGGGGATGGGGAAACCCGGGTTCCCCATGTCCCAACCGCTGGTGGGAGCGGCTGGCGCCCCCACAGGCAGGGGGATGGGGAAACCCGGTTTCCCTATATTTTCACATCTGCGCGGGGCGCACAACGCGGAATGAAAATACGTGTTCTTGGGAGGGCACAGCCCTCCCAAACCCTCCCGGTGGGGAGGGCTTGCCGCCCCCACGGCCAGGGGGATGGGGAAACCCGGTTTCCCCGTATGTTCACATCAGGAGTTGCTCAAGGCAACCGGCTTGCTTTGCGCGCTGCGGTGTGTTACAATCGCTTACAGTGCGCCGCCCGGGCGCTGTTTTGCTGTGTTGCAGAAGGATTGAAAGCTATGGCCTCGAAGAAGGGCAATCGCATTGTTATCAAACTCAAGAGCACCGAAAGCGGCCACACCTACACCACAATGAAGAACCGCCGCAATGATCCCAGCCGCCTTGAGTTGCGCAAGTACGACCCGATCGTTCGCCGCCACGTGGTCTATCGCGAGACCAAGTAGCCCCTCCTCCAGGACGGCGCTGGAGAGCGCGGCGCTCCTGCGTTTCTCTTCAGTCGTCCATGCGGCTGCGCCGCACAACGCCAGAATGAAAATATT
>OGCL01000739.1_pt1 | contig 32443 bp, 38 predicted proteins | sample 1570041 | NCBI WGS metagenome assembly OGCL01 (sample SAMN06266162, study PRJEB24511) | hot springs metagenome | isolation source: Hot spring water | place: South Africa: Limpopo | collected 2015-06-22 | reverse complement strand
ACAAGTGGAATACTTGGGATAAAAGTAAAAAAGACGATTACGACAAGTGGAATACTTGGAGGCAAGGAGGCGACCCCCACAGGCATAAAGACTGGAGAGACGGGGGCGACTGGCGCTGGGGTGGCAAATGGAATCCTGCTAAGTGGAATAAAAAATAAAAGATGCTTATACGAGTAATTAACGCGGAAAAAAATAAAAAGAAAAAAAAGAAAAAAATCTACGAGCATGAGGATGAAATCTTCATTGAGTTTTTAATGGAGCAAAATCCTAATGCTCAAACAGTGACAATCTACTTTGAAGCAATAAATACATCAACATCAATTCCTATAAATAATGAATTAGTATCAAGCCGTTAACCAAACATTGTAAGAGAAATTAGAGAGAGGATAAAGTCTCTATAAGGATGATAAATACTTTTGACATAGTAAAGGGTTTTACGACTCCGGAATCCAGATGGGCGCGATTCGGCCCTTACTATGCCATGTTTCCGTTAGATTTTGCCTTTGAGGTAGTAGAAAAATATTCAAAAAAAGGGGATTTCATTATTGATCCCTTTGCAGGAAGAGGATCGAGTGTTTATGCAGGAGGCGTACTCGGCAGATACAGCGTAGGAATCGAGATTAACCCCGTTGGTTGGCTCTATGGTTCAGTTAAGTTAAGACCCGCAGACAAAGAACTGGTAATCAAACGCCTTAGGGATATTTATTCAAGGCGCAATTATTATAAAAGAGCTATAAAATCAATGCCTGTATTTTATAAAATGTGTTACTGCGAGGAAGTGCTGAAATTTCTTCTTGCAGCCCGAAAACATCTTGATTGGCGAAACGATAATGTGGATGCAACTTTAATGTCGATACTATTAGTTTATTTGCATGGGAAGCTTGGTGAGGCTCTTTCAAATCAGATGCGAATGACCAAAGCAATGGGAATAAACTATTCTGTAAATTGGTGGAAAAAATATGGTATGACTAAGCCACCAAAAATTGACCCTTTCGAATTTATGTCGAGAAAAATTGCGTGGAGATACGAGAAGGGAACACCCAATATTCAGGAAAGTCATGTGATTTTTGGAGATAGCACAATTGAACTTGGACTAATTGTTCAAAAAGCTAAAAAGGTTGGCACAAAATTTTCACTACTATTTACCTCTCCACCTTATTGCTCCGTTACAGACTACCATGCTGACCAATGGTTAAGACTTTGGCTCTTAGGTGGACCGCAAACTCCGAAATCTTTACAAGAACCGTACAGGCGGCGCTTTGTTTCTACAGAAGGTTATTACAATTTATTAGATACAGTATTTGGAAGCTGTGCTGACATAATGGCCGAAAAGAGTACGATTTATGTGCGGACAGATACCAGAGAGTTTACACTCAATTCAACATTTGAAATATTAATGAAACACTTTCCAGACCACATGGTTAAAATTGAATCCAAACCATTCAAGAAAAAAACGCAGACAGAAATTTGTGGAAATAAAACAAAAAATTCAGGAGAAGTAGACATAATTCTGACAAAAAGATAGTAGGAAATTAGAGGAAATTAGGGACACATCCCATATTTCTTGACAAAAGAGCAGCTATAATTTAAAATCTTTTCATGCCGAGAATAGCAAGGGCAGTTGCAACAGGGTTTTTCCATCATATAGTCCAGAGAGGCAATAATAAAGAAAAGGTCTTTTTTGACAATGAAGACAGAGAGAAATATTTAGAATTGCTTAAGAAATATTCGGACAAATGGGATTCACCAATCCTTGCCTATTGTCTTATGAGCAACCATATCCACCTATTGACAAGGCCCAAAAATGAAGAATCCTTATATAAGATGATGCAGGGAGTAACACTATGTTACACTCAGCACATAAACAGGAAAAACCAACGGACAGGCAGATTATGGGAAAGCAGATATCATTCCTGTATAGTAGATAAGGATAAGTATTTGTGGGCTGCAGCAAGATACATCGAACAGAACCCGGTAAGAGCACGGATAGTAAAAAAGGCAGAGGACTTTCCATATTCAAGTGCAAATGCTCACATAAATGGCATAATGAATGAGATATTGGGAGAGGAATTATTTGAAGAAAGGCAGCGGAAGGATTACAGAGAACTTATTAAATCAGGTATTGCAGAGCAAGAGATAAACAGCATAAGGTATCATACGAGAACGGGGAGACCGTTAGGCAGCGAAGAGTTCATAAAGAAAATGGAAAAGAAGCTTGAAAGGAGATTTATGTTGAAATCTCCGGGAAGACCAAGGAAGAAAAAAGTATAAAATATGGGATGTGTCCCTATTATATTCTGTGTCCCTATTATATTCTAATATTCAATTTGTAGAGACAATCAATGACCAAGAAAACTAGTTTTATCGCTACCTTGCTGATATTAACGATGTTCCTTCCAACAAGTGTTTATGCACATGGCGGCTGGGATATGGCTATTGGACTTTTAATGCTACCCACAGCAACTATCTTTTTTGGAGCATTGCTAAAGAAATTTCTCATTATTCGAATTGTTGGGACATCTGCCCATACAAAAATCGGGAGACTCATTCCCTTGACATTTGTTGAAGTCATCCTTATTTTTATGGTTTTGGCTTCTATGGATTCAATTCTTCCTTATCCCGTTCGACCGATTATATTTTTTCCAATTATATTGTTTCCTTTGGCTACCGTTATATGTTCGATTCCAAATTACTTTTTTCTGTTAAAAACAACAAACTCAAGCCTATGGGGTCGTGTTTGTTTTTCTTTTTTCGCTGGACTGGTAACTTCATTATTATTTGTAACTAGCGCGTTTGTAATTGATTGGCTTATGTGAATAAAGCCGTAAAGGGTAAGGGGGACGGTTCTATTTATTTTGCAACCAAAAGCAGATAACCAGTCATTTCACCTGACCACGACCAGCGAGCACTTTTTTGAGTAGAGCTTTTACTATCAAAAGTTTTATACTTTTTCGAACATCTAATTCCTTTCTGGTCGTGGCAGGTGAACTCTATGGTTAGATTTTAATGAGACAAAAATGAAAAAAATCGGATATGTACTATTAGGCCTAGCCGTCACCACTCTCTTATACATGGCCTTCTTATATCTAACAACGCTCACCTTTGGTAGCGCATTGGGTGATCAGTATTGGTGGCTTTTTTTCGCAATTAGTTTGCCAGTCTGTTTAACTATTGGTAGTTGTTTCTCGGGATATTTATTTCAACCTCATATGAAGCAAAGGTCATTTTTCAGGTATTTATTGATTAGCCCCGGTTTTTACTTGTCTTTAGTAGGTATAGTTCCGTTAGTTGTATATTTGGCTCAATCGATGGTCCAACCCATTGACACTTTACCAGAGAATTATCCGAGCGCTGTAATTTTCCTTTTGCCTGCCGTACTTTACCTTGAATGGATAGTCGCCTCATTCATTGGAACACGTATAGGAGTATTGATTAGGGACAGGAAAACCAGAGAATCTAACAAGCGGCTCCACCGGATTGCCAATAAACATAGCAACCGGTGAGCCTTGTCGTTATATCCAGATAAAAGGACAACAAAGATGGCAAATATTATAATAACAATCTTCCTGTTTTTCATTATCCTTGCTATCCCTGCATATGCTTACAACCCTAAAGCAACGGCTACACTTGCTCTTTGGATAGCGGCAATATTAGTATTTTTGATTTCACTTATTTTTATTGCACTGTTTCAATTATATAAAAAGAAAAAGAGGCTTAAAACTCATTTTATACGTTCGGTCATTTTAGCGGGTCTCAGCATTTCTGTTCTTACTTGCTTTATTGACTTTGGTGGAATCACGTACCTTCATATACAGTATGAAATTATTAAGGGTAAAAAAACTGGTATTATCAATATGAGTGGCATCGAGCCTATTTGGCATAAATATAAGATTTTGAATTTAAAGTCATTTGCGAATATAACAAATTTGAAAAGCTTGGACATTGGGAGAGCGTCAACGAGAGATGAAGAGTTAGTGTATTTGTCTAATTTGAAATCTTTGGAAATTATGAGAATACACTCCTCAAAAATAACCGACGAAGGAATTGAGCATTTACTGCCATTAGAAAACCTCAAAGAGTTGGACTTGAGCTTTAGCAACATCAGCGACCAAGGATTGAAACATCTATCAAAATTAAAATATTTACAGATTTTATGGGTTGGTAGCAGCACTATAACTGATGAAGGAATTAAATATTTACTATCATTAGAAAACCTAAGGAGACTGGCATTAACCTGGGGTGGAAATGAAGCCCATATAACTGATGAAGGATTAAGGCAATTATCTAATTTAAAATCCTTAGAGAGTTTAATGATAGGTGGTCCCAGAATAACAGATAAAGGAATTGCATATTTATCTTCATTAGGAAATTTGAAGGAATTGAAATTGGTAGGTCAAACGAGAATTAGTGATAATGGATTGAAGCATTTATTAAAATTAAAATCTTTAGAATTTTTAGATTTAGGCTATAAACCACCCATAACTGACAAAGGAATTAGCTATTTGTCTTCTTCAAAAAAACTCAAGGGACTGAAATTAACATTAAGCGAGAGTCAAATCAGCAATGAAGGATTAAAGTATTTATCAAAATTAAAATCTTTAGAATTTTTAGATTTAGGCACTGTCGAATCTATCACTAATGGGGGCGTTGGCTATTTGACCTCCTTATATAATCTCAAAGAGCTACGTTTAAATGTACCTATTGATGTTCAGAAGCTTAGTGTTGTCCATTTATCTAAGATGAAATCATTGAGAAGATTAAGCATGTATATGAACCCAGATGAAAACCAAAAGCTTTTGGAAACTGCTTTGCCAAATTGCAAATTCGACTGGTATTTTGGTGAAATTCATTGGAACGATATAATTTTTATTGATAAAAAATAATGCAAAAAGTAATGGACATAACAATAAAATTCATCGGATGGTTTACAGTCACCACTGATCTCGGCCGTTAGCCCTCAAAATTTAATAAATTGACAAGTGTTGATTAATGTTGTAATGTCCTGCTAAGGTAAATGAAACCTTTACCGGAGGCATTGTCATGGAAGAAAAAAATATTTTTACAACAAAAGAAGCTGCAAAATATCTTGGTATAAGCACTGCAACTATTTATCGTATGGAGAAGCAAGGATTGATTTCTTCCTTGAGAACTCCCGGTGGACAACGGCGTTTTAATAGAGAAACTATCGAAAAATATTTGAGTGAGAGTCAGAACTTTGAAGCTCCTCAAAATCCAAGCAGATATAAATATCGGAAAACAGACTTTAAGGTAAAAGAACCTGAAGCCACCTATGGCATGGAGAGTAAAAAAATAAAATCCGATGAGTTGTTTTTTCATACGGATTCAGTATGGATTTATAATACTGATATTTTGAAGACAGAAAGCATTGCAGATGATTCGATAGATTTAATCGTTACCTCACCGCCCTACAATGTGGATATAAAATACAACTCACATGACGACACTATGACCTATGAAGATTATCTTTCATTCACAAGAGAATGGCTTGCCAGATGTTATAAATTTATTAAAAATGACGGAAGATTTTGTTTGAATATACCATTAGATAAAAATAAAGGTGGTCAGCAGAGCATGTGTGCAGATATAACAACCATCGCAAAGCAAATCGGTTTCAAATATCATTCAACAATAATCTGGAATGAACAGAATATTTCAAGAAGAACTGCATGGGGGTCTTGGCTGTCTGCCGCTGCCCCTTATGTAATAGCTCCGGTTGAGGTTATTGTTGTTCTGTATAAAAAGGAATGGAAAAAGACGAGCGGAAGCCGCAAGTCAGATATAACAAAAAAAGAATTTATGGAATGGACAAACGGCGTATGGAACTTTAGCGGAGAAAGCAAAAAAAGAGTGGGACATCCTGCCCCATTTCCAGTCGAACTGCCGAGACGATGTATAAAACTTTTTAGCTTTGTAGGAGATACGATTCTTGACCCCTTCCTTGGCAGCGGCTCAACATTGCTTGCTTGTTTAGAGACAGGACGAGAAGGCATCGGCATTGACATAGATAAAAAATACTGTGAATTAGCAAAAAGACGGCTTTTGACAGAAGGCCAGATAAATCAACTCAAACTCACTGTTGCGGTGGGAGGCATGCGATGGCCAAAAGTATTAGCGACTTAATCATGGATTACTTTCAGAAACATCCTAAAAAAGACCTCAAACATGGACCTGTTGTGGATTGGGTTACTGAACAATTTCTTAAAGATAACCCTGAACCACCAAGAGACCCATGGAGAGCTATTCGTAAACTGCATCAAGAAGGAAAATTGATAAAGGTTAGCAAGGGGGTTTATCGCTATGACCCTGACCATGTTAAAGAAGTTGAGCTATTTGATTTTCCTTCAGACGTTAAAGAGGCAATTTTTAAAAGAGATGATTATAAATGTGTTGTATGCGGGCGAGGATTAAAAGACGGGGTTGAAATATGTGCAGACCATATTAAACCAAAAGATAAAGGCGGTGATAATTCTGTTGATAACGGGCAAACTCTATGCACAGAGCATAACCTTATAAAGAAGAATTACTCACAGACAGAGGCTGGGAAAAGGTATTTTATTAAAATCTACAAGCAGGCTGTTACTAACGGGGATAGACGGATGATAGATTTTTGTAAATGTATTTTTGAATGCTATGACCTGCATAAAATAAACGGTCATATAAAAAGACCAAATGGAAAACATAAATAAAGACAAAGGGCTAACAAATCGCTCAACACCGATGCTCCTTACGCTCCGCTTCATTCGCACGGGGTCAGGTCTTCTTTCTTGTCTTTTCCTTCTTTTGCTAATTAGGGATACAGAGCTTGTCTAAAAACTCCATGAATGTCACCCTGAATTTATTTTAGGGTGACATAACCTATTGATTTTATTAGATGCTAAATCAAGTTCAGCATGATAAACTATGCTTTTTTGTTAGTTTTTAGACAAGCTCAATGTCCCCATATTTTATTCTACTAATTTTATTCTAATTTTTATTTTTAATCACTGCCTCCAAAACCTTCTGGGCAATCTTATTGTTAAATCCCTTAAGCGCTGCAATATCATCAACCGAAGCCTTTCTTATATTATCGATGCCTCCAAAATGCCTCAGTAGTTCGAGCCTCCGCTTTTTGCCGATGCCGGGAATTTTTTCGAGCGAAGATTCCTTTAATCTCTTATCTCTCAGCCTTCTGTGGAATGAAATCGCAAACCTGTGCACCTCGTCCCTTATTTTTTTTAAAAGCAAAAAAGCACTGTTTCTGTCCTCAAGGTCTATAATCTCATCGTTTGGCAAAAATGCCCTGTCAGGCTTTTTCGCGATGCTTATAAGTTCAGTTTCTATTTGAAGTTCTTCTAAAACCCTTTTTGCAATATCGAGATGCCCTTTGCCTCCATCAATGATAATTAGGTCAGGTATAAGAAGCCTTTTTTTAAGCACCCGGCTGATAATCTCGCGCATCATGGCATAGTCATCGATTCCTTTAACTGTCTTAATCTTTAGATGTCTGTAGTATTCCTTTTTGAAATCTCCATTTTCCAAAAATATAAATGCTCCTACAGAGTCGCTTCCATAAATTGTAGAGACATCAAAGGCTCCTATGGATAAAGGAATTTTTTTAAGGCGCAATCTTTCTTTTAAGTCGCCGAGAGTATCATTATAGGCAGGCTTTTTCATTTTAGATAATAGGTGAAGTCTTGCATTTTCGTTTGCCATATTAAGAAGCTCCTTTTTCTTGTTTTCCAATGGAACTTCTATATCGACTTTCTTTCCCTTCTTTTCTTTTAGCCATTGTTTCAATGGTCTAATATCAGAAGGCATTGTATTAGCTGCAATTGTATTTGGCAGTATAATCTCCTTTGAATAAAAGAGCTCTATAATGCTATGCATTATATCAGCATCGTTGAATTGAACAATATTTTCCAAAAAAAAGTCTTTTGAGCCTATTAAAGACCCGTTTCTTAAAAATAGGATGTTTATAGCCATATCATTACCATGCCTGTAATAACCGATAATATCCATGTCTTCAAGTTCAGGAGCTGCAATTTTTTGATGTTCAAATGCCTTGCGGAGTTTCATTATCTTATCTCTAATTTTTGCAGCCTCCTCAAATCTCATATCTTCAGATAGTTTATGCATCATGTCTTCTAACTTATGGAGCAATTCTTCTTTTTCGCCTTTAAGAAATAAAATTACCTCATCCACGATCTTTTTGTATTTTTCATGGCTTACAAGTCCAGCGCATGGTGCAAGACATCTTTTCATCTGGTGCTGTATGCAGGGTCTTATAGGCTTTTCCAGAGAATACCCACATGACCTGATTAGGAAGTTGCGCCTTATAAATGCGATTGCTTCCCACATTGCTTCTGATGGTATATAAGGGCCAAAATATAGATTTCTATCTTTCTCTATTTTTCTAACAACTTCTATCCTCGGCCAATGCTCGGCAGTTGTAATTTTAATGTAAGGATAGTTTTTGTCGTCTCTTAAAATGATGTTAAATTTAGGCTTATGCTGTTTTATGAGATTTGCTTCTAATATCAATGCCTCAAGTTCATTGTCAGTGACTATATATGAGAAATCCTTTGCCATTTTGACCATTGCGATCTTGCGCTGGTCTAATTTTGCCGATGCTTGGAAATAGCTTCTAATGCGGTTTCTTAGGTTTTTAGCCTTTCCAATATAAATTATTCTTTCCCCTGCCCCCTTGAGCATGTAAACCCCTGGTCTTGCAGGAACATTTGATAAATCTTTGATCATAGCTATAGTATATAATAAAGATATGTCCATGCGAAAATGGCTTTTTTTAAGCATTTTTTCATTAGTCCTCGGCGTATTTGGTGGATTTTTATACTGGAGTTTTTCTGATCTGCCCGAGATAAAGGTTCTTGAAAAGTATGAGCCAATAGAATCATCCTTTGTATATTCTTCTGATGGGAAAGTCCTCGCAGAATTATATTTAGAAAGGCGTAATTTTATACCGTATTATAAGATACCTGATAGGGTAAAAAAGGCTTTTATCTCGATAGAAGATCAAAGATTTTATTCTCATCCCGGGGTGGATGTTGTAGGAATCCTCAGAGCCTTTTATAAGAACATAATTGCTCAGGCAATAGTTGAAGGCGGCAGCACAATTACACAGCAGTTGACAAAGATGCTTTTTTTAAAGCCTGAAAAAAGCCTTTCAAGAAAGATAAAAGAGGCGATTATATCTGTCCGGATAGAAAAGAGATACACAAAGGATGAGATACTTGGCATGTATTTAAATCAGGCATACTTCGGCTCGAGGGCATATGGTATAGAGGCTGCCTCGCAGACATACTTTGGAAAATCCACGAGCGAGTTGACTTTATCAGAGGCAGCGCTGCTTGCAGGTCTGCCCAAGTCTCCGAGTATTTATTCGCCATTTAAAAATCCGGAAAGGGCAATAAAGAGACGAAAAATTGTGCTCACGAAGATGCTCGAAAATGGCTATATATCCAGAGACGAGCATGAGAGAGCAAATGCAGAGCCATTGCCTTTAAAACCTTTTCACAGGAGGTATGAAGCGCCTTATTTCATAGAGTTTTTAAGACAAAAGATAGAATTAAAGTACGGCAATGCTTTATACACTTCTGGATATATTGTGCATTCAACGATTGACTACAGGATGCAGAAGATAGCAGAGGATGCAGTAAGTAATGGAATAAAAAACATTCAAAAGCGTGCAAAAAAAGGCGTTCAGGCTGCTTTAATAGCTGTTGATCTGCAAGACGGGCATATAAAGGCGATGGTTGGAGGGAATGACTTCTGGCAGACCCAGTTCAACAGGACAGTAATGGCATTGAGACAGCCTGGTTCAGCTTTTAAACCGTTTGTTTATTTGGCTGCTATTGAAAGCGGAATGACATCAGATGATATGATATTTGACGGTCATATATCATTTCGCGGCGCAAAGCCAAACAGCCTGTGGTCCCCTAAGAACTATGACAATAAATACCGAGGCTATGTATCTCTGAAAGACGGCCTTGCATACTCCCTCAATACAGCAACAGTGCGGCTTGCTAACGAAATAGGAATCGATAATGTTATTGATATTGCAAGGAGATGCGGCATCAAAAGCAGGCTCGAACCATATCTGCCTATTGCGCTCGGTGCATCTGATGTCACTTTGCTCGAACTTACGGCAGCCTATTCTGTATTTGCAACAGGCAGAAAGATAGAACCTATAGCATATGAAATGATAATGGATAAGAACGGCATCGCAATAGACGATGCATCTCCATCACGAAGTGCATTTTTAGAAGAAGAAACAGTAGAGGAGATGAAAAAGCTACTAAGTGCCGTAGTTGAGTATGGAACTGCGCAGAAGGCAAAGGAATTGAACAGGGTTGTATATGGCAAGACAGGGACAACAAATGACTATTCTGACGCATGGTTCATAGGATTTGATGACGAATTGATTGTTGGCGTATGGGTGGGGAGGGATGATCACAAACCAATAGGCAACAAAGAGACAGGTGCACAAGCAGCTCTGCCCATATGGATTGAGTTTATGAAGAATATAAAGAATTAAAAGATTTTTTTAAAACGATCAAAGCCGTTAACTTGGTGGCGGGGAGTGGATTTGAACCACTGACCTTCGGGTTATGAGCCCGACGAGCTACCAGACTGCTCCACCCCGCTGATTGTTAGATTACCTAAACGATCAAGGTATTGTCAACTTAACCTGAAAAGGAATCAGAAATCGATGTGAGATATTCATCCCATTCCATTGGCAGCATGTATTTTTTCTTTGTATTGCACTGCTTGCAGGATGGGACTATATTGTTTTTTGTTGATCTGCCTCCCCTTATAATGGGAACGATATGATCTATTGTCAGCTCATTTGGGGGAACCTTTGAGTTGCAGTAATAGCAAATGCCCTTTGAACATTTATTATTCCACCAATTGCTCTTGCGAAGTCTGCGGGCAATGCCTCTTTCTCTCTTTATATCGTCTTCTTCTGTATTTGAAATGAACATTTGTACTATCTTCTGCCTCTTCTTGATTCCTCTTCTTCAAAAAACTTCTTATAAAGGACATCCCATTCAGGGCTGCCATCTACCACCTTTTTCGAAAGAGACTGGATTTTTTTTCTTGCCGCAACATCTATATCTTCGCCAAATTTTAGCTCCCTTATTATTGTCCTTTTGATCTCTCTCCTCACTAAACTGTCATCTTCTTTTAATGTTATTAATCCTTTATTGATCAAGCCCTTTAGCACAATGTGCGTTAAGTGGCTTATTTTTTCGTCGGAAAGCATCATAATATAATGTTTCTCTCCTTTACAAGCTTCTGTTTAGTCATGTCAAAAAGCTTCCTGAAATCAAGCCTTCCCTTTTCTATTTCATCACCGTATTTTTTGAGCAGATTCCGCACTTCTTCATTAAGCCTGTCTTCTGCCATTAATTCTTCCAATAGGATTTTCTCTGTTTCTTCTATCAATGTATTTATAGGGACTGTTGATTCTGCTAATTCCTTTTTAAGAATAGCATCCACAACCTGTTTTGCTATAAACTTGACCCAACCCTTAGGGATTCGCATTTTATCTTTCCATAAATGGAAGAAATGCTATGTTTCTTGCCCTTTTGATCGCAACTGTTAATTCTCTCTGATGGATTGAGCATGCACCTGTTATTTTCCTTGACAATATCTTACCGCGTTCAGTCATGTAGCTTCTGAGGATTTTTAAGTCTTTATAATCTATAAGAGCTGTCTTGTCAGCGCAAAATCTGCAAAATTTTCTTCTCTGAAATCTCTTATGTTGCATTTTATCTCCTTTCATTTTTATTATCTTTTATCATTTATTTAAGCTAAAACGGCTCTAAGTCTGTTATTTCTTCAGGAGGCGAATCAGAAATAGAAATATCGGCTGCTCCACTGGCAGATGACTGAGCCTGTTCTCTTTTTTGAATAAATCTTATATTATTTGCTATTACTTCAAATTTGGACTTCTGAACGCCTTCCGATTCCCACTTTCTTTCACGAAGCCTTCCCTCTACAAGCACAGGACTTCCTTTGCTCAGATATTTCCCGCAGGTCTCGGCCTGTTTGCCAAAGGTTATTGCATCAATAAAAAGGGTTTCATCCTTCCACTCATCGCCCTGTTTTGTCTTTGAATTCACAGCAATCCTTATGGTTGCTACAGGAGTTCCATTAGGTGTGTATCTGACTTCAGGATCTCTGGTCAGGTTGCCTATTAAAATAACCCTGTTGAACATCAGGACACCGTCTTTTTCTCAGCAGAAGATGCGATTTCATGAGATGAAACAGGAATTCCCATGACATCATTGGAAATCGCTTCTATCTGTTTTTTGTTTAGCTTAATAACCATGAATTTCATGACAGGATCAAAGACCTTGAAATACTCCTCGATTTTTCTTATTACGGAGGAAGGCGACTTAAACAAAAACAAGATATAAAATCCCATTTTCTGCTTGTTAATCTCGTATGCGAGCTTTCTCTTGCCCCAATTGTCTACCTTAAGAACTTCTCCGCCTGAACCTTTTATAAGGTCTGCTATTTTGTTGATAGACGATGTTGTTTCTTCTTCACTAAGAGAAGGATTCAGGATAACAATGTTTTCATAAAAATTCATCAAATACCTCCACATGGATTTAAGCCCGCTTTCAAAGAAGCGGGCATGGAGAAATTGTTGTCAATCGACAGCCAATATTCAACTTGAATTTATAACATATTGCAGTATATAAAATCAAATCATCCAGACTATCGGCGCTCAGCTTAAATCAGCTTGTATTTCTTTAGTTTTTTATTTAGAGTATTTCTATTGATTCCGAGTATCTTAGCAGCTTTTATCTGGTTGCCATTTGTTTCTTTCAGCACTATGTCTAAAAGGGCCTTTTCAACCTCTGATATTACTGTAGCATATAAATCTGCCCCTTCTATTTTAGCCATCTTGCCTATAAAGCTATTAAGCTTTGTTTCAAGAAACTCCTTGACAGAACATGACTTATAATCTTCTTTTTGGGATGATTTCTTCGCTGGTGACATTTTTAAAAATTTCTTATTGGAATTTTTGATTATTAAAGATACAGGATAAAACCAAAAGAATGCAAGAAAAAAATTAAAGAGCCAACCTGAAATAGTCATTGCAATTTCATATTATATGATGCTATCTTACTGCGTTTTGGGGGATGAATGGATATAGTTCTTGCTACAAGGAATAAAAAAAAGGTTGAAGAAATGGTTAGGATTCTCAGCGGAATGGATATAAACATATTGAGCATTGATGATTTTCCCTTCTGCCCAGAAGTCCAAGAGGATGCAGAAACATTTGAGGGCAATGCTGTTAAAAAGGCATTAGCAATAGCGAGATGCACAAATAAAATCGCTGTAGCTGACGATTCAGGGCTTGAGGCATATGCATTAAATGGCGCCCCAGGTGTCAGGTCTGCAAGATATGCCGGGGAAAATGCCGACGATGCTTCAAATGTCAGGAAGCTTCTCAAAGAGATGGAAAGCGCCGCAGATGACCATAGAGGGGCGAGATTTGTTTGTTGTATTGCACTCGCTTATCCTGATGGAAGGACAGAGACATTTTTTGGTTTTGTGCATGGAAAGGTAGGTCGTGAGCAGAGAGGAAAGATGGGTTTTGGTTATGACCCTATCTTTATTCCGGAAGGATATGATGCGACATTTGCAGAAATGTCACCTGAACAAAAGGATGCAATCAGCCACAGGGGCAAGGCATTGGCGAGACTTAAAGAGTATTTGTTCAAGAAGGTTAATTGATTCATTTAGCGGCCTGTTTTGAAAGCCTATAAGTAAATTTAATGTGATAATCATAAAATTAAACTTGAATTAAATTTATTCTTTAAGTAAATTATAATGTTTTTCACAAAAACTTCTATTGGAGGTTCTTCCATGAGATTGGTTCTTCTCGGCGCTCCCGGAGCTGGAAAGGGCACACAAGCAAAAATACTCGTTGAAAAATATGGCATTCCGCAGATTTCTACGGGTGATCTTTTAAGGGCGGCAGTGGCTGCCGGATCCGCCCTCGGCAAAGAGGCAAAATCCTATATGGACAAAGGCGAACTCGTCCCTGACAGTGTTGTTTTAGGAATGGTGGAGGAGAGGCTTAAGCAAGATGACTGCAAAAAGGGCTATATTCTTGACGGATTTCCAAGGAATACAAAGCAGGCAGAGGCCCTCGACAGCATGCTTGCATCTTTAAATATGTCTTTGACCGCTGCTTTAAGCGTTGATGTCCCATTTGACGACCTTATGAAGAGGCTTACTGGCAGAAGGACATGCAAGGCATGCGGCCAGATGTATAATGTCTATTTTAATGCGCCCCAAAAGGAAGGTGTGTGCGATAAGTGCGGAGGCGAACTCTTTCAGAGGGACGATGATAAGGAAGAGACGATAAAGAAAAGGCTTGAGGTTTATAATGCCCAGACAGCGCCTCTTATTGATTATTATAGAAAGATAGGCATTTTAAAATCAGTATCAGGAACAGGGGGCATCGAAGAAATATTTCACAAGGTCTGCGATGCATTGGGCATTAAATAAAATTCAAGCTGGTCTTGAACTATAAAAATTTAGAAGAGGAGGAATTAAAATGTTAGTACATCCGCATGGAAAAGACAAGAAATTAAAACCACTTTTGCTGACAGGCAAGGAACTCGAAGAAGAAAAGAAAAGAGCTGCTGCCCTTAAGAAGATTAAAATATCTTCTCGCGAGACAGGCGATCTAATAATGATGGGCATTGGCGGCTTCACACCTCTTGAAGGTTTTATGGCATATCAGGACTGGAAGGGTGTTTGCGACGAATACACAATGGAGGACGGAACATTCTGGCCTATTCCAGTTACAGTGTCTACTGATGAGGATATTAAGGTTGGCGATGAAATAGCTCTTTACTCTGAGGAGTTTGGAGAAATAATGGCCACCATGAAGGTCACAGAGACTTACAAGATTCACAAGGAGCATGAGTGCAAGCAGGTTTATCGCACAACAGATATGGAGCATCCGGGTGTAAAGATGGTTATGAACCAGGCGGGCACAAATCTCGCCGGTCCTGTAAAGGTTCTCAGCCAGGGCACATTCCCTCAGGATTATCCGCAGATATATCTCACTCCTGCGCAGACAAGGGCATTGTTTTTAGAAAAGGGCTGGAAGACCGTTGCGGCATTTCAGACCAGAAACCCTATGCACCGCTCCCATGAGTATCTATGCAAGATTGCTATAGAGACATGCGACGGCGTATTTGTGCATATGCTTTTAGGAAAGCTGAAGCCCGGAGATATTCCATCTGATGTAAGACAAAAGGCTATAGATGTGCTTAGTGAAAAATACTTTGTAAAGGATACAATCGTTGTTGGAGGTTATCCTCTTGACATGAGATATGCAGGGCCGAGAGAAGCTCTTCTCCATGCACTCTTCAGGCAGAACTACGGTTGCAGCCATCTTATCGTTGGCAGGGACCATGCCGGCGTTGGGGAATACTATGGACCGTTTGATGCGCAGAAGATATTTGATGAGATTCCAAAGGATGCGCTTGAGACAAAGCCTTTAAAGATAGACTGGACGTTTTATTGCTATAAGTGCGATGGCATGGCATCAATGAGGACATGCCCGCATGGAAAGGAAGACAGGCTGCTTTTAAGCGGAACAAAGCTCAGGAAGATGCTTTCAGAGGGTGAAGATGTTCCAGACCACTTCAGCAGACCCGAAGTGCTTGCTATATTAAGAGAGTATTATGAAGGATTGACCGAGAAGGTCGAGATAAAGGTCCATAAATATTCAGAGGGCGCATAATAATATCGTTTAAGGTTCACAGTTCACCATGCACAGGCAGCAGGTAACAGTGAGCGAGTAATGAAAGGGGGTGTAAACTCAGGGAACACTTAGAAATAGTAAAAAAGAGGTTAAGTATCAGTGCAGCAAAAAAATGAAACTCAAACAAAGGAGGTTAGATATGCCAAGTTTTGTTATTACAGAGAAGTGTGATGGTTGTAAGGCTCAGGACAAGACTGCATGCCAGTATATTTGTCCTCATGATTTAATGGCTCTCGACAGAGAGAAAATGAAGGCGTATAATCAGGAGCCAGAGCAGTGCTGGGAGTGCTTTAACTGTGTAAAGATATGCCCTCAGCAGGCAATCGAGACGAGGGGTTATTCAGACTTCGTTCCCCTTGGATCCAGCAATATCCCCATGAGAGGCACAGACTCAATTATGTGGACAATAAAATTCAGGAATGGAATACTAAAGAGGTTCAAGTTCCCTATCAGGACAACTGCAGAAGGCTCTATTGACCCTTATGCAGGCAAGCCAGCGCCTGATTTTGCGAATCTCAAAAAGCCAGGTTTCTTTAATGGACCTGCAAGAACAGAATAGGAGGGACATAAAAAATGGAAAAAGAAACTTGTACATTTTCATATTGTCAGAGACCTGAAGTAACTGAAGTTGAATGTGATCTCTTGATAATGGGAGGCGGTATGGCAGGATGCGGGGCTGCATTTGAGGCTTGCCGCTGGGCAAATGAAAAGGGGCTGAAGGTTGTTATGGTTGATAAGGCAGCAACAGACAGAAGCGGCGCGGTTGCAATGGGTCTTTCAGCTATCAATACTTATATCGGCGAGAATAAAGTTGCCGATTATGTTAAATATGTAAGAAACGACCTTATGGGAATCATCAGGGAAGACCTGGTTTTTGACCTCGGAAGGCATGTTGACAACTCGGTTCATCTCTTTGAAGAGTGGGGACTCCCAATCTGGAAGAAGGGCGATGATGGCTTTTCTCTCGACGGTTTTCAGGCAAGAGACGCCGGCAAGGCAATGCTTAAGGACGGCGGAACACCTGTCAGATCAGGAAAATGGCAGATAATGATAAATGGCGAGTCCTATAAGGTCATCGTTGCAGAGGCTGCAAAGATTGCTCTCAAAACCAACAGGGAAAAGACCGGAATGGCTCAGAACCATTTTGAAAGGGTATTTATTGTCAAGCCTGTAATGGACACCAACGGCAAGAATGTTGCAGCAGCCATTGGCTTTAGCACAAGAGAAAACAAGATTTATTCCTTTAAGGCAAAGGCAATGATCTGTGCAACTGCAGGAGCAGTTAACTGCTTCAGGCCCAGGTCGGTCGGCGAAGGTATGGGAAGGACATGGTACCCTGTGTTTAGCTCAGGTTCAGGTTATGCATTTGGAATGCAGGCCGGTGCAGAAATGACCTTAATGGAAAACAGATTCGTTCCAGCTCGTTTTAAGGATGGATATGGTCCTGTCGGCGCATGGTTCCTTTTCTTTAAGGCAAAGGCTACTGACAGTTTCGGAGAGGACTATTGCACAAACAAGGAATATTTTGATGACGCAGTAGCCAGATATGGAGATTATGCAAAAGGTCTCGGCACAGCCATTAGAAATCATCTTATGATGAGGGCAATGAAGGACGGCAAAGGTCCAATCCTCATGAGGACTCATGAGGCTATGGCTGCTATGGGAAAAGAGTTTAAAGAAAAGCTTGGCGAAAAAGAAGGCGCAAAGAAGATGAAGCATCTTGAGGCTGAGGCGTGGGAAGACTTTCTCGATATGGCTATCGGACAGGCATCTATCTGGGCAGCAAATAATATCGAACCTGATAAGACCCCTTCTGAAATTATGCCGACAGAGCCTTATCTCCTCGGTTCACATGCAGGTTGCGCAGGCTTCTGGGTAAGCGGTCCTGGCGACCTTCCTGGAACACCCGAACACTACAGTTGGGGATACAACAGGATGTCCACCGTTCCCGGTCTTTTCATGGCAGGAGACGTTGTAGGAGCATCAGGCCACAAGTTCTCCTCAGGTTCACATACTGAAGGCAGGCTTGCTGCTAAAGCTGCATTAGCATATATACTTGACCACGCTGACTATAAGCCGTCTCCAAAGATGTCTCTTGACGAGATAGCGGCTGAACTCTATCTGCCATTTGAGATATACGAGAAACATAAGGTATATACAACAGATCCAGGAATCAACCCGAACTATATTAGTCCAAAGGCGCTTCAGTTGAGATTGATGAAGATTGCTGATGAGTACTTTGGCGGGGTTGCAACATGGTATATGACCTCAAAGACAATGCTTGAAGAGGGTCTTAAGAAACTCGAGATGCTTAAAGAGGATGCCGCAAAAATGGCTGCAAAAGACCTTCACGAACTCTTAAGGTGCTTTGAGAACTATCACAGAATTCTGTCGGTAGAGGCTCATGCAAGGCATATACTTTTCAGAGAAGAGTCAAGGTATCCTGGATATTACTACAGAGGCGACTTCAACAAGATCGATGACGAAAACTGGAAGTGCTTCACAAATTCTAAGTACAACGCAGAGACAAACACTTGGGAATTCAAGAAGGTTCCTTACGTGCAGATGTATCCGTAGTTGAACACTGCTTTGGGGAGGGCAACGCCCTCCCCAAATTGCTTATTTTGCAGCTGTAAATTGCAGAGCGCAAATGAGATGTTGCGCCTTGCAATCTGCATTTTGCATTTCATTAATCACATGCTGCCCTTCAGGAGGTAAATAATGGCAGAGAATAAAAAAGTTCTTGTTGTAGGAGGGGGATTCAGCGGCCTTACTGCGGCTGTAGAAACAGCCGAAGCAGGGTCGGAGGTGATCATTATTGAGAAGACTCCTTTTTTTGGCGGTAGGGTAACGCAGCTCAATAAATATTTTCCAAAGCTTTGCCCGCCTAATTGTGGCCTTGAGATAAATTTTAAGAGGATTAAAAATAGTGCAGATATTGCATTCTATTCACTTGCTGAGGTCGAAAAGGTCTCAGGTCAGGAAGGAAATTTTGATGTTACTATAAAAATTACTCCCAGGTATATTAATGACAAGTGTGTAGGCTGCAATGCCTGCGCTGAGGCATGTCCTGTGGAAATGCCTAATGAATTTAATTTTGGTTTGGATAAGACAAAGGCTGCTTATATAACGCATAACCAGGCGTTTCCATTTATTTATGCGATTGATGGAAGGCATTGCAAGGGCAAGGCGTGCGGTAAGTGCGCTGAAGCCTGCAAATACGATGCAATAGATCTTGATATGAAGCCCCAGACAATTAATCTTAATGTTGGCTCGATCATTCTGGCATCTGGCTGGGACCCATATGATATTTCCAAGCTTGATACGCTTGGAAGCGGTAAGATTAAAAACGTTATTACAAATATGCAGATGGAGCGGCTTGCATCTCCGAACGGGCCGACAGGAGGAAAGATCCTAAGGCCATCTGATGGCAAAGAGCCAAAGAATATAGCCTTTGTGCAGTGCGCAGGGAGCAGAGATGAAAACCACCTGCCTTACTGTTCATTTATTTGCTGCATGGCATCTCTCAAGCAGGCGACATATATAAGGGAGCAGTATCCTGATTCCAAGGCGAAGATATTTTATATTGATATAAGAACCCCTGGACGATATGAGCAGTTTTACTGGAAGGTAAAGGATGACCCAAACATAACGCTTACAAAAGGCAAGGTCGCAAAGATAACCGATGACCCATCAACAGGGAACCCTATTGTTGAGGCTGAGGATATTTTATCAGGCAAGAAGATCAAAGAGGAATTTGATATGGTTGTGCTTGCTGCCGGCATGGTGCCATCAACAAGTGCATCAAAGATTCCTGTGGATGTCTCATATACTCCGGATGGATTTGTGATGCCTGCTACACTCAAGAAGGGTGTTTACGCAGTCGGCACGCTCAAGAGCCCTGTTGATGTTGCAAAGTCAGTGCAGGATGCGACAGGGGTTGCAATAAAGAGCATTCAGAGCACAAGGAGGTCTAGATAAACATGGAGAAGAAATATGGGGTTTATATATGCAAAGGATGCAGTATCAGCGAATCCATTAATATAGATAATTTGGTTAAATCCTGTGCGAGGCATGCAAAGATAAAGCCTGAAGATGTAAGGGTGCATGATATACTGTGCAGTCCAGCAGGGCTTGAGATGATAAAAAATGATATTAAAGAAGGGACGAACACCCTTATAATTGGCGCTTGCTCCCCCCGTGTCAAATTTGAGGAATTTGATTTTCCGGGCACAATTACGGAAAGGGTTAATCTCAGGGAGTTTATTGCATGGAGCCAGGAGCCTAATACCGCTGCTACACAAAGCATTGCTGATGATTATATGAAGATGGGGATAATTAAGGTGCAAAAAGGCGCCCTCCCTGAACCCAACATACTTCAGGACCTTAGCAGCACAATAGTTGTTATCGGTGGCGGAATATCCGGGCTGACAGCAGCTCTTGAGGCTGCAGAAGCGGGTTATCAGGTTGTTCTTGTTGAAAAGCAGGCTGAACTCGGCGGATGGGCTGCAAAGCTCTATAAAGAGACACCTCGTCAATATCCGTATGATAAGCTTGATGAGCCTCAGATTTTTGATAAGATCAAGGCAGTGGAGTCGCATCCAAATATTAAGATTTACAAGTCATCATCAATCGAAAAGACAGATGGACAGCCTGGGCTATTCGATGTGACTATAAGAACAAACGGGTCAAGCGAAACCATTAGAGCAGGGGCATTTATTATGGCAGCAGGCTGGCAGCCTTATGATGCCTCGAAGCTCGGACAACTCGGCTATGGCAATCCAAACGTTATTACAAATGTGCAGATGGAGGAGATAGCAAAGAAAGGAAAAATAACGAGGCCTTCAGACGGAAAAGAGGCAAAGAAGGTCGCATTCATACAATGCGCAGGTTCAAGAGATCCTGAACACCTGCCGTATTGTTCATCCTTTTGCTGTGCAACATCTCTAAAACAGGCGAAGTATGTGAGGGAAAAGAACGGCGATTCAATCTCTATGATATTTTACAAAGACATCAGAACTCCGGGGCAAAGCGAGTTGTTCTACAAGAATGCGCAGAATGACCCTGGTATCTTATTGACTAAGGCCGAGGTTGCGGGCATAACAGATGCCGGCAACGGGAACCTTTATATTGAGGCAAACGATACTCTTCTTGGTGAAAAGATAAAAGTAGAGGCAGACCTTGTTGTGCTCGCTACAGGAATTGTTCCAGCAACAAGGGCATCCCAAGAATATCTTGATGGTCTGACAGAAGCAGGTAAAAAGGGTGACGATGCAAGGAATAAATATTTAGAAGAAACCCCTAAACCCGAATTCATATTGAATCTTACTTACAGGCAGGGACCTGAAATACCTTCACTTGAAGGCGCATACGGCTTTGCAGACTCCAACTTCATTTGTTTTCAGTACGAGACAAGAAGGACAGGCATATACTCTGCAGGCTGCATAAAGCAGCCTATGAATATGTCAGAGGCTGCTCTCGATGCGACAGGTGCAGCCTTAAAGGCGATACAGTGTGTTGAGCATGTGGCAAAGGGCATGGCCGTACATCCGAGGGCATGGGATACAACATTCCCTGATCCTCTAATGATCAAATGCACTTCCTGCAAGAGATGCACAGAAGAATGTCCTTTTGGCGCAATTGATGAGGATGAAAAAGGAACGCCGTTTTATAGAATTAACCGCTGCCGCAGATGCGGTACATGTATGGGAGCGTGTCCTGAAAGGATTGTATCTTTCAAAGATTTCAGCGTTGATATGGTTGGCTCAATGATAAAAGGCATTGAGGTCTCGGAGGATGAATTCAGGATAGTTGTTCTTGCCTGTGAAAACGATGCCTATCCGGCGCTTGACAGCGCGGCTATTAAACGCAGTAAGATTAATCCGAATGTCAGGATTATACCTGTCAGATGTCTTGGCTCCACGAACCTTGTTTGGGTCAGTGATGCATTTTCTAAAGGAATAGACGGGCTTATGCTGATCGGCTGCAAGTATGGAGAAAACTATCAATGCCACTTTGTAAAAGGCAGCGAACTTGCAAACTACCGTTTCAGTAAGGTGAAAGAGACTCTTGATAAACTGCAGCTTGAATCTGACAGGTGCCAGCTTATTCAGGTGGCAATATCAGAATATGACAAACTTCCAGAGATGATTAATGATTTTGTAGCACGGGTTGAGGAAATAGGACATAATCCGTTTAAGGAATTTTAACAAAGTTCGTGACTCGTTACGCATAACGCGTTACGTATTACGTTTTAATGGAGGAAGTAAATGGCAGAACAGATAGTTAAACCAGATTTAAATTTTATAAACGATGTGATCAAATCAGGCGGTGAATCTTTGAAAAAGTGCTTCCAATGTGCAACTTGCTCAGTTGTATGCAATGTAACGCCTGATGACAAGCCTTTTCCGAGAAAAGAGATGGTTCAAGCCCAATGGGGCTTAAAGGATAAGCTTATAAGCAATCCTGATATATGGCTCTGCCATCAGTGCAGCGACTGCACAGCTTATTGCCCAAGAGGTGCAAAGCCAGGGGAGGTTATAGGGGCAGTAAGAAAGCTTGCTATACAGCACTACTCTCCAACCCCTCTTTCCAAAATGGTTGGAGATCCAAAATATCTCATATTGCTCTTTGCTCTGCCTGTATTGCTTTTTCTTATGTATATATTGCCAAAAGGGTATCTTGATTTTTCCTCTATCCCAAGGGGTGAAGATGGAGGCATTGTCTATTCCAAGTTTATGCCTGTATTTCCACAGATAGATGTAACTTTTGGTGCTGCTGCTTTTTTTGCGCTGGCCTGTTTTGTTGCCGGGGTTAGAAGATACTGGAAGGATATGGCTTCCGGCGAAAAGATTCAGGGAAACCTCAGGGACAGCATAAAGGGCGTTATAACGGACATAATCACCCATAAGAGATTTCAGAAATGCGATGTGACAAAGGACAGAAAGACCTCGCACCTTTTGGTATTCTATTCTTTTATAGGTCTTGCAATAACAACAACGCTTGCAATTATTTACCTTTATGGATTTCACTATGAATCGCCTTACCCATTGTATGACCCTCTTAAAATAATCGGCAATATAAGTGCTCTTGCTCTTCTTTATGGAATAACCATTGTTACTGTTAACAGACTGAAAAATGCCGAAAGGGCTGGGAAGGGAAGCTACTTTGATTGGCTCTTCATAACTATTGTTTTTGGAATAGTCCTTACAGGGATTGGAGCGCAGATCTTCAGGCTTGCTGATATAGCCATACTCGCTTATCCAACATATTTCATGCATCTTGTTTTTGTATTTTTCCTCTTTGCGTATGCGCCGTTTTCAAAAATGGCGCATATGGTTTACAGGGCGACTGCTATGGTGTTTGCAAGGCTTTCAGGTAGAGATAAAGCAGCATAGCGTTTAGTTTATAAGTTTTATATGATATGGCATAACAAAGGAGGTGAAGGGGTTTCAGGGGCTAATAAATTAGCATAGAGGTATAAGTAAAAAATTATTTAAAAATGAAAAGGAGGATAGCAGAAAAATGAGTACAATTATTTTATTTGCTCTTGCATGCGGTGCGCTCGGCGTGATATATGCTTTTTATTCAGCAGCATGGGTATCAAAGCAGGCCGCGGGAAGCGATCGCATGCAGCAGATCTCCAATGCTGTAAAAGAGGGGGCAGAGGCATTTCTTAAGAGGGAATATATTACGGTTGCAGTAGTCGGCGTAGTTATTGTAGTTCTTCTGGCAATCGCACTTGGAATATGGACTGCTGTTGGATTTGTTATCGGAGCAGTGGGTTCAGCGCTTGCAGGATATATTGGCATGATGGTTACAGTTAGGGCGAATGTAAGGACAACAGAAGCTGCAAAGCACGGAATTCAGGCAGCGTTAAGTGTTGCCTTCAGAGGTGGAGCAGTTACAGGCCTTATGGTAGTTGGACTCGCCTTATTAAGCATCGCTGGATTTTATATGGTTGTAATTTCTGCAGAGGCAGATCTATCTAAGGCGTTTCATGCCCTTGTTGGTCTCGGTTTTGGAGGCTCGTTAATGAGCGTATTTGCGCGTATTGCAGGCGGAATCTACACAAAGGCTGCAGATGTCGGAGCCGATCTTGTCGGTAAGGTTGAGGCAGGCATACCTGAGGACGATCCGAGAAATCCCGCAGTTATAGCTGATAACGTTGGAGACAATGTTGGTGACTGCGCAGGAATGGCTGCAGATCTTTACGAGACATATGTTGTTACGCTTGTAGCAGCAATGCTTCTTGCTGCAACTGTCTTTGGCTATGAGAGCAAATGGATTGAGTTCCCGCTTCTTTTGGGAGGCATATCAATCATAGCTTCAATTATAGGGACATTCTTTGTAAAACTCGGCAAAAAGCAGTATATCATGGGCGCACTTTATAAAGGACTTGCTGTCTCAGGTGTTCTTGCAGCAATAGCATTTTATTTCGTATCGAGTATGTTCATCTCAGGGCTTTCAGGTTCAGATGCAGATGTATTTACAGCCGGCAGCGTGTTTTTAACGGCATTGATAGGACTTGCTCTTACAGGGTTGATAGTTATGATAACAGAGTATTTTACTGCCAAGGAATATGCGCCTGTTAAGCATATTGCAAAAGCGAGCTTGACCGGACACGGCACAAATGTTATAGCAGGTCTTGCTGTCAGCATGAAGTCAACAGGAGCGCCTGTTCTGGTAATTGCAGGAGCGATACTTGGAGCTTACGCATTAGGCGGCGGCTTTAGCGGTAATCCAGGCGGCGGTCTTTTTGCAATTGCGCTTTCGGCAGTTTCTATGCTTTCAATGACAGGCATAGTTGTTGCGATAGACTCTTATGGACCAATTACTGACAACGCAGGCGGAATAGCAGAGATGGCTAATCTTCCTAACAGCGTCAGAGACGTAACAGATCCCCTTGATGCAGTCGGCAATACCACAAAGGCTGTTACAAAGGGGTATGCAATCGGTTCCGCAGGTCTTGCAGCATTGGTTCTTTTTGCTGAATACTCAAGGTCGTTTGGAGAGGTTATAGCTTTTGATCTTTCCAATCCGATGGTGTTAGTAGGACTCTTTATCGGCGGACTCCTTCCTTATTATTTCGGCTCGCTCCTTATGGAGGCTGTTGGAAAGGCTGCGGGCAGCATTGTTGAGGAAGTCAGAAGGCAGTTCCGCGAAATAAAGGGAATTATGGAAGGAACAGGCAAACCTGAATATGGCAAATGCGTTGACATCGTTACCCAGTCTGCAATAAAGCAGATGATGGTTCCTGCGCTTATTCCTGTTGTTGTGCCGATACTGGTTGGCTTTTTGCTCGGCAGGGAGGCTCTCGGTGGAGTTCTTATTGGAAGCATAGTTACAGGGCTCTTCCAGGCTATTGCAATGACAAGCGGCGGCGGAGCATGGGACAACGCCAAGAAATCCTTTGAAGACGGCGTTATCGATGATAAAGGTGTTCTGCATAAGAAGGGCAGCGATGGACACAAAGCATCTGTTACTGGTGATACTGTCGGCGATCCTTACAAAGACACGGCAGGTCCTGCAATTAACCCGATGATAAAGGTTATAAATATCGTTGCCCTGCTTATAGTGCCATTGATTTAAATTAAACATTTTTATTTTAAAGGCCGGGAAGGATGAACCTCCCGGCCTTTTTTATTTATCTCTCTAAAAAGACAAGAAGTGATAGCGAAGGACAATAGGCATTTTGAGTGGATAGATTGCAATGTTTACTAAAAGGCAAGGGAATAGGGTATATTATAAATATGGGATTAGGCTTGCAACAGAGAGAATAATGTATTTTTAGAGTCGTTGCTATGCAATCAGAAGACAGAATCAAGAAACAAGAAAACAGAAAACAGAGGGCAGAACATATAAAAAAATAGTCTCTCTTATGCCTTCTTATTTCGGAGTTCTGAGAAAAAGGTCTGTTTTATATATTCTGCTATCCGTCATCTTTTTTTTCATGCTTTCATCTTGTTCAAGCCAAAACAATTCAGAGCCAAAGACAGAAAAATCAAGCCTGTCTGATGATTTAAAAGGCGAGCCTTTGGTTTTATCTATACTGCCGATCGAAAGAGCTTCTTATATGTACGAGAGATTCCTGCCTCTGAAGTATCACCTTGAGAGTGCAATAAAAAGACCTGTGGTTATTGAAGTTGCAAAAGATTATGAATCAGCGATTCAAAAGATAGGCAACGGACAAGTTCATATTGCGTGTCTTGACCCTGCTTCGTATGCAAAAGTGAGGGCAAGGTACAAAAACAGGGTTATTCCTCTTGTCAAGGTTGTCAGCGAAGAAGGCGCAACACCCAGAAGCGTTCTTGTTGCAAAAAAGGGAAGCGGAATAGAGAACATTACAGATTTAAAGGGTAAGAGGCTTGCACTCGGCAGCGAGAATTCTTCATTTAGCTATCTGATCCCTGTTGCTATGCTGAATGATGTTGGCATTAAATTAACAGATTTTGAAACTGTAAATTTTTTGGAGCAGCAAGACAGGGTTGCACTTTCTGTGCTTATAGGGGATCATGATGCAGGAGATATGAGCGAGTCTGTAGCGCGCAAATATATGCAGGATGGGCTTAAAATAATAAAGACATCCGATGCAATCCCTCAGTTTGTTATTTGTGTATCTGACAAACTGCCTCTTAATATAAGAGAGCAGATTAAAAAAAGCCTTATCCCTACGATAGCCGATAAGCTGCGCCTTATTTTGTGTTTTTGTGCTAAAATTAATCCTGAAAGGAGTGCAGGCATATGCTTAAGACCGAGAAAATCAAAAAAGAGATAGATATTCTTCCGAAAGACATGCTTGATGAAGTAGAAAGATTTATCAAAAATCTAAAGAGACGGAAAAAGGCAGCCAGAAAAAAATCATCGCTTCTGTCAGAACTGGCAGAAGTCTCTACCGACATTGATATGCCGGTTGATTTCTCAAAGCGGCACGACCATTATCTCTATGGCATTCCAAAGAAATGAGTGGAATATTTCTCGATACTGGTTATCTAATAGCCTTAGTTAATAAAAAAGACAATTTGCACGATAGTGCCATAGCAGCATCTCAAAAGTTTCACGGCCCTTTTTTTACCACCGAACTTGTTCTTGTTGAACTTGCAAACAGTCTCTGTTTATCTTCACAAAGGCAACTTGCAGTTAGAATAATCGAGAAAATACAGGCCGATCCTTTGACGACCATTATTCCTTTTTCTGCTGAAAAATTTAAGGAAACTTTTGCCTTTTACAAAAGACGGTCGGATAAGTCATGGGGCATGATTGACTGTTTTTCTTTTATTGTAATGGATGAATTCGGAATAAAACAGGCGCTTACATTTGATGAACATTTTAGGCAGGCTGGATATAAAACGCCTTTATTATAATAATACAGGAGTATAAATGCTTAATCTCGGTATTCTTGCATCAGGTCGAGGCTCGAATTTTCAGTCCATTATAAATGAAATAGAAGCGGGTAAACTTAATGCCTCGATTAAACTTCTCATAATTGATAATCCTCATGCCTATGCTATCGAGCGGGCAAAGAAGCATTCAATAGAATACCTCTATATCAATCCAAAGGAATTTTCTTCAAAGAACGATTTTTTTCGAAAAATAACAGATGAACTAAAGGCAAGAAATGTTGAGCTTGTTGTGCTTGCAGGATTTATGCGTATTTTGAGAAAGCTTTGATAGATGCCCTTCCAAATAAAATTATGAACATTCATCCTGCTCTTTTGCCTTCTTTTCCTGGACTTCACGGTCAGAAGCAGGCAATGAATTACGGTGTGAGGATCAGCGGCTGCACTGTGCATTTTGTTGATGAGGGAATGGACACAGGGCCTGTAATTATTCAGGCAGCAGTGCCAGTATCTCCCGATGACACAGAGGAGACACTTTCGGCAAGGATTCTTAATCTTGAGCATAAGATTTTTCCAGAGGCGATAAGGCTCTATGCAGAGGGCAGATTGAGTGTCGAGGGAAGGGTTGTGAAGATAAAGGGCTGCGAGTTAAAGGATGAATATATAGTGAATCCACCTTTGAGGTAATTATGGAACAGTGGCCGACATTGGAAGAGCAGATAGAGCAGTCAGGCATATATTATCCGAGAAAGTATGATATTATATACAGAATAGGTTATGTCCTTCAGAGCATTGGCGCCCTTGGATTTGTCATTCTTTATGCCTTGGGATCAAAACTGCAAATAATACCCTTTGTGATATTCGATGCAGGCATAGCCCTCTCATCGATATTTCTCCTTGTCTGGAAGGCAGAAATTAAAAAATTTATACTCAGGATGACCTTTGCAGGAATAGCACTTCAAATCAGCAGTATTTTTGTAAATCCCATTGATGCTTTTTATGCTGGAAAGATGTTTTTCTTAGGATTGGGGCTTACCCTTGCCGGCGGTGCTGGATTGGTGGGCAAGGAGGCCTATTGCTTCAGATTTAATGAGGGATGGCTTCTTTTGATGGTTTATCCAATGGCTGTAATTCCAAATTTGTTGGGCTTCGCAAGCCATAGGTATAATCTTATAGTTTCTGCCGTTATAGCTGTTTTACAAATCTCATTTTTAAGAAGAAAACTGTCCCAGCCCCTTTTGAAGAAATGCGAAGGCAATGTGTGCGGACTGCCTGAAACAAAGAAATGAGAATTTCCGGTGGCATCGCAAAGGGAAGAAAGGTTGGACTTAGAAAGGCCTTTGTAAAAAAGGGCGAGGCTGGCGAATTAAGGCCCACCTCTGCAAAGGTAAGACAGGCAATTTTCAATATCCTCGGAGACAGAATAATCGATGCCGTATTTTTAGACCTCTATGCAGGCACAGGCGCTGTCGGAATAGAGGCATTGAGCAGAGGCGCCGAAAAAGTATTTTTTGTCGATGACAATTCTTTGAGAATTAGCATTATAAAAGAGTTGGTAGAAAAGTTCGGTTTCAAGGACAGGGCCAAAGTCGTTAAAGACAGGGCTTCAAATTTTATAAAAAAATCCGAATCTGTTTTTGATATCATTTTTGTCGATCCTCCTTATGCCTCTGGAGAGCTTGATATAATCCTGCCCCTCATTGACGAGGGGAGTATTTTAGGGGATAATGGAGTTGTGATTGCTGAACATTCTTCCAAAAAGAAATTGATATCTGAAATAGGGATTTTAGGGCTTATAAAAACTTATAAGTATGGAGATACATCTTTAACACTTTACAGAAAGGATGAAAAGTTAGAGGTAAAGGAAAAGCATAGGAAAACAGATTAATATTTTTTCCTTATCTTAGCCTTAACCTTTGCCTTTACCTGTATTTTATGAGATTAGGCATTTATCCAGGAACATTCGACCCAATAACAAACGGACATCTCGATCTTATCGAAAGGGGATTGAGGATATTTGATGAAATTATAATAGCGGTTGCCCCAAGCCCCAAAAAACAGCCCCTTTTCACACTCGAAGAGAGGTTGAGGCTCATAAGGGAGGTGGTTAAGGATTGCAAGAATGTAAAAACAGAGGCATTCAATGGACTTCTTGTCGATTATGTGAGGAACAGAGAGGGTGTCGCAATTATAAGGGGGTTAAGGGCTGTATCTGATTTCGAATATGAGCTTCAGATGGCACTGATGAACAGAAGGCTTGATATGAACATAGAGACTGTCTTTATGATGCCTTCAGAAGAATTCTCCTTTCTTACATCCACCATTGTTAAGGAGGTGGCATCCTTCGGAGGTTCTGTGAAAGGGCTTGTGCCTGATATAGTAGAGAAGGCGCTGAAGGAGAAGTTTAAGGTAATCGAGGATATTGTGGAGTAAAGACCAATGCCAAAAGAGGCGCTTTTAATTATCGATATGCTCAATGATTTTGTCCTTCAAGGCGCTCCCCTTGAAGTGCCTGAAACGAGAAAGGTCATTCCTGCAATAAAAAGGGAGATAGAAAAGGCAAGGGAGGAGGGCAAACCGGTTATATACGTCTGCGACGCCCACGAGCCCGATGATAAAGAATTCTCAAAATTCGGGTGGCCTGCCCATGCAGTTAAAGGGACGGCGGGCGCTCAGGTTGTGGATGAATTAAAACCGCAAGTCGATGACATTATAATCGAAAAGACCACCTATTCCGGTTTTTATAATACAAAACTAAATGAGACATTAAAAAAACTTGGAATCGATAGTCTCAGACTGACAGGATGTGTTACACATATATGCGTTATGTTTACCGCATCGGATGCTGTATTAAGGGATTATAAGGTTACGGTTGTAAAAGATGGCATTGCAGGGCTTTCAAAGGAAGACCACGAAGCAGCGCTCAGGATTATGAAGAATGTAATGGGAGTTAACATTATTTAATCCAATTTGAGCGATTTTATATGTCAGGCACTGCTCAAAGACTTTAAAAAGTGTTTATTCAAGTGTATATGAGAGATAATAAATGCATCATCCATTAAGTATCCAATGTAGTAGATGACGGAAAAGATAAATGTTTTAACAAGTGCGTGTTTTAAAGTCTTTTCGCAGCACCTGACATATATTTTTAGATTAGAATCTCCAAATTAGGTTTAAGGATTGTAATATTTTTTATTTTTAGGCATATATTCCTGCTCCACATAACCGCCGTAATCATGCGGATACTTGTAGCCCTTGCCGTGTCCTAATTTTTTGGCGCCTGGATAATTGCTGTCTTTCAAATGATCAGGCACTTCCATTGTCTGTTCGTTCTCAACATCCTCCATTGCAGCCTCTATTGCCTTGTAACAGGCATTGCTTTTAGGGGCATTTGCAATGTAAATTGTTGCCTGTGCAAGGGGAATCCTTGCCTCAGGCATTCCTATAAATTCCACTGCCATTAGTGTAGATGTAGCAATTACAAGCGCCGTAGGGTCAGCGTCTCCAACATCTTCTGATGTGCATATTACAATCCTTCTTGCAATGAATCGAGAGTCTTCCCCTGCATAATGCATCTTTGCAAGATAATAACTGCTGCATCAGGGTCGGATCCACTCATGCTCTTTATAAAGGCCGATATTATGTCGTAATGCTGATCTCCTTTTTTTGTCATATACAATGACCTTTTTCTGAATAGACTCATCTGCTACTTGAAAAGTTATTTTTATTATGTCGTTTTCATCAGGACTGGTTGCCGGAGATGTTGTTAATGCTGCTACTTCAAGTGCTGACAAAGCCTTTCTTACATCTCCAGCCGACATCTTTGCTATATGTTTCAGGGCATCCTCATCTGCGTATATATTTAAATTGCCGAGCCCGTGTTCCCTATCCTGAATTGCATCATTCAGGAGACTAGGTTTTTAGATTGATTCTATATCTTTTTGGGTTTATTATATTTAGATTATACAGTAGTTAATAGCCAGTAGCAAGCAGTTCAAAAAGGAGGCTATCATGTTTCATACAGCAGACCCTGAAGATATATTAAGCGGAAAGATTACGGATGTTTATTTCGAAAGGACATTAAGAATACTAAAGGCAAAGGGGATCAATCCGATAGTAAAGGCTGAATTTATAGCTAAGAGTTTCCCTGATAACTACACATGGGCAATATTTGCCGGACTTGAAGAGGCGCTATATTTATTGAAAAACCTTCCAGTAAAGACGAGGGCAATGAAGGAGGGCACTATTTTCTATCCTTACGAGCCGGTGATGGAGGTAGAGGGGCGGTATCAGGACTTCTGCGTGTATGAGACCGCAATTTTAGGCCTGATATGTCAGGCATCCGGTGTTGCAACAAAGGCTGCTCGGTTCAAAAAACTTTCTGAAGAAAGGCCTGTTATCAGTTTTGGGGCGAGGAGAATGCATCCTGTGCTTGCACCTATGATCGAGAGAAATGCATATATCGGCGGATGCGATGGCGTGGCTGTTGTGAAATCAGGCGAAATTATCGGCGAAGACCCGATGGGCACGATGCCCCATGCGCTGATAATATGCCTGGGCTCAACTGTTGATGCAATTAAGGCGTATGATGAGGTTTTAGAGCCGAAGTTTAAGAGGGTGGCGCTTATTGACACATTCCTCGATGAAAAATTCGAATGTCTTAATGTAGCAGAGGCAATGGGCGAGAGGCTTTTTGCAGTAAGATTCGATACACCTGGTTCAAGGAGGGGCAATTTTTATCGTATCCTTGAGGAATGCAGGTGGGAGCTGGATCTCAGGGGGTATAAACATATAAAATTCTATGTAAGCGGCGGCATAAAAGAGGAAGACATTCCTGTTCTGAATCCCGTGGTGGATGGTTATGGCATAGGCACATCAATAAGCAATGCACCTGTTGTAGATTATGCAATGGATATTATGGAAGTCGAAGACAAACCACTCGCGAAAAGGGGGAAATGGTCAGGGAGTAAAAGGGTATTGAGATGTCCTGCCTGCAATAAGGGAACTATAGTCCCCAGCAATAATAAACAACATACATGCGAGTGCGGTGCGATATTTGAGGATATACTCATTCCGGTGATGGACAACGGGAAATATCTCATAGACATGCCTTCGCATAAAGAGATAAGGTGTTTTGTTTTAAGCCAAATAGAAAGGCATTCCATTTAATTAATGTTTTACATACTGACTGCCATATTCCTCTGAAGCTCACTCGGCATTGTCATAAAGCTTTCAGGTATGCCAGTGCATCTGCTCTGATGTTTTTTTCCAGTATCATCTCGGT
>OGCL01000738.1_pt1 | contig 32560 bp, 27 predicted proteins | sample 1570041 | NCBI WGS metagenome assembly OGCL01 (sample SAMN06266162, study PRJEB24511) | hot springs metagenome | isolation source: Hot spring water | place: South Africa: Limpopo | collected 2015-06-22 | reverse complement strand
CAAAATATTGCGATCCATAAGAAGGCTCTCTTTAAAAATAAGATAGGTCTTTTTGTATATGGGTATCTCCTGGATGCTATGCTGACGCCTATTATTTTTGTTTCAACCTTCTCAATATTGCTCGAAAATTTGCTTTATGCTATCTTGCTGTTTGTGGCAGTTGACCTACTGATCATTGCTATCCCTTGCCTGATCAAGAGTTTGGGGATAGGAATGTTCCGGAAGACCGTAAAAGCACTTTTTTCTTATCCTGTAATCCGTTTTGTTAATATATATGTATTTTGGAAGGCGTTATGGAATGAGTGGATTATCAAAAAGAGACTTTCTTCATGGGACAAAGGGCATTGATATGATAAAAAAACTGATATGTTTGTTGCTTCTGCTTTTTATATCAGGCTGCGGTGTGAGGCAGGTTTATGTATCAATCACATTTGATGATGGCTATTCTTCTACTTATGAGAACGCTTTCCCAATTTTGAGCAAATATGAGTTTCCCGCCACTATATTTGTTGTAACAGGTTATATCGGCGTAGAGAAGGATTTTATGAACTGGGAGCAATTGCATATTCTATCAAAACATGGAAAATGGGAAATAGGTTCCCATTCTCATACACATCCAAACCTCACAACCCTTAAAGAAGATAAAATAATAAAGGAATTACACCTTTCAAAAGAGATTCTTGTCTCTAAAGGGTTTAATCCTATCGGCATTGCCACACCTTACGGACAATTTAATGAAGATGTATTAAAGCATATTAAGAAATATTACCGTTATCACAGAAATGCAGGACGGTATCCTTGGTATAACGATTTAGACAAAATAGATATACACGACATACACTCAATAACACTTTATTACGACACTTCATACGAGGAACTCAAATGGAAGATAGATAATGCCATAGCTGAAAATAAGTGGTTAATATTGACAATGCACAATGTTATCAAAGGCAAGCCTAAATACTATGAAATTAATGTCGAGCTGCTTGAAAATGTTGCAAAATATTTAAAAGACAATAATGTGCAGGTTATGACAATAGCCGATGTATTAAAGAAATACGGATTGTTGAAGTAAAATACTCTTATTCAAAACCAATATTTATATCGCCAAAGGTTGTCTGATTAGGAAACTCAAAAAACAATCTATATCCTTCGGGATAGACAGCTGAATGAAATAATACGGCTCTATGAGTTTTGTTTGATTTTAAAAACCATGCAACAGCTTCATACTCCTCTTTTGATGCAACCCTAATCCCGATAACTTTTACACCAGCTCTTTCCGCCCTCCAAACAAGTTTGTCAGCTTTGCCGTATTCGGTTATATCAATCGGCATTATCTTTAATTTCCTGCCTATATAATTCTCAAGTTCTCTGAAATAACGATACGGGGTGTCATAATACTGCAAAGGATAGCCGCCTGTTGTGTTTGTAACCATGATAGGTTCGTTTATTCCGATTGAAATAGGCTGATTGCCAATTACCGCCCCATCAGGCGTCTTTTTGACTGGAGCAGAGCCTATAATAGTTCCTTTGGTTTTGGCGCCGATTAACATAGAAATAAATCTGTCTGTGGGCATATAAACATTTACCCCTTTAGATGCAAGGTAGTATGCTGCTTCCACTTTGCCGTCAAGGTCGCCGCATCCGACAACAAGGTTTGCGTCAACTGCATCCCAGGCAAGAGCATTTATGCCGTGAGTATCATTTATATAAACAGTCTCTGCATCAGCAATTAATCCTGTCGGGTAATTATAAACCTTGTCCTCAGATATGACGAATCTATATATTCCTTCGGCATCCGGCGCATACCATCTATTATTAATCTTTTTAGCCTTTGTGCCCCACACAACAGAAACATCGGCATCAACTAAATCAATAATTTCCTTGATTTTTTTCCCCTCATGCCATGGAACTATTCTCTCTTTAGTGAATTGCCACGGGGGGGAGCTTATATTGTATGCTGAAAGCCAATCCCTTGTTACCCTGTCAACCTGTGTTTTGATTTTAAAACCCTTAGATACCGTTATCGAGGTTTTGCCGATTACAATCTTTTTGAAATCCTTAATGCGCGGCTTTATCCGTTCAATATTTATCCGCTCAAAAGCAATCTTTTCGTCTGAAAGTTCATTAAAGCCTTTTGTCAGAAGATTATCAGTATAATTTAACCCTTCAAATGCCAGTTTTTTTTCTTTAATATTATCGGATGTCTTGTTCGTAATGTTGAAAAGGCTTTTGGCATTCACGATAGAGATTGGGTCATTTTTTACAAGCCCAATGGTCAGGTTAGCCAGAGCCAATCCATAAGGATTTGTTTCATGTGCCTTCTGGATTTTATCGAGCTTGTAGAAACTCAAGAATTTTTCCTTAGACTCGAAGTGGTTTACAACAACAGAAGTAAAATCAAATCCTTGCGGGAGAATAATCTTTGTAGAATTAGATGATGAAGCAAAAGTGGATGTTGCTATTAGAAGAAACACAACGATAAAAAAACAGAATAAAGGCATTTGCTTAGTTGCCTTCTTGTAAAGCATTCTTAAATTAAAGATCATTATAATTTCCTTGTATTTGGTTTTTTTCAAAAAATTCACGAAATACTAAAAGTGAAGATATCATTATTTTGTAATATAAGTTTATCTATTGAGGAAAATCAATATTTCGATATTTTTATAAACCCTTCAAAAGTTAAATTAAAATTCAAAAATGAGAATTATTGTCACATTAATTAAATAATTTGCTATATTTTTCAAATACTTCATAAGGTTATATGAAGCCTGTCAAGGGTGTAAATTTTCAGGGGTTTCCTGAGTTTTTTTATATCTCGATCAACTACCCCCCTGAAATAATTGAAGAACTATGAAATGAAGAAGCTGAACTTACCTTTTCTTTTGACAAGTATAAAGATTCCTGAGTTTAATATTCGGCACCTACTATAAATCCCTATAGATAAAAGAAAAGGAGGCAATCATAATCATAGAATCACCAACCATAGCCAATCTAAAAGGACAGTTATCAAAATTCTCAGGAATCATTTCAAAGCACAGGAGTCTAAAATAATATTCAAGCAGGGATATGACACGATTTCGTTGCCAAAGAACTATCTTCGTGCATGGGTAAGCCTTTGTGAGACTCCATATTAGTTTTAAGTATTGGCAGTCGAGACTTCCGCTTCGTCTTCAGCCTCCTTGAGGTTATCCGCGGCTTTGGCTCCAGAAATCGCATCATATCCCTCGGATCGCCAAGTATTTAAGAATTTATTTTGGACAGGTATGTGTTACCAGTTTTTTAACTATGCCGTAGCGGATGGCATCTATAATTTGCTTTATCCTGACAAGACCGCACTAAAAGGAAAACCCAAAAAGGCTGACGATTTTCAACTATGTTTTGAGTTCAGCTAAAAACTCAGGAAACTCCAGTAAGGTTATTGATTGAATAGTAAGGCTTAAATGAGTTATTATACTAAGCAATTTTCATGGAGGTGCACCTATAATCAGACTGCTTTTGCCTGACGGCACAGAAAGAGAAATAGAACTTTCTGAACTCCGTAAAAATCTGCAATCCCTTAATGCTCTTGCGGTCAGAGTAAATGGCGAGCTGAAGGATTTATCATGGTTAGAGAAACTACCAGATAACACTTTAGTGGAAGCCATTACATTCGATTCTAAAGAGGGCAAGGAAATCTTCTGGCACAGTACCTCTCATATCATGGCTCACGCCGTAAAAGACCTTTTCCCCGATGTCAAAGTTACAATAGGTCCTGCTATAGAAGAAGGCTTTTATTATGACTTTGATAAGTCAACACCTTTCACACCCGATGATTTAGAAAAAATAGAAAAAAGGATGAAGGAGATTATCAAGAGTAAAAGCCGCTTTTCTGTCAGGTTTTTACCTAAACAAGATGTAATAAACCTCTTTAAAGAAAAAGGCGAGGATTATAAGGTTGAGCTGTTGCAGGAGATTCAGGATGAATTGGTTTCTCTGTATGATGAAGGCGGCTTTACCGACCTTTGCAGGGGTCCGCACATACCTGACACCTCAAAAATCAAAGCTTTTAAACTATTAAGTGTGGCTGGCGCATACTGGCGCGGGGACGAAAAAAATAAGATGCTCCAGAGGATATACGGGATATCCTTTGACAAGAAGGAAGAGCTTGACAAATATCTTCATTTCCTCGAAGAAGTAAAAAAACGCGACCACAGAAAGCTCGGCAAAGAGCTTGGGTTGTTTAGCACAAGCGATGAGATTGGGTCAGGGTTGATCTTGTGGCACCCCAACGGCGCTATTGTAAGAAAAATTATAGAAGACTTTTGGAGAAACGAGCATATTAAGGCTGATTATAAAATCCTTTATACTCCTCACATTGCGAGGCTTAATCTTTGGCAGAAAAGCGGACACCTCGAATTTTACAGCGAAAACATGTATTCACCTATGGATATTGACGGTATTGCTTATGAATTAAAGCCTATGAACTGCCCCTTCCACATCAACATTTATCAGAGTGAACTAAGAAGCTATCGGGATTTCCCAATAAGATACGCCGAGCTTGGGACTGTTTATCGCTATGAAAGATCGGGAGTTCTGCACGGATTGCTAAGGGTAAGGGGTTTCACTCAGGATGACGCACATATCTTCTGCAGAGAGGATCAGATAGAGGATGAGATTTTAAATATCCTCGATTTTACACTTTTTATTCTGAGGACTTTTGGTTTTGACAAATATGACATTTATCTCTCAACACGCCCTGAAAAATATGTTGGTAGTCCAGAAAACTGGGAAAAATCCACAAATGCCCTCAAAAGGGCTCTGGAACTAAAAGAATTACGATACGAGGTTGACCCAGGCGAAGGCGTGTTCTATGGGCCAAAGATAGATATTAAAATTAAAGACTCTCTCAATCGCTCGTGGCAATGTAGCACTATTCAGGTGGATTTTAACAATCCTGAGAGGTTTGACCTTGTTTATCGTGGTTCAGACGGCAAAGACCACAAACCTATAATGATTCACAGGGCATTGATGGGGTCTTTAGAGAGATTTTTTGGCGTTCTTATAGAGCATTATTCAGGCGCCTTTCCTGTCTGGCTCGCCCCTGTCCAAACTGTGATAATGACGATAGCTGAAAGACACGACGATTATGCAAAGGGGATATACAAAATATTTAGAGAGGCTGATATCAGATGCACTATTGATCTGCGGAATGAAAAGATAGGCTATAAAATAAGAGAGGCAACCCTGCAAAAAGTGCCTTATATAATTCTTATCGGCGATAAAGAAACTGTCAGCAATACTATCACTGTTAGGAAAAGAAATGGTGAGAATATGGGGTCTTTAACTCAAGATGAATTTATTAAGCTGATTCAACAACATGTGAGCATGCGGCAATAAATGTATAGTTTTAATAATCAATACTTTATAAGGGGGTGATAATATAAGCAAAGATATCAGGGTAAATCAAATGATTAGGGCAAAGGAGGTCAGGCTCATTGATGAGGAAGGCAAGCAGGTAGGGGTGCTTTCAGTGCAAGAGGCTTTGAGAATGGCTAAGGATAGAGGTTATGACCTCGTGGAAGTAGCTCCAAACGCTGATCCGCCTGTCTGCAGAATTGTTGACTACGGCAAATATAAATACCAATTGAGCAAAAAACATTCTGCCAAAAAAACTCTGGATGTCAAGGAGGTCAAGATAAGGCCTCATATCTCAGAACACGACTTAGGTCTGAAGGTTAAGAATATCAGAAGATTTCTTGATGAGGGAGACAAAGCAAAGATTATTATGCACTTCAGGGGGAGAGAGATTGTGAGGACAGAAATCGGGATAAAGGTCTTTCAGAAGCTCATTGAAATGCTCACGGGGAAATACACGATAGAATTGCAGCCAAAGCTTGAGGGAAATCATATTATTATGGTGATCGCCCCAAGCACCAAATAGCACTTTTAATAAATTTTATTAGGTTGCTCTTTTTGTCATTCCCTCAGAAAGGGGAATTCCTTTTTTCAATTTGCTTTGACCAACAGTAAAGCTTGATTTATAATTATAAAAGTTTTGCTAAAGGCTTCATCCAAATTCAGCCATAGAAACATAAATCAGCTAATTTGTCATAGCAAGAACCCGTAGGGTGTGCGGTAATTTTTTTATCATGTCACCCTAAATCATTCCCTTCGCTCTGAGTCATAATGACAACTTTCTATCGCCGATTTTGGCCTTCATTAAAGCTTGGGCGAACAATAAGCAAAAAATGTTAAAATATTACTTAGCTTTTTAAAAGTTTTCTATGTTGTTTGTATTTTTAGATTTCCAATGAGGAGGAATAATGCCGAAGCTCAAGACACACAGAGGCGCAGCCAAGAGATTTAAGGTGACAGGAACAGGCAAGATAATAAGGAATAAGGCATACAGAAGACACCTTCTTACAGGCAAACCTTCAAAGAGAACAAGAAGTTTGAGAAAAGATGCATTGGTTCATGAGGCTCAGCTTGAAAATATAAAAAAGCTTCTGCCTTATATAACTTAATAAGTCCTATGAGCAGAGATGTTCAGTCCCTTTAATATTTTCGTTTTAGAATGCTGATAATAGACTTGCATTTTGTTAGTCTCACTCGAAAATAACTGGACTTCGGAATGGTATGGACATTATAATTTGAATATTTTTCCCTCATTAGCGCCCATAGCTCAGCTGGATAGAGCGTCGGACTACGAATCCGCAGGTCGGGGGTTCGAATCCTCCTGGGCGCGCTCATAAAGCAATGGGCTGGTAATTCTAAAATTTCAAAATCGAGATTTGAGATGAAAATTTGAAGTTCAGAGCCGGTGTGGTGGAACAGGCAGACGCGACGGACTCAAAATCCGTTGGGCTTCGGCCCGTGGGAGTTCGATTCTCCCCACCGGCATTGTATTTTCGGGGAGAAATTAAAGGGATGCCATCTTGCAAAAGGTAATTTAATGCTTTTTTACTAAAAATCAATAAATTACTTAAAGCCAAAATCAGCGATAGAATCACTAAACGGTTGATGTATAAGTCATTGCGAGAACCCAAAGGGCTCCTTTTAAAAACTGCGATTGCTTCCCTATCGCTTCACTCTAGGTCGCAATGATGATTTTCTATGGCTATTTTTGGATTAAACCATCGAGAATTATTTGCCTTGTTGTATTACTGAAACTTTATAAAAGGTCAGTATCACATGTCGAAAAAAGGTCTTTTCATATCATTTGAAGGAATCGAAGGCTCCGGCAAGACCACGATAGCAAGGCTCGTGTCTGAAATGCTAATGACAGATGGGTTCGAGGTGCTTTTAACTTATGAACCTGGAGGCACTAGCATAGGGCAAAAGATAAGAGATATCCTGCTTTCGTCAGAACACGGTCATATGTCAGAAATCACAGAGCTTCTTCTTTATAACGCAGCCAGATCCCAACATCTCAGAGAGAAAATCATTCCTGCCATTGAGTCTGGCAAGATTGTAATCACCGACAGATTTTCCGATTCAACGGTAGCTTACCAGGGCTACGGCAGAGGGTTGGATTTCTCACTTATTATGTCTCTGGATTCCATTGTAACAGGTTCAATAAAACCCGATTTGACTATTTTGCTTGACCTCGATGTCGAGACAGGTTTAATGAGAAATAAAGGAATAAATAAGATAGATCGTCTTGAGCTCGAGGATATCGAATTTCATAAAAAGGTGAGAGATGGATATCACAAAATAGCGGCCAATGAGCCTGAAAGAGTTAAAATTATTGATGCGTCTTTAGCAATTGAAAAGGTTATTCTGGATACAAGCAACATTATAAGAAAGGTTTTGATGTGATAAGGGATATTCAGGTACAACCAAAGGCTGTAAGAATTTTATCAGGAACTATCAGAAAAAACAGGATTCCAACATCCATCTTACTCTCAGGGGAAATAGGGACTGGCAAGAGATTTGCTGCAATAAATTATGCAAAGGCTATAAATTGCCTTGCTCCCGCTGATAATGATTCATGCGACAATTGTATCTCATGCAGAAAAATAGACTCTAATTTACACCCTGATGTTTTTTTTGTAGAACCTGATAATGATGAAATCAAAATTGATGCAATTAGAAAACTTGAAGATAACCTCTGTCTGAAATCTTTTGAGGGCAGGAAGAAGATTGCAGTTGTGGACAGTGCTGATAGGATGAATAACAGTGCAGCTAATGCCTTCCTGAAAACCCTTGAGGAGCCTCCCGACAATAGTATCATCATACTGATATCATCTAATGACGATGGCTTGCCTGACACTATAAAATCAAGGTGTGTAAAGATAAATTTCTATCCTCTGCCTTTAGAAGATTGCCGAAGAATAATGTCAAACCACGTGAGCCCTGGGGATTTGAGCTTATTTATAAATCTTGCAATGGGTAGGCCTGGCATAGCAGGGAGGAGAAACTTTTCTGAGGAGAAGGCTTGGTTTTTTAAGCTTTACAATAATATGCTAAATTACAATTCCAAGGATATATGGGCTGATAAAGAGCAGATAGGGGTGTGGCTTGATATGTCCCTTGTTTTGTTGAGGGATATTATTGTGTATGATATTACGGACAACGAATCAGATGTATTACTGTGCATTCCCCCTAAGCGCAACTCGATGACTAAGGCTTTAGATGCATACGATACTCTCGAGCAAGTAAGGAGTCTGCTGGGATATAATCTCAATAGACAGGTGACTTGGAATTATGTGGCGGGGGTTATAAAAAAACAAGCTTTTTTAGATTGATAAAGGCAATACAAAAAATTCATTTCAGAAAATATGGAGTTGTCTTAAAAAATATTGATAGAAACATAAACCTGCTAATTTATAAGTCTTTGCGAGAACTCGAGGGGTTCGTCGCAATCTTATAATAATTGGGATTGCTTCCCCTTCGCTTCTCTCTGGGTCACAATGACAAGTTTCTATCGCTATTTTATGGTGGTTTTTCTGTTATTGATATGGAATAGTTTTTTAGGTTAAGCTTAATACTTATGGATGCCTTCAGAGCGATTGCGGAAAAAAAGATATTCGAAGCCATAGAGCGCGGGGAATTTGATAGCCTTTCAGGGGCCGGGAAACCTCTAAGGTTTGAAGATGAGACATTCATGCCTGAAGACCTCAAAATGGCGTATAAAGTCCTCAAAAATGCCGGCTTCATTCCTCCTGAACTTGAACTAAGAAATGAAATCATCGGTATGAAGGATTTGATAAATACCCTTGATGATGATAAAGAGCGGCTAAAAAAAATTCGCGAGCTCAATTTTATGTTAATGAAACTGAATATGCTGAGGAATAAACCTCTCAATCTGGAAGATTTCCCTCTGTATGAGGAAAAAATTTTTATGAAGCTAACAAAGTAAAAGTAAGTTCTGGAGAAATTATTCCTTTTTATAATCCTCAAAACACCTTCCATGGCGCAAAAAATGCTATTAATTATTGTAATATCAAATATAACAAACAGTTAATAGTCTTGAAGGCAAACTTGAACAAAAAAGAAAAAAATCCTCTCAATATATTCCCAGAGACTCATTTATACCAAACAATTCACCGAAGTTCAGCCTTTTGCGTATTTACCTTTTATTATCGTTTCGAGAGAGAAATTATGATAAACAGTTAGTAGGTAAAGGGTTTAATAAAATAGAGACAGCAGGATGGTTCGAGATATGGAATTTCAGTCAAAGAATTTACTGATGGTTATCCCCCTTGGCGGGGTTGAGGAAATAGGTCTTAATATGACCGTTTTTCAGTACGCTGATGATCTGATAATTGTTGACGCCGGGCTGATGTTTCCAGAAGAAGATATGCTCGGCGTGGATTATGTAATTCCTGATTTCTCTTACATCCTCGAAAACAGAGATAAAGTCAAGGGAATATTTATTACCCATGGACATGAAGATCATACAGGCGCCCTCCCCTTTTTGCTCAAAGAGATAAAAGTCCCCATCTTTGCAACACCTCTTACAATCGCATTAATCAAGGAAAAACTAAAGGAGCATGATATAAGAGATATACCTCTTATTAAGGTAAGTCCCCGAGAACACATCAAAACCGGCTGTTTTGATGTTGAGTTTCTAAGGGTTACCCACAGCATTGTAGATGGAGTTGGTCTTGGTATAAATACCCCCTTTGGTGCAATTGTCCATACCGGAGATTTCAAACTTGACCCCACTCCAGTTGACGGCGAGCTTATGGATCTCCAGAGATTTGCTGAGTATGGCGAAAAGGGGACACTTCTTCTACTTTCAGACAGCACCAATGCTGAAAGAGGCGGGTTTACCTTTTCTGAAAAAGAGGTTAGAAGGGCCTTTGAAGACATATTCTCAAAAACACCTGGGAGGATAATAATTGCAACTTTTGCCTCCAATATTCACAGGATTCAGCAGGCAATAGATGTGGCTGTCCAATACGGTAGAAAGGTTATCATGTGCGGCAAAGGCATTGTCTCCAATGCCCAGATAGCGTTAGATCTCGGATATCTGCGCATACCGAAAAATACATGGGTAAAACTGGATGACCTTAAGCACATGGCTGATCATGAGGTAGTTATAATCGTAACAGGCAGCCAAGGTGAACCGATGAGTGTAATGTCAAGAATAGCCCATAACGAACATCCAAATATAAAGATAAAACAAGGCGACATGGTAATCCTGTCTGCCAGGACTATCCCTGGTAACGAGCGTTCAATAGGCAGGATTATCAATCATTTGATGAGAAGAGGCGCTGATGTTAAATATGAAAAGGTATCCGATATTCATGTTTCCGGGCACGCTTCAAAGGAAGAATTAAAGCTGATGATGAATATAGTCAAACCAAAATATTTTATGCCCGTTCACGGTGAATACAGGTTTTTGAAATATCACGCCAATCTCGCCAAAAAATCGGGCATTCCAGAAGAAAATATTTTTATTCTCGAAAACGGTGAGGTGCTTGAGATTTCTGAAGACGGAATCAGTAGAAACGGCAAAATTCAATCAGGTAGAATATTTATAGATGGAAAAGGTATCGGTGGTGTTGAAGACATCGTTTTAAGGGACCGAAGAAGGCTTGCTCATGACGGGGTAGTCATAATTCTCATAGGAATAGAAAAGCTAACTAAAAAGATAGTATCAGGGCCGGAGATTATTTCAAGGGGTTTCATATTTGAGGACGCATCACAGGATATAATCAATGAAGTCAGGGGCTTAATGACAAAGACCCTTTTTGATATCGAGGATAACTTAATTTCAGATATATCGGTTGTTCAATCTAAACTCCGTTCAGCGCTAAAAAAATATCTCAGAGACACAATGGACAGAAAACCTATGATATTGCCTATAATAATGGAAGTATAGAATTCTATAAGGGTTTCTTAATGTTAATAGATAGAATAAAATCCGGCACCGGGCTCATAGCTGGCTTGGATATTGGCACCTCTAAGGTTTGCGTGGTTGTTGGTGAAATTTTGAAAGATGGGATATCTATTGTTTCACTCAGTTCAGTCCCTTCTTATGGTGTCAAAAAGGGTGTCATAAATGATGCAGAGGCCGCTGCCAGTTCTATCAGAAAAGCAATTTCGAGTGCGGAAAAACTTGTGGGCAAAGCTATCGATGAAGTATATACAGGTATAAGTGGAACTCATATAAAGAGCGTTGTAAGTATGGGCTCATCGTCAATCACAGGTAATAACATAACAGATCAAGACATTGATAGGGCATTGGAATCAGCTGTCAATACCAATAGCTATCAGGATATGGAAATTATTCAAATCCTACCCTCAGATTTTTTAATAGATCGGCAGGGGGGTATTTCCAATCCAATTGGAATGTCGGGGGATGTTCTTGAGGTCGAGGCCCAAATTTTTGTTTCAGATAAGAGCTCTTTAGAGAATCTTATCTTATGTTGTGAGATTGCTGAGGTCAAAATTGCGGATATAATCATCCAAGCCCTTGCTTCCGCAGAAGCTTCCCTGACGCCTCAGGAAAGAGAAAATGGCGCAGCAGTCATAGACATTGGTGGGGGCATTACGGAGATCGCCATATATAAGCATAACTTATTAAAACAAGCTATAATTCTTGGGATAGGCGGTAACCATTTCACAAATGACCTCTCGATAGTCTTAGGGATTCCCTTTCAAGAGGCTGAAAGAATTAAAATTAACAATGGTTATATTATGACTGAAGCCCCAGAGGGAGGCAATGGCATAGATACTTTAACTGCTGATGGCAATAGCAAGAAATTGCATCAAAAGGATATATCCGAAATACTATCAGCCAGAAGTCAGGAACTGCTCGAACTCATTAGAAAGGAAATAAAACATAGTGTCAGCCTTCACAGCTCTCTAACAGGAGTTATATTAAGCGGTGGAGCCTGTCTTCTGCCCGGCTTCAGAGAGATGGCTGAAGAAATACTCACAATTCCTGTCAGGATTGCATATCCTGAGTTGGTTTCAAAAAAATTTAATAAAAATATTGATTTTGAAGGACAACACAACATCCTGCATAGTGTTGTTCCAGAATTTAATCAGCCGATATACACAGCAGGCATTGGTCTCGTGATGTATGGCGCCGGCCATCAACATATCTCAGAAAAAACAACTACACACCACCTTTCCTCGTCCGGCATTACCAACAAAATGGCAGAATGGTTTAAAAATATACGATAAAACTCAGGAGACAAAAATGTGTTTGAACTAAAAGAAGCTGAGAGAACTGTTGCAAAAATAAAGGTTATCGGTGTAGGAGGTGCAGGAAGCAATGCAATCAACAGCCTTCTTGCCTCTTCAATTTACGGTGTTGAATTGATCGCCGTTAATACTGACATCCAACATCTTGATTCCTCTCTTGCCTCCATAAAGGTGCAAATAGGCTGTGAGCTTACAAAGGGTCTTGGTTCTGGTTCTGATCCTGCGATTGGCAAGCAGGCAGCCCTTGAGAACAAAGATGCCCTGACAGCCTGTATTGAAGGAGCAGATATGATATTTATAGCTGCCGGCATGGGTAAAGGGACCGGCACAGGGGCGTCGCCGGTAATTGCCAGCATCGCAAGGGATCTAGGAATACTTACCGTTGCTGTTGTTACAAAACCATTCTTTTATGAGGGCACTCAGAGAAGATTAAGGGCTGAAGAGGGCATTAATGAACTCAGGAAGCATGTTGATTCCTTGATAATTCTTCTAAATGACAAACTTCTTAAGATAGCGGAACCCGGCATATCCATCATTAAATCCCTTGATATTGTAAATGATGTTTTAAAAAACGCTATAGAGGGTATTACAGATATCATTCTTATGCCAGGATATTTGAATCTTGATTTTGCCGATGTCAGGACTATAATGGAAAATGCTGGCACAGCGATAGTAGGCAGGGGCGTCAGCAAAGGGCAGAATGCCGTGATAGAGGCAGTCAAAAAAGCCGTGTCCAATCCCTTAATGGAGGATTCTCTAATATCTGAGGCAAAAAAGGTATTAGTGCATATAATGAGCGGCTCAAATTTATCTATGGAAGATGTGGAGACTATATCCACTTACATTCACGACTCTGTTCATGACGAAGCTAATATAATCAAAGGTATTACCATCAATACCGACATGGAAGACGAAATAAAGGTTACTGTTATAGCAACAGGGATAGATAAAACAACTCCGCCCAAAGTTCCAAAACCAATCAAATCTTGGGAACCATTTCAAGAGCCGGCTACTTCAAGTTCCTTAGGTAAGATTTTAAAAAAAAAGGATATACCTACCACTCAGCAAGATAGAGGTAAAGATGAAAAGCCTTTAGAGCAATCGAAAGAAATCAAAGAGCCTCCAGTTGATGAAAAGGCACAGGAAAAACCAACAATACCTTCAGATGATGATTATGATATCCCGACAATTTTAAGGAAAAAGACTCCACCCTCGATGACTATCTCCTAAAAGGTGAATAAAATTAATAAAAGGCTCAAATTAAAGGCTGACAGTCTCCTGTCAAAAGAAAAAGGCACTATATTCAAAGATCACGGGGGGAAGGTCAGCATCTGCCTCGTTTATCCTAATAGCTATCACGTGGGCATGTCGAACCTTGGGTTTCAGGGCGTATACAATATTCTGAATGAAAGGACTGATATAGTATGCGAACGGGCATTTTTACCAGATGACGAAGATATTAACCAATACATAAAAACCAAAACCCCAATTTTTTCTCTAGAATCCAAAACCCCCCTCCAGAATTTTCATATTGTAGCTTTTTCTTTATCTTTCGAAAATGATTACCCCAACATCTGTAAAATATTGAAGCTCTCAAACATCCCTTGTTTCTCCGAGGAGAGAAATAAATATCATCCCCTAATAATCGCAGGTGGTGCATGCATGTGCTTCAATCCAGAACCTGTAGCCCCTATATTCGATCTTATATTTATAGGGGAGGCAGAAGAGTCTCTGGCAGAATTCTCAGATACTTTAACCATCCTAACAGCAAAAGGTGATGACACTAAAGATGAGTTAAAAAAAACAGCAATGAACATCAAAGGTTTGTATATTCCTTGCTTCTACGAAATTAAATATGATAAAAACGGCAAAATATCCTCCAGAAAAACACTAACTAATGCACCATCTTTGATTGAGAAGGGTTTTATTAACAACCTCAATGATTCAAAAATTACCTATTCTATCATGACTCCAGAGACAGAGTTTGGTGATATGAAACTCATAGAGATCATGAGAGGCTGTCCGTGGAATTGCAGGTTTTGCATGGTCGGGCATGTCTTCAGTCCATCAAGAAGGAAAAGCCAAGAAGCAATATTAGCAGAAATACAAAAAGCCAGGAAGTTCACCAAAAGGGTTGGGCTTATCGGTCCTTCACTGAGCGATTATCCCGGCATCGAATATATACTTGCTATGGGAGACATTGATTTTTCTATCACATCCTTAAGGGTGGGCAGCAAGAGCAAAGCACTTATTGAGCTCATGAAGGGACGCAGGAGCATTTCCATCGCACCTGAGGCAGGCTCTGGAAGATTAAGAAAAGTTATTAATAAAAAGATTTCCGAGCCAGAAATTTTGGAAACTTCATTAACAATACTCAACTCTGGAGTTGAAACCTTGAGACTTTATTTTATGATAGGATTACCGACCGAAACTTTTTCAGACATCGAGGCAATTATTGAACTTATCAGAAAAATCAGGGCTTCAACCCATAGGGGTAACATAGTATTAAGCGTTAGCATATTTGTGCCTAAACCCTTCACCCCTTTTCAGTGGCACCCCATGGATTCCCCTGAGGCAATTAAGAAAAAATTGAGGTATATCAAAAAGGCATTGCGGGGTCATGAATGTATCAAGGTTTTTAACGATTTGCCAAAGTATGCACTCATGCAGGGGCTGTTTTCCATAGGAGACCGTAGAGTGTCAAAGGTTTTAAAAGTTATGACAGAAATTGAAGATTGGCAGCAGGCAACTATTACTGCCGGCATAGATTCAGATTTTTACCTGTTTCGCAAAAAAGAATTTGACGAAATCCTGCCATGGGATTTTATTGATAATAAGATATCAAAAAAAGCTCTCTGGGATGAATACATAGAGGCAATAAAGGCTGACTTTTAAATATCCTTCCATAGGTTTCAAAAATAATATTCAAGCAGGGATATGCCACGATTTCTTTGCCAAAGAACTACCTTCGTCCATGGGTAAGCCTTTGTGAGACTTCATATTAGTTTTGCATCATCGGCAGTCGAGGCTTCCGCTTCGTCTTCAGCCTCTTTGAGGTTATCCGTGGCTTTGGCTCCAGAAATCACATCATATACCTCAGATTCGAAAGTATATAAGAATTTATTTTGGACGGATATCCTTCAAATTTGCGGCATCCCAGTGAAATTGACACATCATCAATAGATTATATATGATATTTGCAATTTACTAATAAGGTCATAAGTAGTAGTAAGACATTGATTTAAATCTCCCTTTGCCCCATAGATTGCGCTCGGGGCAGGCGATAACAATGTCTTACTTATGCACTCCTTATTAATGTATGAATTACTAAACAAGGAGTTTAGTGAACTGACCATGAAGGTTATACATAAGATATGTGCCTTCATGGTTTTGTTTTTTGGTAAAATTGCATAATAGTCATATTATTGACACTTCTTATCTCGAAAATCTTGGATAATTCATGAAATACGATGATTTCACCGAAGAGATAAAATCAAAGCTTGATATAGTTGAGTTGATAGCCCAATATATTGAACTCAAGCGCGCCGGACAGAATTTCAAGGGGCTATGTCCTTTCCATGCAGAAAAGACACCATCTTTTATGGTCAATCCAGCAAAGCAGATTTTTCACTGTTTTGGATGCAATAGGGGAGGAGACATCTTCACCTTCATTATGAACTTAGAAAACATGACATTCCTAGAGGCAGTATCTTATCTTGCTGAAAGGGCAGGCGTTGAAGCCAGAATTGTTTCCGGTGATCCTGTAATTAAAAAGGGCTTCAAGGAAAAATTGTATTCCATCAATAAGGAAGCCATGAATTTTTACCGAAATACCCTTTATAAGTCTGCCCCTGCCCTTTCATATTTACGAGATAGGGGTATTAAAGACGAGGTAATCGAAAAATTTTCCCTTGGATTTAGCGGAGATGACAGAGACCTACTCTTTACCCACCTTACACAAAAGGGATTTACAATCGAGGAAATTACCTCTGCAGGACTATCAAATTTTCATGTCGGCAAACCGCAGGATTTCTTCAGATATAGAATCATTTTCCCAATTTTTGATCTCCGGGGACAATGTATAGCCTTTGGTGGAAGAACCATGTCCTCATCAAAGGAAGTGCCAAAATATATCAATTCGCCCGATTCACCTGTCTTTAAAAAAAGTGAAGTTTGCTATGGCTCGAATTTTGCTAAGAATTCTATAGTTCAAAAGGGATATTCAATAATTGTTGAAGGGTATTTTGATGTAATAGTATGCCACCAGTTCGGTTTTGATAATGCAGTTGCCCCATTGGGAACTGCCCTTACAAACGGACAATTGAGAAGGATTAGGAGACTTTCTGACAAGGTTCTTTTATTGTTTGACGGAGATTCTGCCGGGGTTGCCGCTGCAAAGCGTTCCCTAGAGCATATCTTTTCAGAGGCTATGGTATCTAAGATACTCCTCCTTCCAGAAGGGGAAGATCCTGACACTTTTTTGAGGAAATACGGTGGAGATTATCTGAGAAATTCAATGATTGGCGCTAAGAATCCTGTTGAATTCATTTTAGATATACACAGTAAAAACAAACTTGATGGAGTTAAATATATGTTATCAGTTCTTTCTGCCTGTCCAGACGCCCTGCTACGTGATGAGGTTATTCGCGCCCTGTCTGAAACTGCAAAAGTCAGCGAACTGACTATCAGGCAGGAATTAAAGAATTATGCCAGAAAAGCGTCAAAAGCAAGACAAGACGAGACAATTAAGGAAGGTAAATCCCCTTCTTTGTTAGATATTGTAAATAAGGATGAAAAAATGCTTCTCAAAATTGCTCTCTCTTATCCAGATCGTTGTGCTTATATAATCAGCAATCTCGACCCTGTTAAGATTGAAAACCTCCGAGTAAAAGCAATCTTTGAAAAGATAATCATGCTTCATAAGGAAAATCAAAAGGTAACCCTTGAGAGCCTTTACAGACTTTGCACAACCGATGAAATACATCTTATAACAGCCCTTTTGGTTGATTCAGTGTCTGAGATTGATTCTGTTGAAGAGATAATAGAGGGATGCATCAGGGCAATACAGATAAGGGATTTAGAAAAAAGAATTGCCTTTGCTGCAGAACAAAAAGATGTTACCTTTCTTCACACACTATTGGCAGAAAAAGGTAGGTTGCTCTCTAATAAAGTAAATATAGTGAGGGAAAAAACTGAACCGATGTCTTAATTTTGAGTCTTGGTGGTGCTTTTTTAAAAAATTTTTGGGTTGCCTTGAAATCTTAAAAAATTTTTTGCTTGAAGTGATTATGGCAAAAATAAAGGCAAAAAATATCTTTATCAATAATGTTTGTGGAGGCAAACAATGAAAGGTCCTTTCAATAACATTGATGATGGTATGTCACAGGATGATTCTGAACACATCGGTGATTTTTCTTCCCCCGAGGCCTTATATTCAGACACTCAGGAAAGTGGGGAACTAGAGCATCATGATGAAACTCTCCACGGAGAGAATGATCTTATCAGGCTCTATATTAAAACTATCGGGACCATCCCTTTGCTCAGTAGGGAAGGAGAGGTAGAGATTGCCAAAAAAATTGAAGCAAGCAAATCAGAAATACTCGATATTATTTTTACAACCCCTTTTTGCATGAGAAAACTGATCTCCATCGGAGAACTCGTAAAAAAAGGAGAAATGCCCCTCTCAGAACTCATCAATGATGCTGAAGAATTGGCACACAATGATTTATTGGAGGAGAAGAACCATTTTGAACGAATTATAAGCTTTCTAAAAACTCAGTTTTACAGGAGAGAGAAGCTGCAAAGGAGCTTATGGGCTCTTCATAACAACAAAACACGGAAAGCTGAAAAGCTTAGAAATCATCTTTTACTCGCCCTTGGTAAAAATAAACAAATTATAATAAATCACATAAATAATCTGAGATTTAAAGATGAAGTGTTATGCTCATTATCTAATGAGTTCAAAAATATTGTAGTAGAGTTTGAAAATCTCCAAAAAAAGCTTAATGCGTCGATTAAGGGTACACATGAATATAAAAAAATAACGCAAAAAATGAAGACTTTTGAAGAGATTATCGGCAGAAAATCCTTTGATATAAAACAAACCCTTGAAAGCCTCAAAAACGCTGAGCATGAATTGGCAGAGGCAAAAGAATTGTTGGTGTCATCGAATCTTAGACTAGTAGTAAGCATAGCAAAAAGATTTTTAGGGAAAGGGTTGAGCCTGTCGGATCTAATACAGGAAGGCAATATAGGACTTATAAAGGCTGTTGATAAGTTTGAATACAGAAGGGGATATAAATTCAGTACCTATGCAACCTGGTGGATCAGACAAGCTATGGGCAGGGCTATCGCGGACCAGTCAAGAACGATCAGGATACCCGTTCACATGATAGATCAACTAAATAGAGTCAACTCAACAATAAAGGAGCTCGTTCAGGAATTAGGCATTGAACCAACAACTGAAGAAATTGCCCAGAAGATGGAACTTCCAGTAACAAAGGTGAGGCATATCCTTGAGATCTCAAAAGAACCTTTATCCATCGAGACATCCGTTAGCATTCATGATGATTCTATGCTCGGCGACTTCATAGAGGATAAGGATGCTGTTTCCCCTTTGGATCATGCAATGCGCTGTGATATGAATAAAGTTATAAACAATGTTTTATGCTCTCTTAACACAAAAGAACAGATTGTTATCAGAAAGAGATATGGAATTGGGTGTGAACGGGCTTTTACTCTTGAGGAAATCGGGAAACAATGCAATTTGACAAGAGAGAGAATAAGACAGATTGAGAAAAAAGCCATTAAAAAACTTCGCCATCCCTCCAAAACCCAATGGTTAAAAATTTTCTTAAGCAACTCTTGACGAAAGAACCTCTGGATTTTTACAATATTTGATTATAGTTTCATCACTGTCCAAGCAAAGGGCCCATAGCTCAGCTGGTAGAGCTACCGGCTCATAACCGGTTGGTCCCAGGTTCGAGTCCTGGTGGGCCCATCACAAAAATTGAGAGTTTTTACTCAAGAGGTCTATGTGAATGAACAATTAAGATTGTTGGTAGAATTGCAGAATATTGACACATCCATTATTTCAATCCGAAAACAAATAAACTCTCTTCCCTTAAAGAATTCCGACAAGCAAAAGGAGTTGAATTCAGCTTATTCATCATACAAGACTTCAGAAGAAAGCCTTCGCAGTTTAGAAAAGGAAAAAAGAGATAAAGAGCGCAGCATTGAAGAGCTTGATATTAAGATTAAAAAACTCAGGGATAAGGCGGCTGATATAAAAACTAACAAGGAATATCAAGCTTACATCAAGGAGATTGAAAACATGCAACAAGAACTGACTGCTGTTGAGGACGAGCTTCTGCATCTTATGGAGGCTCTCGATGAGCAGCGAAAAGTTGTTGAAATTAAGAAGGCTAAAGTGTCAGAGGAAGAAAAGAAATTAAAGGAGCAACAGGATAAGATTCAAATTGAGAAAAACAATATTGAAGAAACCTTAAGATTATTGATGCAAAAAAGAAATGAATTAACTACTAACATAGAGAAAGAGAATTACATTATTTACATGAATGTTTTTAAGAGCTGCAATGGACAGGCAGTTGTGGAGGTTAAAAATGAAATATGTCAGGGATGCAACCTGCATATACCACCTCAGCAATACGTAGAGATTAAAAACAACAAGGAAATCACTTTCTGTCCCCAATGCAGAAGAATTTTATACTACAATAAAACAACAGAATTCCCCGTCAAAACAGAGTAATTTTCTAAAAGACTTGTGATACGCCTCCCGAGAATGATTGACAAGCTATTCTCATTGTAAAAATCCTGCTGCAAGGTTCCTATCGCAGTAAAAAGTTTTGGTAAGGTAATTTGTTAAAATAAATAAGGGTTATGTCAACTTATCACGATACAACTGATAAAAACAATGCCATCAGAGAAGACGATATCAGGGATATCCTCGCTGAGCGTCTTGGAAAAGAGAATGTTCCTAAAAAGTTAAAGGTTATTACTGATACCTCTGACTACTTCAGGGTCAATTATGACGATGTTGTTGTGTTAGGAGGCAGACCATACCTCATAAGGCACGAACAGAAAGAAGGGAGGTTCGGTATTGATGAACAACCCAAATTCTGGGTAAAAAAAGCGATTGATCTGATTGACGGCAGTTTCAAAATCATTAAGCTTACATTCCTTGAAAGATTTACCTCTAAGGTAGGGGGAATCATCTTTGAATGTTTCAGGAGTCCACAGAAAGAAGCCAGAATACTCGACCTCGTAAGAGGAGATGAAAGATTCATGCAGGGATTTTCGGTAAAAGACTCGGCAGGAAATGTTGTAAGGATACTGGACTTCATATACGGCAAAACCTTTGCGGATTATATCCTGACTCTCGGGAAAAATCATGAAGACTATTTTTATAATTTCTTCCCACAGGTTTTTAGTGAATACATTGAGCTTGTTAGGGCGATAGGATATATCCATGCACATGGCGAGAAGCATGGCGACATCAGACGTGATCATATTCTCAGAGATAATACAGGATTGAATATCTGGATAGATTTCGATTTCAACTACCTACACCGTGAAAATATGTTTGGATATGACCTTTTCGGACTTGGCAATATATTAATTTATATTGTAGGAAGAGGCGATGTTACTATTCAGGAACTCCAAAGCAGGGGAGACCCTGCATTTTATAGTCTGAGCAAAGAGGATATGAACATAATATTCAATAACAGGGTGGCTAACCTCAAGAAGGTTTTCCCATACATTCCCGAATCCCTTAATATAACGCTGCTTCATTTTTCAAGCGGCGCCCCTGTTTTTTATGACAACACTAATCAACTTCTAAGCGATATTGAAGAAGCAAAAAGCGTGATAGTAAGTTGAGGGAGGCAGATATGCAGGAAGAAATCAACAGGAAAATTCTCATAGCAGTAGATGAGTCAGAAAATGCAAAGAGGGCTGTTCAGTATGTCGCCGAATTATTGAAGGGACTCCCTGATTTCAGGGTAATAATCCTCAATATTTTATCGATACCCCCTGACGATTACTTCGTTGATGCCGAGGAAAAATTAAAGTGGGAAAAAGAACATCAGCGGAAAGGAGAAATGATTCTTGGAGAATGTTCCAAAATTCTTTCAAAATTCGGTTTTTCAGAAAGCAATATCGAAAAAATTTTGCTTATGAAGCGATGCACTTCCATCGGGGAATGTATAATTCAGGAGCAGGAAAGGCTAGCGTGTTCAACTATTGTGATTGGCAGAAGAGGCATCTCAAAAAAAGAGGAATTTATTTTCGGCAGCACATCAAACAAGATACTGCATACCCCAAAAAACTGCACAATCTGGGTCGTTGAATAGTTCAAGATTCAATTAAGGTTTGAAATCTATAAGCGGAAGATTTTTAGAAAATATCTTGAAAATCCTCTTTCTCGACAGGACCAAGAGCTGCAATGCTTATCTTCCCATAGTTCAGAAGACGGGCTGACAACTCTTTTGCCTGTTTGAGAGTTACCTTCTCTATTTCATGCATTACTTCTTTAATTGGGATGTATCTGCCGAAATATATCTCCTGGCTAGCTATACTCTGCATCCTGCTGCTTGTAGATTCCATCCCAAGAACTATATTTCCCTTAAGCTGATCCTTTGTCCGCCTTAACTCATCGTCAGTAATGGAGTCAGAAAGAGCGAACATTTCCTTGATGATGAGACTTGTGACAATCTTGATATTTTTTTTTGCAGTTCCAGCGTAAACACCCCAACAACCGGCATCCCTATATGACGAAACAAAAGAAAATATAGAATATGCATAGCCCTTTTTTTCCCTAATCTCCTGAAAAAGCCTTGAGCTTACACTCGCACCTAAAATAGAGTTCAGTAAGGCAAGCTTATGCCTCTCTGGGGATATAGAAGGCAAACCTTCTACTCCAAGACAGATATGGACTTCTGAGAGGTCTTTGGCAATCACAGTAGTTTTACCTTCAAAAAAAGGTTGGGGAAAGAGATCGGGCTCCGAAGCCCTTCTGAGAGAACCAAGGTACTTATTGAGCAGATTAATAACTCTATCGGTATCAAAATTTCCTGCACATGCGACAACAGTATCTGAAGTCCCGTAATATTTTCTAATATGATTGACTAAGTCTTCCCGTGTAAATGTTTTAATTGTTTCTCTTTTACCCAGAACAGACTGCCCAAGTCCTTTTTCACCCCAGACTGTTTTATTGAAGATATCATGTATATAATCATCAGGTGTATCCTCAACGAGTTTGATTTCTTCCCTTATAACACCCTTTTCTTTCTCGATCTCCTCTTCCGAAAGGATTGAATGCATAAAGATGTCAGTGAGGAGATCTATGCCTCTGTCTATAAATTCATCGAGAACCTTGACATAAAATACCGTATTCTCCCGTGAAGTAAAGGCATTTAGTTCTCCGCCAATTGAATCTATCTCTATGGCAATATCCTTCGCAGTCCGCTTTTTTGTGCCCTTAAAAAACATGTGCTCGAGAAAATGTGAAATTCCATTCTTTTCAGGCTTCTCATTTCTTGAGCCAACCTTAATGCAGATGCCTACTATGACCGAACGGAAATTTCTCAACTGCTCCATTACAACAGGGATGCCGTTGTCAAGATTTCTCTTTGTGAACATATCAATGGCTGTCCTTTGATTAAGAAAAATTGAAAATCTTTGAGACCTTACAGCGTTTATAAATTTATGATGCTCACACCCGGGGATGCTGGATTATTTAACTACCCTCTCCTGTTGTCTGAGAGGTCTGGGTGAGTGGGAAATTAAAGATTTTATTAACAGACTCTAATTATGATAGAGTTTTTATCTGCCCGAAATTTTATACCAAGAAGTAAAGCGGCAAAATTATTTTTTTCTTAAGGCTCCTTTCCTGCTTAGCCTTATCCTGCCCTGACCATCTACCTCGATAACCTTAACTATGACCTCATCGCCGACGTTTATTTCATCCGTAACCTTTGCTATTCTCTTTTCGGAAATCTGGGATATATGAAGCAGTCCTTCGACCCCGGGTATTATCTCGACAAAAGCTCCGAAGTCCATGATTCTCTTCACCTTGCCGGTATAAATCTTGCCGACTTCTGCCTCTTCAACTATTCCGCTGATAATATCGATCGCCTTGCGGGCGGATTCCTCATTCGCTGAGGCTATATTTATCAAACCTGAGTCATCTATATCTATCTTGACGCCGGTCTGCTCTATAATCCCCCTGATAACTTTGCCTCCTGTGCCTATAACATCCTTAATTTTATCCTGTTTAATCTTCATCGAGAATATTCTCGGAGCAAAGGGAGATAGTTCTTTTTTAGGCTCTGGCATTGACTCCACAATCTTATTCAATATATAAAGTCTACCTTTTTTTGCCTTTTCAAGGGCGTCTTTCAAAATTTCATGGCTTATACCTACTATCTTCGAATCCATCTGGAAGGCGGTAATCCCTTTTTCGGTTCCTGTGACCTTAAAGTCCATATCTCCAAGGTGGTCTTCGAGCCCGAGTATATCCGTCAGGATAACTACCCTCTCACCGCTTTTAATCAATCCCATTGCGATACCAGCCACAGGCGCTGTAATAGGAACTCCTGCATCCATCAAAGAGAGTGTTGCCCCACAGACCGTCGCCATTGAAGATGAGCCATTCGATTCGAGTATGTCAGATACAACTCTTATCGTATATGGAAAGGTTTCTTTTGGCGGGATTACGCACTTCAATGCCCTTTCAGCGAGGGCGCCATGTCCGATTTCCCTTCTGCCCGGCGAGCGGAGAGGCTTGACCTCGCCAACACTGAAGGGGGGGAAATTATAATGAAGCATGAATGTTTTAAATGTTTCACCGTCAAGGGAATCTATCTTTTGTTCATCTGCTGCAGTGCCAAGTGTGGTCACTACAAGAGCCTGAGTCTCTCCCCTTACAAAAAGGGCAGAACCATGCGTCCTTGGAAGGATGCCTGTGAAGCAGGATATATTTCTAATCTCATCAGGAGTTCTGCCATCCGCTCTTATATTTTCAAGCAAAATCATGTTGCGGACAACATCTTTTTCATATTCCTCAAACAGACCTGTTATCTGCCTTGCCAGATCATCCCCTGATGAGACACCATATTTAATCCCGTATTCAGAAGTGTTGAAATGTTCTAAGGCATCCTGAAAAATGGAATCCAGCGCTCCCTGTCTTCTTAATTTATCAGGTATCCTGATTGCGTCTTTGACCTCTGCTGATATGTAGTTAATCAAATCTTGTTTTAGCTCAAAATTCTCTGTGGGTGAATATATTTCCCTCTTTTTTCGCCCAGTAAGCGCCCTGAGTTCGCTTTGAAGCGCTATAACCTTTCTGATCTCATCCTGTGCATAACTGATAGCTTCAAGCAGGTATTCCTCCGAAGTCTCAAGACCGCCGCCTTCTACCATTATCACTGCATCTTCAGTGCCTGCAACGATGATATTGAGGTCAAGATCGACACTCTCGAATTGGTCTGGATTAACAATTATATTGCCGCCTTTCATGCCTATTCTTACAGAACCTATGGGTCCATCGAAAGGGATATCGGATATATGAATTGCAGCAGATAAACCAATAATACCCAGCACATCGGCGATATTTTCTTCTCCGTATGAGAGCACAGAAACTATTCCCTGTGTTTCATAAAAAAACCCCTTCGGAAAGAGGGGCCTGATAGGTCTATCTATAAGACGGGATGTCAGGATTTCCTTTTCTGAAGGCTTTCCCTCTCTTTTAAAAAAGCCTCCCGGAATCTTCCCGGCTGAATAGGTTTTTTCCTGATAATCAACAGTGAGGGGGAAAAAATTAAGCCCTTCTTTTACTTTTTTATCTGCAACTGCTGTGGCAAGGATAACGGTATCGCCATATCTTATAACCACAGCGCCATCAGATTGCCTCGCCATCTGTCCGGTTTCGATGATGAGCTGTTTCCCTTTAATCTCGAGTTCAACTTTTGTCATTTAGATTATAGTCCTTTTGAGAAATCTAATTTTTAGATGTAGAATCACTTTTTTATATTGAGCTTTCCAATGAGGGTCTCATAACGTTGCTTATCATATTTTTTCAGATAGTTGAGAAGCCCCCTCCTTTGTGCAACAAGCTTTAACAGCCCCCTCCTTGAATGATGATCCTTGGTATGGGTTTTGAAATGCTCCGTAAGGGAGTTTATCCTTCTCGTCAAAAGGGCAATCTGAACCTCTGGAGAACCGGTATCATTCTGATGAATCTTATAGGTTCCTATAATATCTTTTTTTTCTGTTACGTTTAGCGCCATTACCTCACCACCTTCCTAAATGATATTTATTTATCAAAATTTTGGTAAAAGCAACAATTTAGAGCTTGTTGCCCCCATAAAGTTAAGAAAAAATATGGATTAATACTAAATGAAACACACATACGCCTGAATAACTCTGACCGTATTAGGTTATCATATATGCCAATTATCTGTAAAGGACGATACAGGTCTTAAAATAGCGATAGAAATGGGGATACCCCCCTTTGGAGCATCAAAATACACTTTTTTAAGCTTGCAATGTTTAAAAGGAAAATCAAATATATATTGAACTTCTTAAAACAGTTATTACTCAAATGCCATACATCGCTTCCGCATATGATTATATATGCTAAGCTTATCCATTGTTGTTGAAAGCAGCAGCCATAGCATCCTTCCATGCTCCACTACCTTGCCGGCTATCTCTATCAATGACCGCCTGCTAGTATAAATCGTCTTTGTCTTGAAGCTCACATGCCATACAGCCGCCTTAATTCCTTCTGCCTTATCATGACAATGTCCTTTCTGCGCATGCTATCTCCTCCTAAAAAAGAGACAGTTTAACAAGTTATGAATAGGACATTTTCATTTTGGTATATTAGGAGATTATCACGTTGGGGCTACAATTACAGAGATAACATTCCTTTTTTGGCCTTTTTTGGATGTCTCTTTTTTATGGTGGGGTAGAAAAAGGTACAGTCAACTATTTTGTGTAAATTTGATAAAAAGGCAAATTAGGCCTTACCTTTCCTACCATAGTAGTTCTCCAGCTTAATTCCATTTTTAATGCAATGAAAGCCAGTAGCCTATACAGGCATCCTCTCCAGCCACTATTTCCATAGACTTTGTCCTTCTCTTAAACTCCTTATTTAACCTCTCTATCACATTTGTTTTCCTAAGAGATATCCATTCTTCCTTCGGAAAGGAGAAAAATATAAGGCAGGAATTAATGCACTGGCTCAATGACTTCACCGCAGATGGAGTCTCCTTGTTCCATTTCTCCGTGAACTCCTTAAAGAATTCATCAGCCTTCTCTTTTGAGGATGCATAAAAAATAGACCTCATATCATCAGCCACCGCCTTTTTCAGTTTGCGAGGCACCTTTGCCAGTACATTCCTTGCAACATGCACCTGACAACGCTGTATCTTTGCCTTAGGAAACTCTTCATGAAAGACCATTTTAAGGCCGGGCAGTCCGTCCATTATCCCGAGTCGCACTGCCGAGCCGTCAAACCCCCTTCTTTTAAGATCACGGAAAAACTCACGCCAGTTTGTTGCCGATTCCTTGTCTCCACTCTGCATTCCCACCACAATCTTAACATTATCTTCTGTTACCCCTATCGCCACAAGTAAAGGCACTTTTTCTATACTGCCATCCACTCTCATCTTGAAGATTACTCCGTCTATATAGAGATACTTTATTCTGTCTTTCGACAGATCACGGTTGCGCCACTTCTCTACTGCTTCAGCCAGTTCCTTATTCGCCTTGCTGACTTCTCCATGTGAAATCTTCCTGCCAATAAGCCTCTTGCTCAATAATGAAAGCGTCCTTGTACTGATGCCGGTCAGATACATCACGGACAGGTCTTTCGTTATCCTATCCTCGTATCTCTTCCCCCTGGGCAGTACTTGCGTCTGATATTGTCCTTTGCGATCCCTCGGTACGCGCACCTCGACTTCCCCTATCCCTTTTATGCAAAAGTCCCGGGGATAACTGCCATTACGGTGATTCGTTTCACCCGTAGCGCTCTCATACCCAATTGTGTCAGTTCAGCTTTCATGAGTTTCGTCAGGTAATAACCTACATCTTTTCGTACGTTCATTCCTATCATTTCAAATATCCTATACGGGTTGCCCTGCAATCCTTTGATTAATTCCACAACTACTGGTACACTGATTTCAATGTTCATGGGTGCTCCTCCTTTACAAATGTGTTTTTAGGGAAACTACATTTTATAGGAGGTGTGCCCTTTTTTGCCCTATTTCAATTTCACACAAAAAAGTTTACACTATCCGCTATGTAATCACTTACATAATTTTATGAAACGGGTTACACAAGAATGCAAGTGATTATGGTGCTTAACCGCATAAAATTGACATCCTGATTTGCTTAATATATATAGCATAGTATTTGCCTTTTATAAAATAAATGATGTTATCAATACGAAAGAAGTGATCAGCAAAGCACCTGAAAAAACAAAGGTAAAAACTCATGAATGATTATGTTACAAAAGAAGATTTAGACGACTCTCTTGAAAAATTCAAAACGGAAATAAAAGAAGAATTTCGTCGGCATACAGGGATTATCCTTGAGGAATTTGATAAAAGAATAAACTTAGTTATTGAAGGACAAGAGGTTTTAACGGAGCGAGTTGATAAATTAGACACAAAGGTAACTAATTTAGAGACTAAGGTTGATAAATTAGACACTAGACTTACCAAATTAGAGACTAAGGTTGATAAATTAGATACTAGACTTACCAAATTAGAAACTAAGGTTGATAAATTAGATACAAAGGTAACTAATTTAGAAACTAAGGTTGATAAATTAGATACAAAAGTAACTAAATTAGAGACTAAAGTTGATAATATTCATGAAGAGCTGCTTTCTCATAGAAATAATACAGAACTTCATGCCCCGATGATGAAACAAAAGGGCAAAAAACAGGCATAGGTTAGAAAGAAGATTGCAAAAGGAGTATAAATGAAAATCAAAGGACATAAAGGCTTTACAATAGTCGAGCTCTTGATAGTGGTTTCATTAATTGCAATTTTGTCCGCTGTTGCAATCCCCGCCCTTTTGAAATATCAAAGGGATTACAAGTTCTTGGACTATGCTTCGCAGATGGAGTATCTTGTTAAATCTGCAAAAATACTTGCTATGGAAAGGACTACTAATGTAGGGGTATGTGTAGAGGAGAGCAGGCTAACTATTCGTTACCTTGGCACAAGCAGAGGGGCGGGTATTTGCACTGGCGATGTTGTAAGAACTATGCATGTTACAGACAGTTATGTTTCACTCTCAGGCTCAGGAGCCTCTTTTGATCCAAGGGGGCTGGCAATTTTTACAGGAAACGTTAGTGTTTCATATAGCGGCAGATGCGAGATAGTCTGTATAAGCAGAACGGGTATAAGAACAAAAAGAGTGTTGTCGGGGACTTGTTCTTGTTCTTAGTTTCATAGCGAGGAGAGTGCGACTAAGCAATCTCTACGGGATAAAAAATATGTTGGGCATGGCTTTTGCCCTGCATCTGGTTTTATCTTACGCAAACTGTCATAAACTTCTAAAAAAGGATTAAACTTTTATGAAATCTCTGTTAAACAATAACAAGGGCTTTTCGCTCATTGAGGCGCTGATAGCAACTGTTATTCTAACTATTGCTGTTCTTGGCATTATGGCATTGCAGGGGACTTTTGCCACCCAAACAGTTGACAGGACTTTGCAGAATGCCCTGATTGATGCAGCCTCAAGCGCCTTGTCACACTGCCAGAATGTTGGAACTTCTCCACCCGGGACATATACATATGAAGGTATTGCTGTGACCGTTTCTATTAGCGGCAACTGTGCACTGGCATTAAATACCTGTAGTAATGTCACTGCTACAGCAACTGCACGCGGCAGAACTTTTTCAATGACAACTTTTGTATGCAATAGCAGGTAGGAAAGGAGTTAACCATGAAATTTAATAATAAAGGATTTTCACTGGTTGAAATCTTAATTGCTGTAGTTATAACCAGTGTAGTTTTAGGGGCGGTGCTCATTACCTATACAAGCTCTCTTAGGGTTTTCAGGGATGTTAAGAGCATCTCAGATAATATTGAGACAAAAACGCCTTCAATTGAATTAGTCTCAAGGTATTTTGACAGGTGGGGGGTTGGTGTTGTATCGCAAGCTGATAAAGGGACCACCTGCACTTCCTGCCCTGCACAAAGGAAGTCTTTAACAATTGGCACAAGCAACGGGTGTTCGGATGTGACCTTCTGGGGTAATTTATACGGCTACGGGTTGGTTACCCGACTGAGCGAAGATTTATCAACAGCCCATTTAGTTAGTTGCAGATTGAGTAGGAACACAAACCAAAATTGTTATATCATCTGGAGCGGTAATTCTCCAATAAATCCTGTTGTTTCAGGAAATATTGACCCTGTTTCTTTGCCTTCTTCACTCACAAACCCAAACGCCGATTGTTCAAACCTTACATCATCAAGTTTTGAAAATGCCACAACTGTATCAGAACTTTACACAAGTACGGCTGGTCTTACTAAGAGGCTTCAGAGTGGTGATATAATACATCGCTCTCCGCACCGAATAAGGCTTTTTTGTCAGCAAAACCCTTCAGATTCAAATAGACTTTGGTTATATGTGTCTTTGACTGACTTGTCAAATGGCTTTTGCAATGATACTGAAGCAAATAGTCCAATAGCGCCGGTGAATGCCTTTACTGTAACGGCAATTCCTGAATCACCATTGCCAGCAGGGACAACATGTGCAGCAGCATCAGGTGGGTCGGGCTGCGGCGCCGTTCAGGTCAATGTAACCTTCAGGAGTCACACCCCAAATTATCAGGGGCAATTTGATACATATACTGTAACAAGAGTTTTTGGGAGGTAAGAGATGAAAGGATTATCACATATAAGAGAACAAAGGGGCATTGCCCTTGTTGTAGCATTGATGGTGATGGTGCTTTTTATAGCCCTTGGGGCTGCGGCAATGATGATGTCACAGTTGGGGTATATGGCAATTTCTTCTGAAAAAAGATACCAAATCGCCAATTGGGCGGCAGAATATGGACTAAATAAAGGCTTGGAATCCTTGCTCCCAAGTTCTGTCAACCCTATATGTTCAACTGGCGGTAGCGGTTCTGCAACAAGCGGCTCTAACTACAGCTATTTTGGTGCCGGTATAGGAGGAAATTTTTGCTACATTCACTCTACAGGGACTCAAGGAAATGCAAAAGTTGTAAAGACCGTTTTAGTGCCAAGAAATCCTACTGCTCAACATGGAGCGCTTGTATTAAGAAATGGTGGTTCTATAGATATGGGCGGCAGTTCATCAATAGTAAATTGTGACACAACCTGTAAAACACCCGGGGTTGTTTATGGAACAGGTTTAAATCTCAATATTAATAGCATTAGTGATGATACGAGCTGTCCAAACAACCCACGAGGAATATACGGTTCTCCCCATGCTGTGCAGGATGCAGAAGGTGACGCATGCAATACAACAAGCGGCGCATGCTCTACCTCTCCTCAAATGGAGGATCGAATACCCACAACATTTGAAGCAACTAACTGGCCAGATCTTCAATTACGATTGTCAACCTCATATTCGCCTTCAGGTCATAGTATTGATGTAGATAATCTTAGCATGGGGAATATAACTGTCCCTACTCTTACATGTAAGTGCACAAATACAGGCAATTTTACTCTCTCAACTGGGACAACATCGGCTTCGCCTGGCACTCCAGCATCTACAACAATATGTTCAGGAGTTCCAAATATTGCAGCGTGTACCTCTTTAGAATTCACTAATAGCACGGGGACATTAACAATATCAGGCATTCCTGCCTCCGTTGAAAATGTTGTTTCTAATAAAAATGTGAGCATTACTGGCTCTTTAACTGATAAAAATATTTATACAGTTAATTCTGCCACTATTTCAGTGAGTGATCGTCTTACCAGAGTCAAATTAGTATCTCAAAATGGCAATATAACCATCGCATCTGGCGCAATTAACAACTCTATCATTGTTACAACAGGAAATGATTCTGATATAAGCTTCGACAGCGGAACTATCTCTAACTCTACTATTTTAACCAAAGATACGTTTTGGGTAGACAATACTGCTAACGTTCCAATCCTTACTAATAATAAGGTCTTTTCTAAGAGTTCAGATTTTAAAAAAGGTATTGGGGATACATCTGGCGGGTTATTTTACTCGAAACTGGATACAAAATTTATAAGGGGAACTGGTAATACAGTAATTGGGACATGTTCCAGTATAACTCATTCTGGATGCGGCACTCCCTGCAACCCTGTCCTGATGATAATTGGAGGCGACCTTATTCTTAGTGGCGGAGGAACTGTTGATATTATAGGTGTAGTCTTTATAAATGGGAATATAGATTACGAAGGTAGTGGAGGTTTTGCAATAACAGGAACAGTAGTCAGTAATGCTACAACTGGTTCTTCGACTTTTTCTGCGCGTGGCAACGCAAATATCAGGTTTAACAGTTGTGTAATTAATACTCTTAAGGATGGCGGTCATGCAATTGTGAGAAGGCCTGAATGTGGTAGCGCTGGCGGCGCAAGAGGCCCCTATATTCTCAACACAAAAGTAACCATCTATTAAGATAATCTAAAGCTTTTTTACTCACCCCCACCCTCCCCCTCCCCCATCAAGGGGGAGGGTATGTATTCACCCCTCAAAATGAGCATCTCTTTTACCCCTTCTCCTCCCGCGGGTCAGGGTTAGGGTGAGGGGTTTCTTTTATCCTTAAATATATTTTAAAAACACTTTTCCTGACTTTATTAAGAATCTTCCAATTTTTGTCTTTAACCATATGACAGACCATTGATAATATTAGATACTGATTTTTACGCTCCATATT
>OGCL01000737.1_pt1 | contig 32590 bp, 32 predicted proteins | sample 1570041 | NCBI WGS metagenome assembly OGCL01 (sample SAMN06266162, study PRJEB24511) | hot springs metagenome | isolation source: Hot spring water | place: South Africa: Limpopo | collected 2015-06-22 | reverse complement strand
TTGCCGAAATGCAGCACATCGCTGACCAGCGGCGGGATCGGCTTGTTGCGCGGTCCCTGCGAAATCTGGATGAAGTTGGACAGCACGATCGACATACCGATCGCAGTGATCAGCGGCGCGAGGCGGAATGAACCGCGAAGAGGCCTGTAGGCAACGCGCTCGATCGTCCAGTTCCACAGCCCCGTCATCAGCATGGCGACGATCAGCATGATCAGCAGCGCAAGCGCTACCGGAATGCCGGCGAAGAAGGATGTCAGGATGAGGAAGACGATGAGAGCGGCGAAGCCGCCGAGCATGAAGATATCGCCATGGGCGAAGTTGATCATGCCGATAATGCCGTAGACCATCGTATAGCCGATAGCCACGAGGCCATAGATGGATCCAAGAGTCAGCCCGTTAATGAGCTGCTGGATGAAGTACTCCATATATTATCCCCCGGACGCGCCTTGGTGTTGCGTCTCATTTTGTTGTCCCTTGCGGGCATAGGCGTCGGAGGATTCCATATCGCTTTGTCCGAAAATGTGAAGCCAAAAAGGCAGGTTTCAGACAAAATGTTACTGTTAACAGGTGGTTTGACCCGGGAAATGACAGGTCACACAAAATTTCAGCAGAAAAAGCTCACGAAATCAGCAGGTCACGCGGGTGACCTGCCGTTCATTTCCCCACCCTAATGCAAGCCCATTTGCGTCAAAAATGGTTCAGTTTCTCATACGCGACCCATTCGCGTCGAAAAGCGACTGAGGCTGCAGACGTGCGGGCAGGATTTCCCCAAGAATTTCCACAGCCCAGCCGTCGATTTCATCGGCAATCTCCTTGGGCACGTAGCCGATTGCAACCGAGACACCACTTGGATGGGCGAAACCACCAGAGGTGACCCAGCCGCAGACCTCACCCTTGTAGGATATCGGTTCATCGCCGATGACGTCGGCATCCCTTGCATCAACGATGAAGGTGCGCAGGCGCAGTTTGCCGCCGGAAAGCTTCTCCTCCAGCGCCGCCTGCTTGCCGATGAAGCTGGCCTCCTTCTTCAGTGCCACGAAACGCGAAAGCCCGGCTTCCAGCGGTCCGTAAAGCGGGCGATATTCCCGCGACCAGCTGCCGAAGCTCTTTTCCAGGCGCAGCGCATTAAGCGCCCGCAGTCCGAACAGCGAGATGCCGAATTCGGCACCGGCCTCCATCAGCGCGTCGAAGACATAGCGCTGATATTCCGGCCGCATCCAGAGCTCGTAGCCGAGATCACCGGTATAACTGACACGGCCTAGAATGACCGGCGCCATGCCGAGATCCATCTCACGGATCGCCATGAACGGCAGCGCGGCATCGGATACGTCCAGATGGGTCAGCTTGGCCAGCACATCCCGCGACTTTGGCCCGGCAATAGAAAGGCCGACGAGGCTAAGGTTCAGCGCCTCGACATCGACGGAGCCGTCCTCCGGCAAATGGCTCTCGAACCAGCGCATGTGATAGTCTTCGGCGATGCCGGAGCCGATCACGAGGAAGTCCTCGTCGTCGAGATTGGCAACCGTGAAATCGCCGATCAGCTTGCCCGCTTCATTGAGCATCGGCGCGAGCGCCATCCGGCCGACTTCGGGCAGCTTGCAGGCGAGCATGTGGTCGAGCCATTCGCGAGAGCCCTCCCCGCTCACCATGTATTTGGCAAAGCCCGAAGTTTCCATCAGCCCAACACCCTGGCGCACAGCCTTGGCCTCACGACCGACCGCTTCGAAGTCGGTCGAGCGGCGCCAGGAGAACGCATCCTCCACGCCTTCAGGGGCAAACCAGAGCGGCGTTTCCAATCCGTAAGATGCGCCGAACACGGCGCCGGCCGCCTTCAGCTTGTCATAGATCGGGGTGGTCAGCAGCGGGCGCGCTGCCGGCAGCTCTTCATTCGGATAGCGGATCGAGAAGCGGCGGGAATAGTTTTCGCGCACCTTGGCATTGGTATAGGCAAGCGTCGCATAGTCGCCGTAGCGGCAGACATCCATGGCGAAGACATCAAATCCCGGATCGCCCTCGATGATCCAGTTGGCAAGCGCCAGCCCCACGCCGCCGCCCTGAGAGAAACCCGCCATGACAGCGCAGGCCGACCAGTAATTGGTCATGCCGCGCACGGGACCCACCAGCGGATTACCGTCCGGCGAGAAGGTGAAGGGGCCGTTGATGATCTTTTTGATGCCGGCATTGTTGAAGGCCGGGAAATGCCGGAAGCCGACCTCCAGCTCACCCGTGATGCGCTCCAGGTCTTCCGCCAGAAGCTCATGGCCGAAGGTCCAGGGCGTCTCGATCGGCGACCACGGACGGCAGTCCTTTTCATAGGTGCCCATGAGCATGCCGTTGCGCTCCTGGCGGATATAGATCTCGCCGTCGAAGTCGACGCAGTGCATCAGCTCCTTGCCGGTCGTCTTGTTGAACTCGATGACCTCGGGCATGTCCTCGGTGATGAGGTACATGTGCTCCATGGCGAGCACGGGCAGCTCAAGCCCGACCATGCGGCCGACTTCGCGCGCCCAGAGACCGGCGGCATTGACGACGTGCTCGCAGCGGATTTCCCCTTTGTCGGTAATGACACGCCAGGTACCGTCCTCCAGCTGCACCAGATCCTCGACCTTGGTGTGCAGATAGATTTCCGCGCCGTTCTTCTTGGCCGACTTCGCATAGGCATGGGTGGTGCCATAGGGGTCGAGATGGCCCTCATGCGGATCAAAGACTGCGCCGACGAACTGCTTCGGATCAAGCAGCGGCATCATCTCATAGGCTTCCTGCGCGGAAATCAGCGTCGCCTCGCCGCCGGCATATTTGCCCTTGGCCAGCAGCGACTTCATCCAGTCGAAGCGCTCCTTGGTGGCGGCGAGCATCAGGCCTGATGTCATGTGCAAGCCGATATCTTGGCCGGAATATTCCTCGATCTCCTTGTAGAGCTCGACCGTGTATTTCTGCAGCTTGGCAACGTTCGGATCACCATTGATCGTGTGCATGCCGCCAGCAGCGTGCCAGGTGGAACCGGAGGTCAATTCGGAGCGCTCAAGCAGCACGACATCGGTCCAACCGAACTTGGTAAGATGGTACAGGACCGAACACCCGACGACACCCCCGCCGATGACGACGACACGTGTATGGCTCTTCATGGAAAATTCTCCGGTTTCAGGCGCGCAAGGGACCGGCCGCACCGACAGGATGGCACGGCAAACTGCGATCAGCCTAATAAGAATCCGAAAAGCCCAAAAGTCTGTTCTGCGAAGCGAAATGTCGCTTCCGTCATAATTTTTGGCCCGTCCGCGCCATGCGGCAGGCCGGCATGAACAGGCGCGCCTGCCCGTCGATCAGCGCGCTGGCAGATTGCGCAAGATGAGGTCCATCACCAGCGGCACCCGCCCGCGCAATTCCTCCTCGAGCGCAGGGCCGGAGAGGTTCAGCATCAGGGCGCGCAGATGGATCGAGCCGAGCAGCGTCGAGACGAGCAGGTCCGCCAGGGTCCGGCTGTCGAGACCGGGAGGCAGGCGCAACGAAGGCTCGTTGGCGAATGCCTGGGCGACAAGGTTCAATGTCTTGTCGACGCAATCCCGGTAGAAACGTTGCGCCAGTTCCGGATATTTCACCGACTCCGCAATCACAAGCCGTGTCAGGGTGATCTGCCGCGGCGACAGGATCGCAGCCGCGACTTCCTCCAGCAGGTGGATCAACCTCTCCTCCGGCGGCTCGTTGGCGCGGCTGGTTTCGATGACAGCGACGTCGTGGCTTTCAACCAGAGCCCAGAACAGCGCGGCCTTGTCGGGGAAGAACTTGTAAACCGTCTTCTTAGCCATGCCGCAGGCGCGGGCCACCTCTTCCATGGTTGCATCGCCATAGCCGAGACTGTCGAAAACCGCCTCCGCCGCTTGCAAAATCAATGCCTTGCGGTCGTCGTCCGCCAGACTGGGCGGCCTTCCCACCGTTGCTGATGCCGTTGTCATTCCTGCCATCCCACAAGATTCCGGTTGACAATAAGAAACGATTGCGTTTCCTATCTCCTCAAGGAAACGATACCGTTTCCAATTTCACGTTTCAACCCCCTCGCCGCTGAAGAGACCAAGGCCATGCAGAACAAGAACACCGCACTAGCGATTGCGCTGGGAGCCATCTGTGCTCTCGGCCCTTTCGCCACCGACATGTATGTCGCGGCCATGCCCCGCATGGCCGAAGACCTCGCCACCACGGATGCCAACATCCAGCTGAGCATGATGACCTATTTCACCGGCTTCACGCTCGGCCAGCTGTTTTACGGCCCCGTCTCCGACAAGACCGGCCGCAAGCCGATGATCTATCTGGCGCTGGTGATCTTCGTTCTCTCCTCGCTCGGCTGTGTGCTCTCCAGGGGTGCCACGGAACTGCTCGTCTTCCGCTTCCTCCAGGGCATTGGCGGCTCGATCGGCATGGTCATCGCGACTGCGTCGATCCGTGACGTACATACCGGACAGGCCGCCGCCCGGCTGATGTCCATGGTCGTGCTCGTGCTCGGCATCGCTCCGGTGCTGGCCCCCCTGCTCGGCAGCCTCGTCCTTGAGATCGGCGACTGGCGCCTGATCTTCGCGATCCTTGGCGCCCTCGGCGTCGTCGTCGCGGTCATCACCGTCACCATGCTGCCGGAAACCCGCATGCCCGAACTGCGCGCCATGAGCCGTCCCGGTGATGCCCTGCACTGGTATGGTCGCCTGCTCTTCACCCGCAGCTTCATTCCCTATGCCGGCGCACTCGCGCTCGCCCAGGGTGGTTTCTTCGCCTATATCGCCGGCTCGTCCTTCGTGCTGATCAATGTCTATGGCCTCTCGCCGCTCGCCTATTCCGTGATCTTCAGCCTGAACGCCATCGGCATCGGCATCGGTTCGCAGCTTGCCCCGCGCCTCGCCGAACGCATCGGCGTGCGCGGCGTGGTCAAACTCAGCGCCACCGTCTACGCCGCAGCCGGCCTCATTCTGCTCGGCCTGCAGCTTGCCGGCATCGCCGCCCTGGTCCCGGTCTGCGTGCTGCTCTTCATCATGGTGATGGGCGTCGGCGGCATCATGCCGACCTGCAACATCCTCGCCATGGAATCGCATGGCGCGATCTCGGGCACGGCAGCGGCGCTCATGGGTGCCCTCGGCTTCGGCGCCGGCGCGCTCGGCAGCTTCGCCATCGGCGTGCTCGACGATGGGACCGCCCGACCGATGATCGCCGTCATGACGGCGTGTGCGGTGGCAACGGCTGCGATTGCCGTCTTCACCTTCGGCCCGTCAAGTGTAGCCCAGGAAGCCGCGGTCTGACAGCGCCTCCGAAAAGCATCAGCCGCCGATGAAAGCCGGCGGCTGATGCCTTTCTCGTCTCTGATTGGAAATGGCCTACATCCGCCGCAACGTAAACTCTGTCAACTCCGCCGGCACGCCGATCCTGAGCGCAAAGCCCGGCCAAAGACCTGTGCCGTTGTTGACATAGAGCTGCATCTCCCCGACCCGATAGAAGCCGGAGACATAGCCATTGTTCGCCCGGGCGACGATCCGGTCGAGGCCGCGCACCATGCCGCCATGGGTATGGCCGGAAAGCTGCAGCGCCACGCCATGCTGAGCAGCCCGCGCTGCCATGCGCGGCTGGTGGTCGAGAAGGATGACGGGAGCATCCGCAGGCGCGCCATGCAGCGCCAGCCCCAGATCCGGCTCGACCGCCCCGGTAAACCGCGCCGAAAGATCCGTTACACCGGCGATGACGAGCCTGCCCTCCCCCCGCTCGATAACGTGATGCTCATTGGCGAGGATGCGCATGTTGAGTTCAGGAAAATGTGCGAGCCAGCGATCGACATCGAAGAAATATTCGTGATTGCCCGGCACCGTCAGCACACCGTGACGGGCTCTAAGACCCGAAAGCGGCGCGATATCCTCGCGGCGGATGTCGAGACTGCCGTCGATGAGGTCACCGGTGATGACGATGAGATCGGCATCGAGCGCATTGGTCTTTTCAACAACGGCACGGGCCCATCGCCCGGTGAAAAGCCGGCTGATATGCATGTCCGTCAGTTGCACCATCCGGTAACCGTCGAGATCGGCGGCGAGCCCCGGGATCGTGACCTCAACACGCTTTACCGGCGGCACGCGGGTCGCCTGGGAAATGCCGAACACGGCAAGCGCCAACGCCGCAATGCCCATCGCGTACCGCACCTCCGGCGGCACCACAGGAAACGACCAGGTGACCGCAAAGATCAGGATGCTCACCAGATCGAGGATCACCTGCATGGCCGCCAAGAGCACGATCGCCCCGAAAAACAGGTTGAAGGCGATCACCAGTGGCCGCGGGAATTCCGGCGCGAAGACCGATCCCGACGTAAACCGGCTGAACAGGTGATATTGCGAGGCGAACAGCAGGAAAACGGCGAGAGAGACCCTCACCCACCACGGCCACGGCAAGGGGGCGATGAAGCGGGTCGCCACGATCAGCCATGGCAGCGAAAACATCAGATGAAACATGCGGGGGCGGGATCCTTTGTGCCTTAAACGCCGGAAGAGCGTCGGCGGATCACCGAGAGATAGGGTCGGTCAGGCCGTCAAGCAAACCCCGCCGTCAGGGCAAACTCGCGGCCCATCTCACGCACCTCGTCGAACAGGAAGCCGGCAAAGCTGCGCATCACGATGATCTCGAACGCATCCTGGCCCGTGCGGGCAAGGTTTGCGGCGACATGGCAAATCTGGCAGTTGGTCGACTGGCCAATCTCGAAGAGATCGGCATGCAGGTCGAGCGCCGTGCATTTGGCGAGGATCGCCCGCACCTTCGGCCCCTGGATGCGCAGCACCACGCGCCCGTCGCTCTGGTCGACAAAGGAGGCGCGGCTCGCCCCGAGGTCAGCCAGCTGCCGCGCGATCGTGTCGGCGGCAACGGTCTCGCTGACCACCAGCCATTCGCCTGGACCGCAGAGGCGGACATGCACATCTTCGAGATTGGTCAACGCCTCGTCGATATCGGCCTCATGGCCCGCATGTGCGAGCACGGAAAACACGGAGACGGCCCGCAGGATGGCGAGATGATGAGGGTTCGGCGTCGCCTCGAAACCGGAAATGTGGTCCTCGAGCACGTGACGGGCGGCATAGGTCACCGGCATGGCAGGATCCTCACAGGTTCAGTTTCTTGTTGTCGGGGTCGTAGAAGACGGGGCTGACGACCTCGGCCAGCACTTCCGAGCCGCGCAAGCCATCCCAGATGACGATCTTCTCACCCAGCCGCTCGCGGCCGGATTTGAGGAAGGCAAGTCCGATCGTGTGGCCGAGCGTCGGCGAATGGCAGACGGAGGACACCCAGCCCTGATCATTCAGCGTCGACGGCTTGACGTTTTCCTTCAAGAGATGCGCGCCGGCAGCGAAACTCTTGTCGCGATCGACGGGCTTCAGGCCCACGAGTTGCGGACGATCGGCAGCGGTCAGGCCGAAGCGGCTCGACAGACGCTTGCCGATGAAATCGGGCTTCTGCGTCGAGAACATTTTACCGAGGCCGACATCGTCGGGCGTCGTGCGACCGTCGATTTCGCTATGGGTGATGAAGCCCTTTTCGATGCGCAGCACGTTGAGCGCCTCGACACCGTAAGCGCAGATGCCATGCGGCTTGCCGGCCGCCATGATCGCATCGGCGACCGCTTCGCCGTAATTGGCAGGGACGGCAACTTCGAAGGCGAGTTCGCCGGAAAACGAGATGCGGAAGAGCCGCGCCTTCAAGCCGCCCTTGAGCAGCACCTCGCGGGCCGAGAGGAAGGGGAAGGCCTCGTCGGAGATATCGTATTCGATGATCTGTTCGAGGATAATCCGCGCCTTGGGACCGGCGACCGACATCTGCGCCCATTGGTCGCTGGAGGAGACGAAGCGCACATCGAGATCCGGCCAGAGAACCTGGGCGCAGAATTCCAGATGCGTCATCACCTCGCCGGCATAGGCCGTCGTCGTGGTCATGAAGAAATGTTCGTCCGACAACCGGCTCGTCGTGCCGTCATCGTAGATCATCCCGTCTTCGCGCAGCATCAACCCATAGCGCGCCTTGCCGACCGGCAGCTTGAGGAAGGCGTTGGAATAGACACGGTTCAAAAATTCTGCGGCATCCTTGCCGAAGATCTCGATCTTGCCGAGCGTCGAGACATCGCAGATGCCGGCATTCGCACGGACATTCAGCACTTCACGGTCGACAGCCTCGCGCCACGTCTTCTCGCCATCGCGCGGGAACCAGGAGGAGCGATACCAGAGACCGGACTCGATGAAGACCGCGCCGTTCTTCTTCGCCCAGCCGTGCAGCGGCGAGGTGCGCACGGGCCGCGAATGCTCGCCGCGCGAGGTGCCAGCCATCGCCCCGAAAGAGACGGGCGTATAGAAGGGCCGGAAGGTGGTGGTGCCGATCTCGGCAGGGGAAACGCCACGCATGCCGGCCATGATGCCGATCGTCGCGACATTGCCGAGCTTGCCCTGATCCGTCGCCATGCCGCCGGTCGTGTAGCGCTTGGTGTGCTCGACATGGCCCATCGCCTCACGCTGGGCAAGGCTCAGGTCCTTCACATGCACGTCGTTTTGGAAGTCGACGAAGGCCTTGGACGTGGCGCCCGGCACATACCAGAGCGGCGCGAAACTCGCATCATATTCGCCATCGACTTCGGGCACGTCGACCGTGCCGACGAGCCGACCGAGATCGCCGATCGCCTCATGTGCCTTGTCGGCACCATCGCGCAAGACCGCGGCAAGCGAGGCATGACCGGCAGCCGAGCCGGCAATCCGCAGCCCTTGCCCCACATCGGGCGCCAGGAAGGCCTGATGCTCGTCCGACCAGATGGGTTTGGCGCCGCGCTGGCAGGCGAGATGCACGATCGGGCTATATCCGCCGCTCATGGCGAGCGCATCGCAGGCGATCTCTTCCTGATGGCCCATGCGCTCGGCGATCAGCCCCTTGATCCGGTAATACCCCTTGGTGTCGATGACGGAGCCGCCCCTGATCACCCGCACACCGGCGGGCCCAACATCAGCAGAGTGTGTCCGCCCGTCGATGATGGCAGTGACACCCACACCGGCACCGACCAGATCGGCCGCTGTGCGATAGCCCGCACCGCCATTGGTGAAGATGGCGACGTTCTGGCCGGCGGCGACACCGTAGCGATTGAGATAGGTGCGCACGGCGCCTGAGGTCATCACACCCGGCTTGTCGTTTCCGCCGAAGACCAGCGGGCGCTCTTCCGCACCGGATGCCAGGATCGCCCGCTTGGCGACGATGCGCCAGACGCGCTCGACCGGCAGCTCGCCCGAAGGCTGCGCCACATGCTTCTGCACCTTTTCGACGGCGCCGAAGACATTGTCGTCATACCAGCCGAACACGGTGGTGCGCGGCATCAGCGTGACGTTCGAAAGGCTCTTCAGCTCCTCGGCGACGGAGGCGGCATATTCTGCCGCGGGCACGCCGCCGACGGTGACGCGCTCGGAAAGCAGCGATCCACCAAGTCGGAAGCTTTCATCCGCCAGAATGACGCGCAGCCCTGCCCGCGCCGCAGCACGCGCGGCCATCAGACCGGCGGGGCCAGCCCCGATCACCAGCAGGTCGCAATGCGCCCAGGCCTTTTCATAGCGGTCCGGATCGGGAAGGAACGGCGTCTTGCCGAGGCCCGCGGCTTTCCGGATGATCGGCTCATAGAGTTTTTCCCAGAAGGCCTTCGGCCACATGAAGGTCTTGTAGTAGAAGCCGGCCGACAAGAACGGCGACAACAGGCTGTTGACCGCGCCGATATCGTATTTCAGCGACGGCCAGCGGTTCTGGCTGTTGGCTTCCAGCCCCTGATAGAGCTCGGCGACGGTCGCCCGCGTATTGGGTTCCGTCCGGCCATCCTTGCCGATCGTGACCAGCGCATTCGGCTCCGCTGAACCCGCCGTCACGATGCCACGCGGACGGTGATACTTGAAGGAGCGCCCGACCAGCAACTGGTCATTGGCGATCAGGGCCGAGGCCAGCGTATCGCCTTCATAGCCCGTATAGGTCTGACCATCGAAGGTGAAGGAGAGCGTGCGCGCACGGTTGACGAGCCCGCCGGAGGAAAGCCTGTAGCCACTCATCGCGCGGCCTCCTTCGCGTATTCGCTGGCATCCGTCACGCTATAGACCTCGTGGCTCGACGCGTTGTCGCGCTCGACCACCAGCCAGCGCCGGCAACCGGCCGTGTGATGCCAATGTTCGATGATCCGACCCTTCGGATTGTCGCGGATGAAGACATAGGCATACCAGGCATCGTCGGAGGCGCCGGGCGCCGGGCGAACCGGGCTCGCGTCGCCGCGAATGCTGAACTCTTCCTTGGGACGGACGCCGCAATGCGGACAGGTAATCAGGCTGGCCATGGCGATGTCTCAATGCAGGTTCGGTTGTGGACCCTTGCCGCCTTCGTCGACGGCAAAACCGCGCTCGAAGCGGTCGAGGCGCAGAAGGCGGGCCACGGGATGGGGTTCGTTCTTGGCAATCAGATGGGCAAAGCAGAAGCCGGAAGCGGGCGTCGCCTTGAAGCCGCCGTAACACCAGCCGCAATTCAGGTAGAGATTGTCGACCGGCGTGCGGTCGATGATCGGCGAGCCGTCCATAGACATATCCATGGCGCCACCCCAAGCGCGCAGCACGCGAACCCGAGACAGACCGGGGATCAGCGACACGCCCTCCTCGATCGTATGCTCGACGGTCGCAAGATTGCCGCGCTGGGCGTAGGAAGAATAGTAGTCGATGTCTGCGCCGAAGACCAAACCGCCCTTGTCGGACTGTGAGATGTAGAAGTGTCCGGCGCCATAGGTGATGACGTTGTCGATGACAGGCTTGATGCCTTCCGAGACGAAGGCCTGCAGCACATGCGTTTCGATCGGCAGGTCGAGCCCCGCCATCTTGCCGGTGACCGAGGTATGACCGGCGGTCGCAAGTGCCAGCTTGTTGCAGCCGATGAAGCCCTTGGTGGTCTCGACGCCGGTCACCTGGCCGAGTTCGTCGCGGCGGATGCCGGTGACTTCGCAATGTTGGATGAGATCGACGCCGCGCTCGTCCGCACCGCGCCCATAACCCCAAGCTACGGCATCGTGGCGGGCCGTGCCGCCGCGCCTCTGCAGCAAGCCCCCCATGATCGGGAAGCGCGCATGATCGAAATTGAGATAGGGCATCATCGCCTTGACCTGCTCGCGGTCGAGCAGTTCGGCCTTCACCCCATGCATCATCATCGCATTGCCGCGCCGCGCATAAGCGTCGCGCTGGCCGTCGGAATGAAAGAGATTGATGATGCCGCGCTGGGAAACCATGGCATTGTAGTTGAAGTCCTGTTCCAGGCCTTCCCACAGCTTCATGGAGAATTCGTAGAAGGGCTCGTTGCCCTCAAGCATGTAGTTCGAGCGGATGATCGTCGTGTTTCGCCCGACATTACCGCCGCCGAGATAGCCCTTCTCGATCACGGCGACATTGGTGATGCCGAATTCCTTGGCGAGATAATAGGCAGTGGAAAGACCATGCCCTCCCCCGCCGACGATGATCACATCGTAATGCGGTTTTGGCTGCGGCTCGCGCCACATTGGCGCCCAGTTCCGGTTGCCGGAAAGCGCCTGGCGGAAGATCGAAAGGGCGGAATAACGCATCGAACAACCTCTGCAAATGTCGCGTCACATTCGCATAGGCGTCACAAAGAGCAAGCGCGATCAGGACAAAAACTATACTGTTTGAGACATGGAACACAGGTTTGATTGCACTGCAGCACAGAAACACCAGCCGGCATTCTCATGCCATGGCAACGCGCACTTCCCATGCGCATGCCACGGCGTTAAACCGGAAGCTTGACGCTCGGGAGCCCGATGCAGGTGCGTGACAGGCAGGACATACTGAAACTCTTCGAAGAGACCGCGATCGCCGCAGGCCGCGTTATCCTCGACATCTATACTGCCGGCGCCGCTGTCCGCTTCAAAGGTGACACCTCGCCGGTAACCGAAGCCGACGAGGCCGCCGAGCGGCTGATCCTCTCAGCACTTGCCCGCCATCTGCCCGACATACCCGTCGTCGCGGAGGAAGAAGTGGCAGCCGGCCGTATTCCGGATATCTCGGGCGGCCTCTTCATACTTGTCGACCCCCTCGACGGCACGCGGGAGTTCATCGGCGGCCATGACGATTTCACCGTCAACATTGCGCTGATCGAGGCGGGGACCCCCATTCTCGGCGTGGTCCATGCACCGGCACTCGGCACTCTCTATCTCGGCGGCCCTGGCAAGGCGGAGAAATTGAAACTCGACAAGGCGGATGCGGTTGTTGCCCGCATGCCGATCGCCGCCAGACCTGCGGGTGCGAAGCCTTCGGCCCTTGTCTCCCGCTCGCACAATTGCGAGGCCACCGACGCCTACATCAAGAAATCCAAGATCATGGAGCGAAAGACGGTCGGCTCGTCGCTGAAGTTCTGCCTGGTGGCGGAAGGCCTGGCTGACATCTATCCACGTTTCGGCCCAACCATGGAATGGGACACAGCCGCCGGCGATGCCGTCCTGCGCGCCGCAGGCGGCATGGTAGCGACGGAGGACGGCGTACCTCTTACCTACGGCAAGCGCCTTGCAGGTCTGCGGGTCTTCGAAAATCCCCCCTTCATCGCCTCCGGCCGCCCGGACAGCCGGGGATGAGTTTCGAAAAATCCTGAACGGAATCAATGGGGGCGTGTGATTTTCATCCCCCACCTCCGAACCTGTCTCACACTTCTCGCCTCAACCCCGGCCGCGCTGCGCGGCCAAACGAGAAGGAGAGACCATGACCGACACGACCGCCAATCTTGAGCTACCATTCATTCTGCCCGCCCAGGCGCAGAAGCACGTCACCCATAACGAAGCGCTTCAGCGGCTGGATGCTCTGGTCCAGCTTGTCATCACAAGCAGCGCGGCAACTCCGCCTACGGCCCCCGAAGACGGAGAGGTCCACTGGGTCACCGCGCCCGCAAGCGGGCTTTGGGCCGGCCGCAGCGGCCAGCTGGCGCTCTTCCAGGACGGGATCTGGCTCTTTATCCTCCCTAAGGCAGGCTGGGCCGGTGTCTTCCTCGCGGACTCGCGCCTGAAGCTCTTCGACGGCGCGGACTGGATCGAACAGCCCCTACCCCTCGATGGCCAGTTCAATCGCCTCGGCATCGCCGCGACGCCCGACGGCTACAACCGGCTCTCCCTCTCCTCGCCCGCGAGCCTCTTCAACCATGCGGGAGACAGCCACCGCCTGACAGTCAACAAGGCGGGGACCTCGGACACCGCCAGCCTGGTCTTCCAGTCGAACTGGCAGGGCCGAGCCGAAATGGGGCTGGCAGGCGAAGACAGTTTCTCGCTCAAGGTCAACGGAGATATCACCGGCTGGCGCCAGGCCTTGAGCGTGACACCAGAAGGTTATGTCCGCCAGAACCAACGGCCACTCACCCGTGCTTCGCTGAATTCGGCCACACTCACCCCGGCTGCGGGCAGTTTCACCGGCTTCGACGTCCTGCATCTCTCGGGCGGCGACGTCCTGCTCGGATCGCCGCTTTCGTCGGGCAATGGACGCCCGCTCGTGGTACCGACGTCAGGCCATTACCTGCTCTCGCTCACCGTAAGGGCCGTTAGCACCGGAACCCACACCGTCCATGTCAGCCGCAACGGATCAGCCGATATTCTAAGCCACATCGGCGGCGCGGGAACCTCAAGCACCGTCGCGTTGGTTTGGCTCGACGCCGGCGATACGCTGTCGCTTCGCCACCTCGGCACGATCCAGTACGAGTTCGGTTATGGCAAGACAGAGATCAGCCTGGCTCTGCTGTGAAGTTTCATCCGAAACACGAAAGGCGCCGCTGACTGCGACGCCTTTCGAGAAAACGGTAACATACGGGGTATCAGAGCAGCCGATAGCGGCAGGCGCGGGCCACCGCCTGCATCCGGTTGACCGCCTCCAGCTTGCGCATCGCGCTTTTCAGATAGCTGACGACGGTATGGCTGGAAATATCGAGGATGATGGCGATTTCGTCGCTGCTCTTGCCAGCCGCCGACCAGCGCAGGCATTCAATTTCACGCGCAGAAAGCTTTTCCTTCGGCCCGAGCCGCGGCACCAGCGCCTCGACGCCTGCATCGAGCAGTTCCATCGCGCTCAGCTGCAGCACGGCAATCTCCTGACGGTCCGGCGCGCTGTCGCGTCCGGAAAACACCAGGATGTAATGTGTCTGGTTTCGATCGTTGAGGCTGTAGGCCAGCGAAGATCCGAGGTTGACCTGCTGAAAATGTGGCGCAACCGGCTGGCGTGCTTCCGATCCGGCAGATCCCAGAAACAGGTTCTCCTCCGTATAGATCGGCAGAACCGATTGCTTGACGCGGGCAACGAGCTGGCTTCCGGCATAGACTTCCGCAGCGTCGTAGGCCAGACGCAACTCGTCTGGCCAGGTGCAGACGATCAGGTTGGCGGCGAATTCAGGGCTGTCCGCCTTGGGAAAGCGGGCAAGAAGGCAGTGCCGAAACCCGTGCGCACGCCCGAGCGCAAAAAGCTCCCTGCCCCACGAACCGACGGAGAGCGCCTCGCTCTGAAAAACGGCAGGGCCGTCACCAAGACTGTGACTGCCCGTCACATCAGTTGGCCTGAACATAGAACTCCTTTCGACCAGACGTTCGTCCGATCGGGATCTGAATGTTTATGGACATTGAATCGTTCCATTGCGGAACGGGTATCAGCTGGGCCTGTCGCCGATCTTGCGCCTTTATAATGAGGCGCCTTTGCACGACAGAGGCCATAGTTTGTCGACGGATCGACAAAGGCATGAATATTGATGAGCGGCCTATGTCACAGTTATTAGGCGCGCACCAGTGGCGCAGCTCGCATAACTCCTATGCAATTGCCGCAACTTTGCGCAAATTGCCGGCAAAACGGCAAATCTACGCGCGGCAACGCTGAGAAAATTATTATCAAATGCTTACAATGGGCTTAGGCAAATTTTAAAGCATCGCTCCTAGTATGCGGCTGTGTGGTCTTGAGTTTGTATAGAGAGTCCAATGACCGAAATGATCCGCCCACGAGTGAAATATGTCATCGGCCCCGATGGCAGCCCCCTGACGATTGCCGATCTTCCGCCGGCCAATACACGCCGCTGGGTGATCCGCCGCAAGGCTGAGGTTGTCGCGGCAGTGCGTGGCGGCCTGTTGAGCCTCGAAGAAGCCTGCGAGCGTTATACTTTGACGGTCGAGGAATTCCTCTCCTGGCAGTCCTCAATCAGTGACCACGGCCTTCCGGGCCTTCGCACCACCCGAATCCAGCAGTATCGCCATTAGTGTCTTTGGTGCCGGCACGTCCGGCACGCTAAGTTTTTGACAAGACCCCTCCTGAACCGGCAAGGCCCAGCCTGCCGGTTTCATGCATTCTGGGGGAGAGGTCTCCTCCCGACAATGCTCAGCACGACCACGCAAAGGCTCGAGCCCGCATAGAACCACAGGCCGGGCTGCGTGAATGCCTGCGCCAGACCGGTGGTTTTCGTCGCAAAGATAATGATTGCGACCAAAAGCACGGTGAGCGCTACGAACACCCCACCTTGTCTTTTGTGATTGCGGCCGCGAGATATGCTCCTTCATTGAGAGGAGCTGAATGGGATGGCCAGAGATTACGCTAATGCCATGCTTGGAGTCATGGATGAAGCCATGCATGAGGCTCGTCATGAAGGCGGGTATCGACGGATTGAGGTGATCACCGGGCGGCGCAAGCGGCGGGATTGGAGTGACGAGGAGAAGGCTCGGATTGTCTGCGAGAGCGCTGAACCCGACGCGAACATCTCAGCTGTTGCCCGGCGGCATGGTGTCAATCGTGGCTTGCTGAACGCTTGGCGTCGGGATGCTGGGCTAATCGGGCAGAGGGCAGGCAAGGCCTTGGTCCGGGAGCCGGCGTTCGTGCCGGTGAATGTAGTCGACAGCCAAGGCCTGCAACGCGCGACAGCATTCGATGTCGCGAGCAGTGCTGCGGGTAGAATTGAGATCGAGCTCGACGGCGCGCGCATGACCGTGGTGGGCTCGGTGGCGCCGGAGCTGGCTCAGGCGATGTTGGCAGCTCTTCGGTGTCGCCGGTGATCGGAGTTCCTGCTGTTGGGATGAAGATCATGGTAGCCACGCAGCCCGTCGACTTTCGACGCGGCATGAATGGCTTGGTGGCTTTGGTTGCGTCGGCGCTAGCGGCGGATCCCTATTGTGGTGACGTGTTTGTCTTCCGCGCCAAGCGTCTCGATCGCTTGCGTTATGTCTATTGGGATGGATCTGGCATGATCCTGGCCACGAAGTGGTTGGAGGCTGGCAAGTTCGTTTGGCCGCCGATCACGAATGGTGCGATGACGATGTCGGCCGAACAATTTGCCCTTCTGATCGCAGGATTGGATTGGACGAGGATCGGCTCACAGCAGGTCAAAAGACCGACGAAAGCAGCATGATGTAATTGTAATTGCTTGAAGATTTTGGAGGATATGGTAGTCTCCAGCATGTCGCCAAGCCAAGATCAACTCCTGCAGGATATCGAGCATTTGAGCCGAACGGTTCGTGCTCTCGGTGCAGAGAACGCTGATCTGAAAGCTGAGATAGACTATCTCAAGCGCCTGATCCACGGGGCTCGGTCGGAGAAGCTTGCGACCATCGACCCAACACAAACCAGTCTGGATCTCGGTGACCTTGCGGATATCCCGTCTGCTGCCAACGATGATAGCGGGCAAAGTCCTCTTCCATCTCCCCGACGAGCTCCAGGGCGCAATATCGGTGCGCTCCCCAAGCATCTCCCCCGCTATGACGTTGTCATCGAGCCGGAGAGCAAGACGTGCTCGTGCTGCGCAGGCGACCTGCATCGCGTCGGAGAAACAACCACCGAAGCGCTCGATATCGTTCCCGCCATCCTCAGGGTAAAGCGGACCATTCGCCCTCGCTATGCCTGCCGGGCCTGCACAAACGGGATCACGCAGGCGCCAGCTCCAACACGCTTCATGGATGGCGGAATGGCGACGACTGCGCTTGCGGCGCATGTCGTGACGTCCAAGTTTGCATGGCATCTTCCACTCTATCGGCAAACCCAGATCTTCGCAGGCCACGGTATCGTGCTGGATCGGGGAACCCTCGGGGGCTGGGTGGAGCGCGTGGCGTGGTGGCTTGAGCCGCTCTATGACAGGCTTCTCGCCTTCATTCGTTCACAGCCCAGGGTCTTCGCCGACGAAACACGCCTCCCACGTCTCGATCCCGGGCGCAAGCGAACCAAAGTTTGTCAGCTATGGGCGCAAGCCGTGGACGATCGGCCCTGGAATGGTCCGGCGCCTCCGGCCGTTGGTTACATCTTCTCCGAGAGCCGCAGCGCCCGTGAGGCCGAGCGCCAATTGGCCTCTTTTGATGGCGTGCTTCAGGTGGATGGATATACGGCGTACAAAACCCTCGCCAAACGGCGCGGCAAAAGTAATGCGCACCCATTGCGGCTGGCATTTTGCTTGGCTCACGCCCGACGCAAGTTTGTGGATGTCGTCAAGCTGACCGGCTCATCGGAGGCCCTGGAGATCGTATCTATCCTTGCGGAGGTCTATCTGATCGAGCAGCAGATCCGCGGGCAGAGCGCAGAAGAGCGCCGTCAGACGCGGCAGTCAAAATCGCTCCCGATCACGAAGTCACTGAAGGTCAGGCTGCTTGAACTCAAGGGCGATATCTCGACCCAATCGGCTCTCGCCAAGGCCATCAACTATACGCTCACGCACTGGACTGGGCTCACAGCCTTCCTCGACGATGGAACGATTGAAGTCGACAGCAACATAGTGGAACGTTCGATGAAGTCCGTTGCTCTCACGAGGAAAAACTCAATGTTCGTCGGCAACGCCCGAGGTGGCGAGACCTTTGCCATCCTGGCTTCGCTGATCAATTCGGCCAAGCTGAACGGGCTTGATCCGCAGACTTGGCTTGCCGATGTCCTCGAGCGGGTCGTATCCGGTCAAACGACAGTCAACCAGCTCGATACACTGCTTCCTTGGAACTGGTCGCCCGAGCAGACCAGGCAAGCAGCATGAACCGGCCATGTGTCTCCTATGATGAGCTCGATGAACGCCTGCGCGGCGACGGACATAATGATTATGTCGGAATGAGCGCGATCGACGGCTTGCTGGCGGCGATCGTCGCTGGCCCCGTGTCTGTGGCGCCAGCACTTTGGATGCCGAATGTCTTCGGTGGCACCTTGCCACAAACTAAGCCAGGCTCGATCGAAGAACGTCTCGTAAACACCGTCCTCAACCGGCATGATGAAGTGGACCACCTCCTCGCACATGCCCCTGGTGACTACTATCCGATCTTCATGCATGACAAAGGCAGGACGGTCGTTGACGCTTGGGCAATCGGCTTTGCGCTGGGGCTGGGCATGGGTGGCGAGGCGTGGGCACCCATCCTGCTGGCCACACCCAAGCCCATCATCACCCCGATCATGACCGTCAATCCGCGGCTGGCCAAAATGCTGTTCCGCATCTCTCCGCAGGAAAAATGAAAAATCCGAGCGACTGCTCATATCCATATCCGAGCCGCCGTCACCCAGCTCTACGCTGCAACCCGGGCCGCCCGCCAATAGCCATCGGCACAAACCAGCCGCCTCGGCAACGTGGCGCGTTCGTTGCGCTCACAAAGCACGTCCATCATCGACCATTTCGACAGGACCGGCACGAGCCGATCAAGAAAACTCGTCTGCGCAATCCGCGCATCGGCCATTTGTTCGGCCGCAACAAGCAAGAGCTTCGCCAGCGGAAAGACGACCGAGACCAGCCCGACCACCACGGCGAGCGCCCCATCTCCTCCGGCCCAGAGCGACAGGATGACCTCGATCAGCGAGGCGTCTGTCGAAAAGACGTAGAAGCTTTTGAAGCGCATCAATGGCAGCGTCACACCAAGAGCAAAGGATGCCGAAGCACCTATGAGGAGGAACGCCTTAAACCAGACCAGCAACGGGCTTCCCCTTGAAATGTCGAACGCAGCGTATCCGGCGCTATGATTGCCGGTCCGCGGGCACGAATGTTAAAACAGAAGCTCAATCTACGGCAACAGGAGGCGAAGATGCAGATCACCAGCGAGGACACCGGATCCGGCGGACGATATGTCGGCCGTGTCGAGGGCATCGCCGAAGCGGCGCTGATGACCTTCTCTCGCGCCTCCCCCACTCTGATCATCATCGATCATACCGAGGTCCCGAGCAAAATGCGCGGCACCGGCGCGGGTCAGAAGCTTGCCGAACACGCGATCGCCGCCGCGCGCGAAGGCGGCTGGAAGATTATCCCCCTTTGCCCCTTCATGAAGGCACAGATGGATCGACACCCGGATTGGAACGACGTTCGTCAGTAATCCAACCAGTTCCCAGTCACAAAACGAGCGAAGGCGGACGCAGGGCAACCCGCGACCGCCTTCCTTTTCGAAATCTCAACCAGACTGAATAGCGTTATTCAGGCCCGGACACGCATCTGGCCATCGCGCTCTTCAAGAGCGGCAGCCTTCTGGTATTCCGCTTCAGCCTCTTCCAGCGCCAGTTCTGCTGCTTCCTGCTGGACCTTCAGTTCCCGGATCGAGACCTGGAGATTGTCCGCGCGCTGGCGAGCTGCCTTGGCGAAGGTGGGATAGGCGAAATGATTGGGATCAGTGATGCCCGACTTCTTTTCCTCGATGCCGATCTGAGCCTCAAGCTCCTTCGCCATCCGTTCGAATTCCGACATCATCGACTGCAACTGCTGCAATTGCCGACGCTTTTCGGTGACCTGAAAACCTTTCAGGCGTACCAGGCTCTCACGCGACTTCATACGCAATACTCCCGTGATGCGAGATCCCCCGCCACACTTGCTACTCAACACGCCCGCCACCGATTCGTCCAAAAAAAGTCCGCGGCGTTAACGAAAACCTACCTTTGGTAACCTTTCGTTTACGGGCATCGTTAATGATAAGCCCGATCACTTAAGGGTCAGTAAATGCCAGAGCCCGAAAAGAGCTCGTGACAATGATGAGTCAAATGAATCGGTTACGGGGGTTCCCTGAGACGCAGATTCAGGTGTGGCGATGACCGAAACACATGAAGAATCAGGAGGCTAAAATCTTTGCTTAATAAATTCGATACACCTTGCCAGAGGGAATCAGAATTTGTTAACCAATTGGTGGCAGCCTTCAAATCAGGCAACGACTGGATCCGTATCGCGTAGGGGGCCATCTTGACCTTTCGGCGGCGGTAAAGGGGATAAATATGCGGGTTCTACTCATTGAAGACGATAGCGCAACGGCGCAGAGCATCGAACTGATGCTCAAGTCCGAGAGCTTCAACGTCTACACAACCGATCTCGGCGAAGAAGGTGTCGACCTCGGTAAGCTCTACGACTACGACATCATTCTGCTCGACCTGAACCTGCCCGACATGTCCGGCTACGAGGTGCTGCGTACCCTTCGCCTTTCCAAGGTGAAGACGCCGATCCTGATCCTTTCCGGCATGGCAGGCATTGAAGATAAGGTGCGCGGCCTGGGCTTTGGCGCCGACGACTACATGACGAAGCCGTTCCACAAGGACGAACTCGTTGCCCGCATTCATGCGATCGTCCGCCGCTCCAAGGGCCATGCGCAGTCGATCATCATCACCGGTGAACTGATCGTCAATCTGGATGCCAAGACCGTTGAAGTCGGCGGCCAGCGCGTCCACCTGACGGGCAAGGAATACCAGATGCTGGAGCTTCTCTCGCTCCGCAAGGGCACCACGCTCACCAAGGAAATGTTCCTGAACCACCTCTATGGCGGCATGGACGAGCCGGAACTCAAGATCATCGACGTCTTCATCTGCAAGCTGCGCAAGAAGCTTGCAAACGCCGCCGGCGGCGCAAACTACATCGAAACCGTCTGGGGCCGTGGCTACGTGCTGCGCGAGCCGGATGGTGCGGAATACATGGAAACGGCCTGAGCCCTTCCACTTTCCTGATCAAGAGGCCCGCGTCGATGACGCGGGCCTCTTGCATTTTGCCGCTGATCCCCGGGGAACAAACCCGTCGGTCGGACGGACGCGCAGCAAAAAAGGCGGCACCATCGGCACCGCCTTCGAAATCTACCTGTGCTTAGCAGGAATCAGGCCGCGATCGCCTTGTCACCAAAGGTCTTGGTCAGGATCTCGCGATCGAAGGGCTTGAGCAGGAAGTCGGTGGCACCGGCTCTCTTGCCGGCCATCATCACCTTCAGCTCGGCCTCCACGACGCAATAGTAGATCTTTACCGCCTTGCCTTCAGGAAGGGCACGCACGTTGGAGATAAGATCGAGCGCGTCAGCCATGCCGGCATCAACGATCATCACGTCGGGGAGTTCGCGCTCGCAACGCACCAGAGCCTCACGCCCGGAAGCGGCCTCCGAAACCTCGTAACCGAGCTCGGAAAGGATCTTCTTGCCGACCTTGCGAACGATGTCCGAACCGTCTGCGATCATCAAGCGCTTCATGGTCAACTCCCCTCTCCTGTGACGGAGATCTTAATTGCTTTCGTTAACATAGCGGTGCTCGACTAAGGAAAGGTTACCGGTTGTAGCACCGCCCCGTCCCGAATCGGGACGGATCAGGCGACAACTTCAGCCGTGAAGGCAATTTCGCCTTCGCTCGGCAGGCACTTCAGCTCCATCCCGCATTCATCTGCGAGCAGCACCGTGTAGTAGGGCTGGATCGTATGGGCGTCGATCGCCTCTTCCAGGTGACCCGACAGGATTTCCTGATACTTCGGCGGCACGCGCAGCATGCGGCCCTTGGCGACGATCTTGAACTTGGCATCCGTCTCGGGGTTTTCCAGCGAGATATCGAGCGAACCACCGCGCGGAATGGCTCCGTAGGCGACGAGGAACAGATTGAGCAGGAGCTTGACCCGGTTCTTCGCGATGATCGCGCGCGGGCCGCTCCAGGTGACCTCGGTCTTCTTCTCGGCGAGAGCAAAGTCCTTGGCAGCCTTTTCGGCCTCACCGGTGTCGATAGAAGCACCGACCGAGCCTGATGCACCGAAGGCCAGGCGGGCGAACTTCAACCGGACCGAGGCATTCAACGCGCTGGTGCGGATCAGATCCATTGCGTCCGCATCGGCGCCGCCTTCATCGAGAAGCTCGAGGCCATTGTTGATCGCGCCAACCGGCGAAATCACGTCATGGCAGACGCGGCTGCACAGCAACGCCGCGAGGTCAGGACCTGCAAGCGTGAGGTTTGGGTTCTTCGCCATGGTCGTCTCCAGAAGATTTGGACCCTCAGTGCAACAGGCGGACACGCGTCCGCAGGCCGCGACTTGGTCGGATGCCGTTCGGCCATAATGACACCATATTTGGTAAACCGATTATTAAGACGATCACCGCTAGGTTTAATTACCCCCAAGGAAGACGCCGAATCCGTCGGCGCCGCATTCAGGAGGCACCATGACCCCCTCGACCCTTCGCTCCATGCCGGTTCTCCGTTCGCTGTTTCTGGCGATGTTGGCCATGATTGGTATCACCCTCAGCGAGAGGCCTGCCGCCGCAGCCGGGGAATACTCGATCCAGGAAGTGGTCGATGCCGGTCACGGCTTCTTCGGCGAAACGAGCGGCGCTTTGGCCAAGGTCATCGAACAGGCATTCGAGCAGCACGGCCTGCCGAACGGTTACATTCTCGGCCAGGAAGGCTCAGGCGCTCTGATTGCCGGTCTCACCTATGGCGAGGGCACGCTCTACACGAAGAATGTCGGCCAGCACGACGTTTTCTGGCAGGGCCCGTCGCTCGGCATCGACTACGGCGGCAACGGCACACGCGCGATGATGCTGGTCTATGACCTTCCCAACGTAGATACGCTTTATGCCCGCTATGGTGGCGTCAGCGGCTCAGCCTACATCGTCGCCGGCGTCGGCATGACCGTGCTGAAGAGCCGTGACGTGGTTCTGGTGCCCATCCGCACCGGCATCGGCGCACGTCTCGGTGTGAATGTCGGCTATCTCAAGCTGACTCGCACGCCAACCTGGAACCCTTTCTGAGGCACGACGTTACCTGCCTCAGGCTCACGCAAGCTCGATCTGGTCTGTCGTTAGGCATATTCGCTGAAGGATGCGGCCCGGTCCGTCGTCCCGCTTGCCGCTTTGCGGCCGGCATGCTTAACTAACTGCTAAATTTACTAGAGTGCTGTGGCGCGACCGTGATTGAATATGCCCTGATTTTTGCACTGGGATTTGTGGCGGCGGCACTGCTGGTGATGCTTATCGCACCGGCAGTGCATCAGCGTGTCGTGCTCTACACCGAGAACCGCCTCAAAGCGACCATGCCGCTCAGCCCGCAGGAAATTCGGGCACAGAAGGATCTGGTCCGTGCGCTCTACGCCGCCGAGAACGCCCGCACCCAGCATGAACTGACCCGCGAACGGGAAAACTCCATCGCCCTCAAGCTGAAGAACGAGACGCTGAGCAGCGAAGCTGCCCGCCTCGTGGCCGACAACAAGGAGCTGAAGGTCCAGATCGAGGACATGAGCACCGAAGCGGCCGATCTTCGTTCCAAACTGCGTCGTGCAGACGTTGAGGTCAGCTCCATTCGGGAAACCTTAAAGCGCGTCGAAATCACGCTTGCCGCCAAGGATGTCGAACTCGAAGATCGCGCCCATCGGATCGCCCGCCTGACGAGCGACATCGACACGATGCGGATCGAAGCAACGAGCCGCGACACCGAGATCGACAGTTTGAAGAGCCGCATCCAGGTGATGCGCGACGAGCGCGAGGAGCTGCGCCGCGAAAGCAAGCTGCTCGGCAAGCGCGCCAAGGATGCCGAACTCAGGTTGGCTCAGGAAGAACACAAGGTATTGCGGCTTGAGGATATGCTGGCCCGCGACGCAGCCGAGCGTGCGGATGCAGAGTCCCTGGTGGAGCGCCGAAACCGCGAATTGACGGACCTGCGTGCCAAGCTCAAGTCTGCCAGTACCCAGTTGCGCAATGCGCAGCGGGCACTCCGGGAAGCCGGCATCGCCCTGCCCGATACGAGAGAGCTGCCCATGGCCGAAGACGAGATTGCGAATTCCAACCTCGCGACCGATCCCGCCGCCCTCGAAAACGACATCCGCCGCAGCCAGACCGTTCTGACCGAGCGATTGCTGAAGGCGAAGGCATCCACTGAAGACGATGCGCTGCGCGAGGAACTGGGCGACATCGCCGCAAAGATGATCGTGCTCACCGCCGCCCGCGAGGGCGAACAGTCCGTGATCGCCGATATTGTCGGTTCCCAGTCCAAATCCAGCGACAAGGCCAAGAGTCTGGTCGACCGCGTGCTGGCCATGGACCCATCGATCGGTCGCGGCGCGGGCATGGCGACACCCGCCGAGTAACGTCGACATTCCCAGAACTGAGACGGCATCGAGAAACGGCGGGCTTGGTTAGTCGAGCCGCCCCATGGTGCGCGCGATGCTGTAGAGCGCGATACCGCTCGCGGTCCCAACATTAAGACTATCCAGCCCCGGCGCCTGCGCAATTCGGGCGGAGCGGAAGCGGTCAAGGATGGCAGCCGGCAGCCCCTCGCCTTCCGTCCCCATGACCAGCGCCACGCGCCGTCCTGGCGCGATGGCTCCGATCTCGACCGTGCCGGTCGGTGACAGGGCCCAGATTTCGAAACCCGCTGCCGCAAGTGCGCCCAGAACATCCTCCCCCTTGCCCTGTCTAGCATAGGGTACTGCCAGCACAGAGCCGACGGAGACGCGAAGCGCCTTTCGATAAAGGGGATCGCAGCACGTCTCGTCGAGGAGCACGGCATCTGCGGTAAAGCCGGCAGCGTTACGGAAAAGTGCGCCGATATTGTCGTGGTTAGAAATCCCGCAGCCGACGAGCACCAGCGCGTCATCGGGCAAGCCGCCGATAAGTTCGGCAAGCTCTGGCGGCGCAGCCCGACTGCCAAGCGCCAGAACGCCACGATGCAGATGAAACCCCACGACCGCATCCAGAACCGCGGCCTCGGCCACATAGACCGGCAGATTCTCAGGAAACTGCTCGAGAAGCTCCGAGAGCCCTGCGACCCGGTTCTTCAAGAGGAGAAGCTTCTCCGCACGCACTGGCCCTGGTCCGGCATGGGCCTTGGCAAGCATCGAGAGCACCACCGTGCCTTCGGCGATGAACTGCCCCTGGCGTCCCGTGAGGTCACGTTCCCGGATCGAGGTGAACTCGGCGATCCGGGCATCCTCCGGATCGGTGATCTCGATGAAGCGACCGCCTGTCACCCTGGCCTCAGTTTCCTGCAAGGGTGATGTCGGCGATGATACGTCCGAGCGACAGGTCGAAGACGAAGGCCTTGCGTTCGCCGGCGGCCGTCTCGCCATAGATCAGCATCTGGCTGCCCGAAAGCGAGGTCTGCGCCACACGAAATCCGTTCGGCAGGTTGGCCGTCAGGCTGACGGGCTGGTCGGACGGGACGGTGAAGGATGGCGCCGTCGCCGCCACCGGCTGGGCACCGCCTTCGTCACGCGTCAGCTTGTAGAAGATCGACACAAGCACGGCCAGAAACAGCACGGCCATGATGCCGCCGGAGATCAGCTGCAACTTCACCATCTTGCGGCGAACGCCTTCCATCACGGGATCGAGCGGCTTGTCTTCCTGGTTTTCGTCATCGATATGCGTCATGGCAGAGGTCGTTTCCCAATTGATTTCCCGGTCACCACGACGCCTCTTGCCGGCACCCGTGATCCGGTGAAAATTGCCCGGCGAGCCGGCTATCGATTGTCCAAGCCTTCGGTCTGTGCCAAATGGCAGCCACAAGGGCCGCAGCATCGGCCGCCGCGAGACGGGATGAGATGATGACCGACCCCTTTAACGAAGCCGCAGCATCAAGGAAAGAGCTGATTGCCGAGGAGGATGCCGGCGGCCGCATCGACGCCTGGCTGACCGCAGCGCTGGGGGCCGAATTCTCCCGGAACAGGGTGAAGGCTCTGATCGAACAGGGCGCCGTTCAGCTTAACGGTGCGCCACTCGACAGTCCGAACCGGAAGATCAAACCGGGCGACACGGTGGTGATCGATCTGCCCCCACCGGAGGACCCACAGCCGAAGGGCGAGAACATCCCGCTCGACGTCCTCTACGAGGACAAGGACCTGATCGTCATCGCCAAGCCCCCCGGCCTCGTCGTCCATCCGGGCGCCGGCAACTGGCATGGCACGCTGGTCAATGCGCTGATCTATCACTGCGGCGACAGCCTGTCCGGCATCGGCGGCGTCAAGCGCCCCGGCATCGTGCACCGCCTCGACAAGGACACTTCTGGCGTCATGGTCGTCGCCAAGAACGACATCGCCCACCGCCACCTCGCCGACCAGTTCGCCGACCACGGGCGCACCGGCCCGCTGGAGCGCGCTTACCGCGCCGTGGTCTGGGGTCGCCCGCGCACGCTCGCCGGCACGATCGACGCGGCCCTCGGTCGTTCCGGCGCCGACCGTACCAAGCGCACAGTCAAGCGCGAGGATACCGACGACGCCCGCGAGGCAATCACCCACTACACAGTGCTCGAACGCTACGGCGAGAAGCCGGATGCCACCTGCCTCGCCTCCCTGGTCGAATGCCGGCTGGAAACGGGACGCACACACCAGATCCGCGTCCACATGGCCCATATCGGCAATCCGTTGATCGGCGACCAGGAATACGGCGCTGCCTTCAAGACAAAGGCGAACCTTCTGCCCGAGGATGCCAAACGCGCCGTCAACAAGTTCCACCGCCAGGCGCTGCACGCCTACCTGCTCGCCTTCGAACATCCGACCACGGGCAAGACCATGCGCTTCGAAGCGCCGATCCCGGCGGACCTGCAGAAGGTCATCGATGCGCTGAAGGCGATGTAACGCAGACCCAGCCACCTAGAGCGTCCGCGGCACGTTGACACTCCGTCACGCTCTCGTGAGGGAACGCTGGTCTTGTATCGCCGTTTTGCCATACTTATCTGTCATACGGATTTCTGTGGGGTTGAGATCCACGGAGATCAGGCTCGCCGTCGATTTGGGAGCCTTGAAGGGAAAGGGGTGCTTTATGGCCCGCAATACACTGCCATCGATTACCGCCGGGGAAGCCGGCCTCAATCGTTATCTCGACGAAATCCGCAAGTTCCCGATGCTGGAGCCGCAGGAAGAATACATGCTCGCCAAGCGTTATGCCGAGCATGGTGACCGCGATGCTGCCCATCGGCTGGTGACAAGCCATTTGCGCCTCGTGGCGAAGATTGCCATGGGTTATCGCGGCTATGGCCTCCCGATCGGCGAAGTCGTCTCGGAAGGCAATGTCGGCCTGATGCAGGCCGTCAAGAAATTCGATCCCGAACGCGGCTTCCGCCTTGCGACCTATGCCATGTGGTGGATCAAGGCGTCGATCCAGGAATACATCCTGCGCTCGTGGTCACTGGTCAAGATGGGCACCACCGCCAACCAGAAGCGCCTCTTCTTCAACCTGCGCCGCCTCAAGGGCAAGATCCAGGCGATCGAGGAAGGGGACCTGAAGCCCGATCAGGTGGCCGAGATCGCGACGAAGCTCAACGTCTCGGAGGAGGAGGTCATCTCGATGAACCGCCGCCTCTCGGGCGACGCCTCGCTGAATGCGCCTCTGCGTGCCTCCGAAGGCGAGAGCGGCCAATGGCAGGACTGGCTGGTCGATGACCACGAAAGCCAGGAAGCGGTGCTGATCGAACAGGACGAGCTGGAAACACGCCGCAACATGCTGAAGCGTGCCATGAGCGTTCTGAACGACCGCGAGCGCCGTATCTTCGAGGCCCGCCGCCTCGCCGATGATCCGGTGACACTGGAGGAGCTGTCCTCCGAGTTCGACATCAGCCGCGAGCGCGTGCGCCAGATCGAGGTCCGCGCCTTCGAAAAGGTTCAGGAGGCCGTCCAGAAAGACGCCCTGGAGCGGGCCAAGGCACTGCGCGTGGTCGAAGCTTAAGGTCTACAGATAGGTCTGAAACCTCTTGAAGCCGCCCGAACACCGGGCGGCTTTTGCATGAGGTTGAAGCGCTGTCCTTATTCGGCCGCGAGTTGCTGCCGTGCGAAGAGCGCCATGCCACCCGCCGTCAGCACGAGACACCAGCCGGACAAGATAGCGAAGCCCATCGCCGCCGCCACGGGTGTACCGCCAGCCAGCAGCCAATCCCTGAGATACTGGGCCGCATATGCTGGCAAAGGCAGTCGCTCGGCATCGGCTCCGAGATAAAGCTGAATCACGGTCGACCCGATCGCCAGCAGGAATACCGGGATGACAGCGGCGATCATTGAGCGGAAGAGCACGACCAGCAACGCCACGAGTGCTGCGAGCACGGCAAGCTCCAGCAGAGCGATGCCAAAGGCCGCCACGAATGTGATCAGCGAAGCGGCAGAAAACATGAGCCCCTGCCCCTGCAGGCCGGCAAATACCACTGTCAGGAACATGTCTCCGAAAGCGGCGACCAGCAGTGCGAAGGCCAGCCAGCCGAGAGAGAGCAGCAGTTTGGCGCCAAGGAGATAGGTCCGCCCATGCCGCGGCACCAGCAGCCTCCAGGTGGCGTAGCGGTATTCCAGGTAGAACACGGAAGCGACGCCCAGCGCGAACAGCAGGTGCCCCAGCGAGTTGCCGGAAATGCTCAGGCTTCTTGCCGCCGAAAGCAAGACATCCACATCGCCGCCCGCCTGCTGCCCCATGCGGAGATAGACGAAGCCAGCGAGCCCAAGCTTCACCAGCAGCGCTGCCAGAGGCACGGCCAGAAAACCCCAGAACAGGATACCGGGCTGTCGGATGAGCTTTAGCATTTCTCCAGAGAGGATCGGGTTCATCTGCGCACCTCCCGCGTCTCGGACAGGAACACGGTTTCCAGATCCGGCTTGATCCATTTGGCCTCGTGGATCCGCACACCGGAATTCGCGAGAGACTGGATGAGCTCAGGCACATCGGCCCGCTCGATCTTGATATAGATGCCACCATCGCCGGCCTCGGCCTGCGCTCCCAGGCGCGCGAGCACAGCGTCCGGTGTATCGACCAGCAGCCAGAATCGCCCGTCGCGATCTAGCAGCTCGGCCACGGCACCTTCGGCGATGAGCACGCCGCGCTGCAGGATCGCCACCCGATCGCATACCCGTTCCACCTCATCCAGCAGATGGCTGGACAGAAGCACGGTCAGACCGTCCTGATGCGCCAGTTCGTGGATCAAGGCTCGCATTTCCAAAATTCCGTCGGGATCAAGACCATTGGTCGGCTCATCGAGCACGATCGCATCCGGTTGCCCGATCAGGGCGCAGCCAATGCCGAGGCGCTGCTTCATGCCGAGCGAGTAACCGGAGACAGTCTTGTCACCCGCCTTCTCCAGCCCGATCCGCCGCAGCACCGGCTCCACCAGCGCCATGGTGCCCGGGGCCTTTGCGAGCATCCGAAGGTGCTCTCTCGCCGTCAGGAACGGATAGAAACTCGGTGTTTCGATCAGCATGCCGAGACGGCGTCGATGGGCTGGAGTCGCTGCCTCGCCGAAGATATGAACTTCGCCGCTGTCCGCCCCTAGCAACCCGGCAAGGATGCGCAGAAGCGTGCTCTTGCCCGCACCATTTGGGCCAAGCAGGCCGTAGACGACGCCGCGCGGAATAGACAGGCTCAAGCCATCAAGTGCGCAAACAGCACTCCCTCCGCGCCCGAAATTCTTGCTGACGGAGAGAAAAGCGATTGCCGCTGCCCCCGCCGGATCTTCCGGAGGAGGCGAAATTACGCTCTGTGCCGGTGCTGATGACATCACGTCTTTTCCTGCTCCTGGTCTCGCGTCTGGCTAGAAGATGAGGTTCGGCTATGCATAAAGAACCATTGCGGCATTGCTCTGCACAAAAAGAAGGATCCGCCGGACCATGTCCGACGGACCCTCACAATAGCAAAGCAGAGGCGCCTCAGTTCGCCGGTGCGGCAGGCGTCAGGGCTGCCCATTCGCGCATCACCTGCTGGAAGACGGTGGCGCCTTGGGTGCCCTTGTCGAAGGTCAGCAGTGCACGACGACCGTTGCGATAGGTGACCGGGATGTCGATCCAGCCGCGGGTCGACAGAAGCTCCATATTGCGCTTCACCACATCCTCGAAGTCGTTGAGCGCCACCAGATAGGTGTCGTCGGTGACCTTCGCCGTGACAGCAACCAACGGGTCACCGCGATCCTGCTCGGTACGCTTCATGGCGATCCGCTGCAGGTTTTCGATGGCACCGCCTTCGAAATCGGCAGGGACCGAGAAGACCACTTCGATAATGTGGCTTGCCGGCAGCGAATTGTCGGTATTGCGCTTGATCGTCAGCAATGCCGAGATGCCACGCTCAGGCACATTGATGCGCCCCTGGATCTGCGGATCGGGCCGGCCATCCGCTCCGTTTTCACGCACCGCGCTCCAGCTGATCGAACCTGGAACAGCAACAGGTGTTGCCTGACCGATACGCTCTTCATAGAGGAAGAGCTTCTCTCCGCCGGCAACTGGCGCGGTATTGCCCGCAGTTCCCGGCGTCTGCGCGGTGGAAGCGCCGTTTGCGGCGGCTGGCGCATCTGTCGGCTCAACGGTTGAGGCAACCGTCTGCGCAGAGACCGAACGCCCTTCGGCGGACGTGCCGCTGGCCGGCGCTGAGCCCGCGCCTTCGTCGATCTCCGTGCCGTCGGCCCGCAGACGCTGGGTGAACTTCTGGTTCGCTTCGCCATCAGCGGCTGGGGCAGTAGCAGCCGTCTCAGCTGCCGGCGCTTCGGCAGGCGGCGGCGTCTCGGCAGGTGTCGCCTCGGGCGCTTCTGCCGCCTGTTCGGCTGGTGCGATCTCGCCGGTCAGATTGGCAACCATGCTGCCGATCTCATCACGCATGCTCCACGCGATGTAACCGCCACCGGCAAGCAGTACGAGCACCAGAGCACCGATAATGACGGGTGCGAAGTTGCGACGCTTCTTCGGCTCCAGGCGATAGGCCGGCTGCTGACCGTAACCGCCGACCAGGGCTTCCATGCCGTCCGCCTGGCTGCCGATATCGACCTGGGCGCCCTTGGCACTTGCCGCAAAGCTGTTGATGTGATCGTCCCATTCGGACTCGGTACTTCCGGCAACTCCCGCGTCTGCTGGACGAGACGCAGCCTTGTTCTCGTCAACATGCTCCTGAAACCACTGGCTGAAATCGTCGGCATCGACCGAAGCAGCCGGCATGGAGGCAATTGTCCCGAGCACCACGGGATCGGCCTCGGGCAATTGCAGTCCCTCGGGGGTGACGTAATCCCGGCTGGCCTCGACATGAACCGGTTCTTCGTAAGCCGGGAATTCGTCAGTCGGGGTGTAGGAAACGGCAGCCGGTCCCGGCTCGATTTCCGGCAGTTCCGGCACACGATTGGCTGCGGTTTCTGTCGGCGCCTGCATGTCCCAGTTGGCTTCGGGGATGACCGGAGCGCTATCGAGCGCGCGGCTCTGCAGCCAGTCCTCGACCGAATCCACGCGCACCGAAGGGGCCGGCGCTTCCGGCTGGAAATGGGCTTCGACGTCCGGCACATTCGCAGCCACAGGCTCCGGCGCCATGGGATCCGACGCAAAGGGCTCCGAAGACATAGGCCCTGACGACATGGGCGTCGCCTCGACGGGCGGAGCAACTGCCCAGTCCGGTACGGCCGGCGCAGGTTCTTCGGCTCGCGACCAGTTCTCCTCAGCCGTCGGCGCGTCGCTGAACGGAGCCGGTTCGGCCTCAGGCTGGATCTCCTCAGCTGGCGCCACCTGCGGCTCGTTCACCGCTTGCTCGGCACGGGTCTCGTAGATCCGGGCGAAATCGGCTTCGGAATGATCGTGACCGAAGGACGGCTCCCTCTGCCAGGAGCCGGCCTGTGGCATCACCGGTTCTGCGGCAACCTCCGGCTCCGGCTCTGCTGGCGTATAGGTCGAAGGTTCCTGCGCGGCCGGCTCTTCACCATAGGCCTCGGCAACATCAGTTGCGGGCGCGGCCGGCTCTGACATATGGGCATCGGCCCAGTCGTCGCCACTCACGGCAGGTGCAGCTTCAACCGGCTCGTCGTCCACCGCTGTTTCGGCGGCAGATACCTCTTCAGGAGCTGTGGCCTCCACAGCAGCCGGTTCCGCTGAAGGTTCCGACCATGCCGCAGCAGACACGGGAGCGGCAGCTGCGGTAACCGCAGCATCCGCCGGCTGCGCTCCCGGAGCAGCATCATCGAGTGGCGGCAAGGCCTCGGCGTGCTCGGCCTCCACCTCCCGGATGGCCGCATCGAGCTTGTCCAGCTGACGCTGCAGCATGTGCTCGGGCGGGCGCGGTGACATGTTCTCGAGCTGCCGAACGACAGCAGCGCGAGCCTTTTCGTAGACTCGCGCGCGCATCTCCGGGGTATTGTTCGACAGGCCGTCCACGGCCCGTCGAATCACAGCGATAAAGTCAGCCATCAGCACTTTCTCTTGAGAGCCGGCCCGCCGCGCCGGCAAAATTTCAATAAAATCCTAGATTAATCCTCGAAGGGGTCCGTCACAAGTATGGTGTCGTCCCGTTCCGGACTTGTCGACAGGAGCGCAACCGGCGCACCGATCAGTTCTTCGACCTGACGGACATACTTGATCGCCTGAGCCGGCAAATCGGCCCATTTGCGGGCTCCGACGGTCGATTCCTTCCAGCCTTCGAGCGTGATGTAGATCGGTTCGACACGTGCTTGGGCAG
>OGCL01000736.1_pt1 | contig 32595 bp, 27 predicted proteins | sample 1570041 | NCBI WGS metagenome assembly OGCL01 (sample SAMN06266162, study PRJEB24511) | hot springs metagenome | isolation source: Hot spring water | place: South Africa: Limpopo | collected 2015-06-22 | reverse complement strand
CATTACCTGCGTCCTGCGCCTAACCGGGGGCCATTTCTCGCAGCAACGCGCCTCGCGATGAAACGGCAACAGACCCTAGCGCCATCCTGGCGGGCTTGCCGGCAGATAAGCGTTAAACCCGGGCTGAGCTCCGGGTTTGCGCCTTAGGCCTTTTCCGGTGCGGCGCTGGGCGCTTCGCCATTGGCCTGGTGCGGCCCCTGACGGCGCCACTGCAGGAGGATCAGGAGCAGGGTGGGGATGCCCAGCAGGGCGGTGATGATAAAGAACTGCTCGTAGCCGAACTTCTCCACCACCACCCCGGAGTAGCCGCCCAGCAGGCGTGGCAGCAGCAGCATGATGGAGCTGAGCAGGGCGTACTGGGTGGCAGAGAACTGCAGGTTGGTCAGGCTCGACAGGTAGGCGACGAAGGCGGCGGTGGCCAGGCCGGCGCTGAAATTGTCCGCCGAGATGGTGAAGATCAGCATCTGCAGGTCGGCGCCCATGCTCACCAGCATCATAAACAGCAGATTGGTCGCTGCTGCTGCCACGCCGCCGATAAACAGGATCGGCATGATGCCGAAGCGCACGATCAGCAGACCGCCGACGCCTGCGCCGATCAGGGTCATGACCAGGCCGAACAGCTTGCTGACGCTGGCGATCTGATCCTTGGTAAAGCCCTGGTCGATATAGAAAACGTTGGCCATGACCCCCATCACCGTATCGGACATGCGATAGGTGGCGATCAGCCCCAGCAGCAGAAAGGCCTGCCAGCGGTAGCGCACGACAAAGTCGTTGATCGGTGTCAGCACCGGTGCCAGGCCGCGACGGCCCATGGTCGACAGGCACAGGCCAGTCAGGATGGTGTAGAGCAGGGCGCGGAGGAAGGCGCGGTCTTCCAGCAGCAGGTCGAGCAGGCTGGCGTCGCCGCGCAGCACGCTGGCGAAATCGGTATGGAAGAACTGGGTGAACATGGCCGGCACCGAGACCAGCAGCACGATCAGCACCAGTACCGAGACGATCTGATGGGTAAAGCCATAGCGGGCCGCGGCCAGCTGGGTCTGCAGCGGTACGTCCGGTTCGCGCATCCACAGGCTGGTGAGCAGGCCGGGCAGCATCAGCAGGGCGAATACCAGGTAGGTGCCGGTCCAGGCGCCATGCTGGTAGAGCTGGGCGGTGGAGCCGAAACCTTCGGCAAAGTACAGGGCGCCGGCGGTGGCCAGCAGGGCGGCGACCCGGTAGCCGGCCATGTAGCTGGCGGCCAGGGCCGCCTGGCGCGTGTTGTCGACGATCTCCAGGCGGTAGGCATCCACCGCGATATCCTGGGTGGCCGAGGCAAAGGCCACCAGCACGGCCAGGGAAATCAGCCAGGTCAAGTGGGTTTGCGGGTCGCACAGGGCCATGCCGGCCAGGCCGATGGCAATCAGGATCTGCGCCAGCACCAGCCAGGAGCGCCGGCGGCCCAGGCGGCCGAGGATCGGCAGGCGCCATTGGTCGAGCAGGGGCGACCAGACCCACTTGAAGGCGTAGGCCAGGCCGATCAGGCTGGCGAAACCGATGGTCTCGCGGGCCACACCGGCTTCGCGCAGCCACACCGATAGGGTGGAGAACACCAGCATATAGGGCAGGCCGGCGGCAAAGCCGAGCAGCAGCAGAACCAGGGTGGCAGGGCTGGAGTAGGCGGCGAGGGCTTCGCGCCAGCTTTTACGAGGCATTGAGCAGGTATCGGCCTTGATAGGGGTTGATCAAACGCGGCTGCCGAAGCGACAGGCCCGTGGCAGGCTGACTGGCATGACATCCCTGCTCAGGGCGCACTCTAACTGTTGTGGTCTGTTGGATGCCAGCCATGTCGTCGCATATCCACGCGTTGGTTATGGATAAGGACACCTTCACTCGCCAATCGTGCCCGCTGTTCGTCGCCACTGGGGCTGCCGGCTGGCAGGCTGAGGCGCCCGCCCGCCGCGACCACCCGGTGCCAGGGCAGGGTGCTGCCTTCGGGCAATTGGCTCAGGGTGCGGCCGACCCAGCGGGCGGCGCGACCCAGGCCCGCCAGTTCGGCCAGCTGGCCATAGCTGGCGACCCGCCCGCTGGGGATCTGTGCCAGCACCGCATAGAGGGCGGCGCGGCGCGGGTCGGGACTGTCCTCGGCTGGAATCATGGCGCTCTGCTGGCTGAACGGAGGCGGAACTGCCGGGCGATTGTGCGGGTCAATACTTGCGCTGTCACCGGCCTTGCGCATAATGCGCGGCCTTCGTCTGTCCATCCCGGGTTGATCCACCTATGTTTGCGCGCTCCCTGCTGCCTCTGAGTCTCGTTCTGCTGGCGCTGCCGGCCCTGGCCGACACCGTCTGGTTGAAGAATGGTGATCGGCTGACCGGCACCATCAAGTTCTATGACGGCGGCAAGCTGCTGCTGGAAACCGAATACGGCGGCGCCATCGCCCTGGACTGGAAACAGATCGCCACCCTGGAAAGCGATCAGGAACTGCTGATCAAGGAAGACAGCGTAGTGGGTGAGCGGGCCAAGGCCCTGTATCCGGCCGAGGCGGGCAAGGTCACCCTGGCCAATGGCGATCAGCCCAAGACCGTCGAGCTGACCCGTATCAAGCAGATGCAGAAGCCCAAGCCCGTGGTGGAAGACCTGGTGCTCAAGGGTAATGTCGACGCCTCGCTGGAACTCAAGCAGGCCGAGCGGGATACCGAGAACTACGACCTGGCCCTGAAGAACCAGGCGCGCCATGGCCTGTGGCGGCACAACACCAGCGCGGCCTACAAACGCAAGCTGCAGGATGATGTGGTCAGCAGCGACAACTGGAATGCCGAATACGCCCTGGACCGTTTTATCGACACGCACTGGTTCTGGCAGGGGCGCTTCGAGTACAAGCGCGACTACATCGAAGAGGTCAGCCGTCAGCGCTCCCTGGGTAGCGGGCCGGGTTATCAGTTCTGGGATGATCAGCTGGGCGCCTTCTCCCTGGCCGGCCTGGCCAACCGCAGCGACTACAGCTTCAGCAATGGCGATCAGGCCAGCTTCTACGCCCTGAGCACCAAGTGGGACTACAACCGCTATCTGCTAGGCAAGTCCGTGGAGCTGTACAGCACGGGTGAACTGGGCAAGCCGCTGTCCAGCGTGGCCGAGTTTGCCGTGGAGGCGGAAGCCGGGCTGCGCTACAAGCTGACGGACTGGGCGTCGCTGAACATGAAGATGAAGAAGGACCTGATCAGCGGCGGCGAGAACGAACTGGACGAAACCCAGTACAGCCTGGGGCTGGGCGTTGGCTGGTAATCGCTGCGCCACATAAAAAAGCCCCGCATTGGCGGGGCTTTTTATTCTCTGCTGTCCGGGCCTTGCGAGCCCGGGACGGGCAGGGATCAGAGGCGCAGGCCGCCGTCCAGTTCCAGGATACGACCGGTGTAGTAGTCGTTTTCCAGGATATAGGCCACCGAGTGGGCGATCTCGGCCGGTTTGCCCATGCGCTTGAGCGGGATGCCGGAGGTCATCTTCTCCAGGGCTTCGGGCTTCATGCTGGCGACCATCTCGGTCTCGATGAAACCGGGCGCCACGCCAGCCACGCGGATGCCGTAGCGTGCCAGCTCCTTGGCCCAGACCACGGTGTCGGCGGCGACGCCGGCCTTGGCCGCGGAGTAGTTGGCCTGGCCGATATTGCCGGCGCGGGAGATGGAGGAGATGTTGATGATGGCGCCTTCGTTCTTCAGCTCGATCATCTTCGCCGCCACTTCGCGGGTGCAGAGGAACACGCCGGTCAGGTTGACGTCGATCACCGACTGCCACTGGGCCAGGCTCAGCTTGGTGATTTCGCCATCCTTGACCTTGATGGTCATGCCGTCACGCAGGATACCGGCATTGTTCACCAGGCCGTTGATGGCGCCAAAGTCTTCGGCGATCTGGCCCACGGTGTGGGTGACCTGCTCTTCATTGGCGACGTTGCACAGGTAGGCACGGGCTTCCACGCCCTTGGCCTGGCAGGCGGCTACGGCTTCGTCCAGACGCTCCTGATTGAGGTCCACCAGGGCCAGCTTGGCGCCCTTGTCGGCCAGGTACTCGGCCATGGCCCGGCCCAGGCCCTGACAGCCGCCGGTGATGATGATCACTTTGTCTTTGAGTTGCATCGCTTATCCCCTCAAGTGGTGTGGTGTAACCTTGCTGCTTATAAAAGCCTGTCCGTTTATGACGGATTCTGTGCAAGGAGTCATAAGGTGAGCGTGAAAGCCGGCAAGCATGCCCGAGAATTGCTTCTCAAGGAATACCGTGGCGTGCTCAGCACCCATTCCAAGGCCATGCCGGGCTTCCCCTTCGGTTCGGTGGTGCCTTACTGCCTGGACGCCGAGGGCCGGCCGCTGATCCTGATCAGCCGCATTGCCCAGCACACCCACAACCTCAAGCTGGACGGCAAATGCTCGCTGCTGGTGGGTGAGCGGGGCGCCGAGGATATCCAGGCGGTCGGCCGCCTGACCCTGCTGGCCGAGGCGCGGCAATTGCAGGGCGAGGGTGAGATCGAGGCGGCAGCCCGGCGCTATTACCGCTATTTCCCGCAGTCGGCGGACTACCACCGGGTGCATGACTTCGATTTCTGGGTGCTTGAGCCGGTGCGCTGGCGCTATATCGGCGGTTTCGGCGCCATTCACTGGCTGGAGCAGGTGGCCCTGGCCAATCCCTTTGCCGGGGAGGTCGAAGCCGGCATGCTGGAGCATATGAACAGCGATCACGCCCGCGCCATCGCTCACTATGTCGAACTGGCCGGCTTGCCCGCCCATGAGCCGGCGCAGCTGGTCGGCATCGACAGCGAAGGCTTTCACCTGCGTATCGGCCAGAGCCTGTATTGGCTGGCCTTCCCCGCACCTTGCAGCAACCCGGGCGCCGTGCGTCAGGCCCTGGTGCAACTGGCCCAGGCCGAGGTCTGGCCGACCGCTGGTCAGGTTTCAGCTTGATTTAAGCGTTTTACCCCTTACTTACCTTTCTACGGCAAGCCTGTCTTGCGCCAAGGATTCTGCGACCCATGCGTGTTTTTCTGCTGCTGTTTCTGCTGTTCCCCTTTCTTGAACTGGCTGTGCTGATCCAGGTGGGCGGCGCCATTGGCGTGCTGCCGACTTTGCTGCTGGTGATCGCCGGCATGCTGGCCGGTGGTCTGGTCTGGCGCGTGGCGGGCCTGAGCACTGCGTTGCGGGTGCGCGAACGACTGGCCCGGGGCGAAGCCCCCGAGCAGGAGATGCTCGGCGGACTGCTGATTGCAGTCGGTGGCGGCCTGCTGCTGTTGCCCGGCTTTATCAGTGACGTGCTGGGGCTGTTGTGCCTGCTGCCGCTTACCCGCCGCCTGCTGCTGGCCCATGTGCAACGGCGCATGGAGGAGCAGGTGCGGCGTCAGCGTGCCTTCTTCGACGACCAGGCCGCCCGCTCCGGGCAGAGCCGGGCCCAGGTGCTGGAAGGCGAGTACGAGCGCCGCGACTGAAAGTGCCCCTGGCGCGCAAAATTTTTTCCGGCGCCCCTTGAAATCCCCCTGGCTGCCCCTATGTAGCGGTCACCGCAAGGTTTTTTGCCGGCAACGGCAGAAATCAGACTTCTGCGCGACGCCTGCGCGTCGCGCTACCGGCCCCGCCGGAATTTGCCAACCCGCCGATGACTGCATCGGCTGATGTAAACAACTTACTGGGAGAGATCGACAATGAAGCTTCGTCCTCTGCATGACCGCGTCGTTATTCGTCGCAGCGAAGAAGAAACCAAGACCGCAGGCGGCATCGTGCTGCCGGGCTCCGCTGCCGAGAAGCCGAACCAGGGCGAAATCGTCGCCGTCGGCACCGGTCGCGTGCTGGACAACGGCGAAGTCCGTGCCCTGGCCGTCAAGGTCGGTGACAAGGTGGTATTCGGCCCTTACTCCGGCAGCAACACCATCAAGGTCGACGGCGAAGACCTGCTGGTAATGGGCGAGAACGAAATCCTCGCCGTTATCGAAGCCTGATTCGCAGCACATCCCGTTTAACCGTCAAGAATTGAGGATCAATTTCCATGGCTGCTAAAGAAGTCAAATTCGGCGATTCCGCCCGCAAGAAAATGCTCGTTGGTGTCAACGTACTGGCCGACGCCGTTAAAGCCACCCTCGGCCCGAAAGGCCGTAACGTGGTACTGGCCAAGTCCTTCGGCGCCCCGACCATCACCAAAGACGGTGTATCGGTTGCCAAGGAAATCGAACTGAAAGACGCCTTCGAGAACATGGGCGCACAGCTGGTCAAGGACGTCGCCTCGCGCGCCAACGACCAGGCCGGTGACGGCACCACCACCGCCACCGTTCTGGCCCAGGCCATCGTCAACGAAGGTCTGAAATCCGTTGCCGCCGGCATGAACCCGATGGATCTGAAGCGCGGCATCGACAAGGCCACCGTCGCCATCGTCGCCCAGCTCAAGGAACTGGCCAAGCCGTGCACCGACACCAAGGCCATCGCCCAGGTCGGCACCATCTCCGCCAACTCCGACAACTCCATCGGTGACATCATCGCCGAAGCCATGGAAAAGGTCGGTAAAGAAGGCGTGATCACCGTTGAAGAAGGCTCGGGCCTGGAAAACGAACTGTCCGTGGTTGAAGGCATGCAGTTCGACCGTGGCTACCTGTCTCCCTACTTCATCAACAAGCCGGACACCATGGTGGCCGAGCTGGAAGGCCCGCTGCTGCTGCTGGTGGACAAGAAGATCAGCAACATCCGCGAACTGCTGCCGGTACTGGAAGCTGTGGCCAAGGCCGGTCGTCCGCTGCTGATCGTGGCTGAGGACGTGGAAGGTGAAGCCCTGGCCACTCTGGTTGTGAACAACATGCGCGGCATCGTCAAAGTCGCTGCCGTCAAGGCGCCGGGCTTCGGCGACCGCCGCAAGGCCATGCTGCAGGACATCGCCATCCTCACCGGCGGTACCGTGATCAGCGAAGAAGTCGGCCTGTCCCTGGAAGGCGCCACCCTGGAGCACCTGGGTAACGCCAAGCGCGTTGTGCTGAACAAGGACAACACCACCATCATCGACGGCGCCGGTGCCCAGGCTGATATCGAAGCCCGCGTGGCGCAGATCCGCAAGCAGGTCGAAGACACCACCTCCGACTACGACAAGGAGAAGCTGCAAGAGCGTCTGGCCAAGCTGGCCGGCGGTGTTGCGGTGATCAAGGTTGGCGCTGCCACCGAAGTCGAGATGAAAGAGAAGAAGGCCCGTGTCGAAGACGCCCTGCACGCCACCCGTGCAGCCGTTGAAGAAGGCGTGGTACCTGGCGGCGGTGTGGCCCTGGTGCGTGCCCTGCAGGCCATCAACGAGCTGAAAGGCGACAACGAAGACCAGAACGTCGGTATCGCCCTGCTGCGTCGCGCTGTCGAAGCGCCGCTGCGCCAGATCGTGGCCAACGCCGGCGGCGAGCCGAGCGTAGTGGTCGACAAGGTCAAGCAGGGTTCGGGTAACTTCGGCTTCAACGCCGCCACCGACACCTACGGCGACATGATCGAGATGGGTATTCTCGATCCGGCCAAGGTCACCCGTTCGGCCCTGCAGGCTGCTGCCTCCATTGGCGGCCTGATGATCACCACCGAGGCCATGGTGGCCGACGCGGCTGACGACAAGGCCCCGGCCATGCCGGACATGGGCGGCATGGGTGGTATGGGCGGCATGGGCGGCATGATGTAAGCCAGCCCGGCTTCCTTGGCAGTACCGAAAACCCCGCGCTTGTCGCGGGGTTTTCATATTTGTGCGTTATAAAACCTCTTGGGTGGTGTCGGTACGGCTCTTGCCTGTCTATGCCCCTGCCTCTGTCTGTCGCGTGTCGCTGGGTGGCTTATGCCTTGTGTGGGCAGGCTCTGCGGCGCAGGTTTTCGGGCTTTGTCGCGCTGCTGGCCGGGCCGGGTGGCGGCACGCTCGCTGGGCAATTCGGTGACGCGAGGCTGTTACTGCCCGAAATAAGGGCCTGGGTTCGGGAACCCTTTGCCCGAATGCGGCTCAAAGCGTGGCTGGGCTGTTTGCGGTTGATCAGGATGATCTGAGTTGAAACTGTCGGGTGCGCCCGAACAAATCGACCATTCGTCGTTAAAAACCTCGATATGGTCATCCGTGATCTAGGGTAAGCAAAGAGCGTTTGGCAGCGCTATCAAGAGGTTGCAGTGATGAAGTTAGAAATCGCACGAGGTTTGTTTCTCGTTGCTGCGCTGGGCGTGGCATCCTTGGCCGCTGCTTCCTGGCATGAGCCGGGTATGCAGGTGGTCAGCCAGACCGATAGGGGGCTTGAGCCCCTGGCGCCCAAGGCCCATAAGGACAGCGCGGCCAAGCGTCCCGACCAGGATCTGTTGTTGTTTATCTTTGGCCTGTCGCAAGGTATGCAGGGTTCGCAGTAGCCCCGAGACCCGCAGTATGAAAAAAGCCCTGATCGATTCAGGGCTTTTTTATTTTCAGGCTGCTGCGGACGGGGCCTGTGGCCTATCCGGTCTGGCCAGCAGGGTATAGACGCAGGGCAGGACAAACAGGGTGAAGGCCGTGCCGACGGTCATGCCGGTGGCGATCACCAGGCCGATATCGAAGCGGCTCACCGCCCCGGCGCCGCTGGCCAGGATCAGCGGCACCATGGCAAAGACCATGGCGGCGGTGGTCATCAGCACCGGGCGCAGGCGGATGGCGGCGGCTTCCTCCACTGCGGCGCGGCGCGACAGGCCCTTCTCGCGGCGCAGCTGGTTGGCGAACTCGACGATCAGGATGCCGTGCTTGGTGATCAGGCCGATCAGGGTTACCAGGCCCACCTGGGTGTAGATATTCATGGTCGACAGGCCGAGGAACAGCGGCACCAGCGCCCCACAGATCGACAGCGGCACCGTCACCAGAATCACCAGCGGGTCGCGGAAGCTTTCGAACTGCGCCGCCAGTACCAGGAAGATCAACGCCAGGGCCAGACCGAAGGTCAGGTACAGGGCGCTGCCTTCCTGCACGTACTGACGCGCGGCGCCAGCAAAGTCGTAGGCGAAACCGGCCGGCGCTTCCTCAGCCATGATCTGCTCCAGGGTGGCGATGGCCTCGCCCATGCTGACCATGGGAACGCCCTGGATAATTGCCGAGTTGAGCTGCTGGAACTGGTTGAGGGTGGTCGGCCGGGCGCGGTCGCTGACCGAGATCAGGGTCGACAGGGCCAGCATGGCGCCGCTCTCGCTCTTCACGTAATAACTGCCAAGCCAGCCCGGGTTGTCGCGGTAGGCGCGCTCGACCTGGGCGATCACCTTGTAGCTGCGCCCGTCGATGGTAAAGCGGTTGATCTCGCCTTCACCCAGCAGGCTGGCCAGGGTCAGCCCCAGGTCCTGCATGGACACGCCCATCTGCGCGGCTTTTTCGCGGTCGATCTCCACCACCACTTCCGGCTTGTCGAAGGCCAGGTCGATATCGAGAAAGGCGAACTTCCCGGACTCCAGGGCACGTTGCTTGACCCGGTCGGCCACCTGCAGCAGTGACTCGTAGTCGTTGGGCGTGTTGATCACGAACTGGAAGGGCAGGCCGCTGCCGGTGCCGGGCAGGGACGGCAGGTTGAAGCCGAAGATCTGCAGGCCGGGGATATGGCTCAAGCGCTCCTGCACCTCGGGCAGAATCTCCATCTGGGTGCGCTCACGCTCGTTCCAGGGCGTCATCAGAAAACCGCCTATGCCCGACTGCACGCCGTTGAAGCCGTTGATCTGGAACGAGGAGTAGTACTCGGGGAACTCCTTGAAGATGGTCACGAACTGGTCGGTGTACTTGTTCATGTACTCCAGGTTGGTGGGCTGCGGCGCGTTGGCGATCATAAAGATGATGCCCTGGTCTTCCTCGGGGGCCAGTTCGCTCTCGGTGAACTTGAGCAGCACGGGAATCAGCGCCATCACGATCAGGGCGAACAGCAGCACCACCGAACGGGTATTCAGGGTTTCGTGCAGGGCGTGCTGGTAGCGCTTTTTCAGGCGCTCGAACAGCACATCCAGGCGGTGCGCCAGGCCCGTGGGGTTTTCCTCGTGGCGCAGCAGCTTGGCGCACATCATCGGCGACAGGGTCAAGGCGACGATGCCGGAGATGATCACCGCGCCGGCCAGGGTCAGGGCGAACTCCTTGAACAGCGCCCCGGTCAGGCCTTCGAGAAAGCCTATCGGGGCGTAGACCGCGGCCAGGGTGATGGTCATGGAGACCACCGGCACGGCGATCTCCCGGGCGCCTTCGATGGCGGCGTCAAAGGGCGTCTTGCCCTCCTCGATATGGCGGTGGATGTTCTCCACCACCACGATGGCATCGTCCACCACCAGGCCGATGGCCAGCACCATGGCCAGCAGCGTCAGCAGGTTGATCGAGTAGCCCATCAGCTGCATAAAGAACAGCACGCCGATCATCGACAGCGGGATGGTGATCACCGGGATCAGCACCGAGCGGAAGGCGCCGAGGAACAGGAACACCACCACGATCACGATCAGCACCGCCTCGCCCAGGGTCTTCACCACCTCGTCGATGGAGGCCTGGATAAACAGGGTGGCGTCGTAGGCGATGGATACCTTGAGGTTGGGTGGCAGCTGAGCCTCAAGGGAGGGCAGGATGCCGCGAACTTCCTCGATCACATCCAGCGGGTTGGCACCCGGCGTGCCCTTGATGGCGATATACACCGAGGGGATGCCGTCGAAGGAGCTGATCGAGTCGTAGCTTTCCGCGCCCATTTCCACACGCGCCACGTCACCCAGCAGTACGCGGCTGTCGCCCTGGGTCTTGAGCGGGATGGCGGCGAAGGCTGCGGCGGACTTGAGGTCGGTCTCGGCGCTGATGCTGGTGACCACGTACTGGCCCTTCACCTCGCCGGCGGCGGAGAGGAAGTTGTACTGGCGCACGGCGTTGTTCACGTCAGCAGCGGTGACGCCATAGGCGGCCATCTTCACCGGGTCCAGCCACAGGCGCATGGCGAACACCTGGTTGCCGAGGATCTCGGCCTCGGCCATACCCGGCAGGGTCGCCAGCTTGGGCTGGATGACCCGGGACAGGTAGTCGGTGATCTGCGGGTTGGACAACTCGTCGCTGTAGAAGCTGATATACATCAGCGCGGTGGAGTCGGCCGCCTCCTTGGACAGCACCGGGTCCTGGGCGTCCTGGGGCAGCTGGTTCTTCACCTCGTTGGCCTTGGCCAGCAGCTCGGTAAACAGGCGGTCGCTGTCGGCGCCAATGCGCGCATAGATGGAGATGATCGACACATTCTGCCGGCTGACCGAGGTCATGTAGTCGATACCGTCGGCGCTGGCCAGGCTCTGCTGCAGGGGCTGGGTGATATAGCCCTGGATGGTCTCGGCGTTGGCCCCGGGATAGGCGGTGGTCACCGTGATCAGGGCATTTTCCATCTGCGGGTACTGGCGGATGGTCAGTTTGCTGAAGGCCTGCAGGCCGAGCAGGATAATCAGCAGGCTGACCACGGTGGCCAGCACCGGGCGACGGATAAAGGGATCGGTAAAAGCCATAACGATGTCCTTGGCTATTGCTTGGAGTAGGGCAGGCTGGCGATTGGTTTCTATGCCTGATCGCCAGCAAGCTGGCTCCTACAGCCTTTGATCAGGGGGTGGCAGGGTCGGCGGCGGGCTGAGTCTTTTCCTCGACAATCGCCACATGGGCACCGTTATCCAGCTTGAGCTGGCCGGCGCTGACCACCTGCTCACCGGCCTTCAGCCCCTTGAGCACCACCACCTGGCCGTCACGGCGCTCGCCGGTTTCGACAAAGCGCCGTTGCACCTGCAGCTGGGCCGGCTGTTCGCCCTCGGCGGCCTGCTCCTCGATGACATAGACCGAGTTGCCGTACAGGGTGTAGGTGATGGCGGTTTCCGGCACCACCACGCGCTGCGGCGTTTGTGGCAGCAGTACCTGCAGGTTGGCGAACATGCCCGGCAGCAGGCGGCTCTCCGGGTTGTCCAGTTCGGCGCGGGCCTGCAGGTTGCGGGTGCTGTCCTCGACCTTGGGGTTGATGGCGCTGATGCGCCCCTCGAACTGCTCGCCGGGGTAGGCCGCCACGCTCAGCAATACCTGCTCGCCGATGCGCAGCTTGGGCGCGGCCTGCTCGGGCAGGAAGAAATCCACCGAGAGCTGGGACAGGTCCTGCAGGGTGGCGATGATGGTGCCGGAGGACAGGTAGTCGCCGACATCCACCTGACGGATGCCGATGGTGCCGGAGAAGGGCGCGAGGATGCGCTTCTTGGCCAGCTGCGCCTGCAGCTGGGCGACGCTGGCGTTGGCCTTCTGCAGCTCGGCGGACAGGCGGTCGAACTCGCTCTTGGAGATGCTCTGGCGGCTGACCAGGCTGCGCCCGCGCTCGAACTCGACCCGGGCCAGGCCCAGGGCGGCCTGGGCGGTGGCCAGGCTGGCCTGCTCCACTTCGCTGTCCATCTGGATCAGCGGCTGACCCTTGAGCACCTGCTCGCCGGAGCGAAACAGCACCTCGCGTACGGTGCCACCCACTTCCACGGTCAGGTCCACGCCCTGGATCGCCTTGAGCGTGCCGATGGCCGGCAGGCGCTCCTGCCAGGGCAGCTCGATGGCGGTGGCAGCGGCCACGCTGATGGCGGGCTGCGGCGCGGAGAACTGCTTGCCCATCTGGATGAACGAATTGATTTTGAAGGCGGCGAGGGCGGCGATCACGAGGGCGACCAGGCCGAGCATGATCAGCATGCGACGGAGCAACATATTCCGGTTCCTTGGCGGGGCAATAAGAGGGCCTGGGAATAGGCAAGAGGGGCACAGTAGACCCCTCGGGCACGGCTGTCAAAGATTCGCATTTGCAAAAGGTTGCGCGGGTAAAGCTGTCCGCTTGATCAGGCGTTTTTCAAGCAAAAAGCCAGCATAAGCTGGCTTTTTGCTGGCGGGTTGCCGGTGAGGTCAGGCACTCAGGCGCTGGGTCACTTCGCTGAGCTGCCCGGACAGGCTCTGCAGGTTATGGCTGGCCGCCTCGGTGCGCTGCACGTTGTCCTGGTTGGCGGTGGCGATGGCGGTGATCTCGGTGAGGTTGCGCGAGATATCCTCGGCCACCGAGGTCTGCTCCTCGGCGGCGGTGGCGATCTGCCGGTTCATATCGCGGATGGCCTCCACCGCGCCGGTGATCAGCTGCAGGGTCGCGCCGGCCTCGGTGACCTGGGTCACGCCTGCCTCGCTGCGGTTCTGCCCGCTTTCGATAGCTTTTACCGCGTTCACCGCACCGGTCTGCACCGTGTCGATGATCTGGTGGATTTCCGCGGTGGATTCGGCGGTGCGCTGGGCCAGGGTGCGCACCTCGTCGGCCACCACGGCAAAGCCGCGGCCCTGCTCGCCGGCGCGGGCGGCCTCGATGGCGGCGTTGAGGGCCAGCAGGTTGGTCTGCTCGGCAATCCCTCGGATCACTTCCAGCACCTTGCCGATGCGCCCGCTGTCGGCCTCCAGGCGGCGGATCACCTCGGAGGTGTTGCTGATCTCGCCGCGGATATCGGTAATGGTGCGGATAGTGGCCTGCATCACGGTTTCGCCCTTGCGCGCCGCGCTGTCGGCCTCGTCGGCGGCGCTGGCGGCCTCGGCAGCATGGCGTGCCACTTCCTGGGCAGTGGCGGACATCTCATGCATGGCAGTGGCCACCTGGTCGGTGCGCGAGAACTGCTCGCGGGTGCCCTGGGCCATCAGGGTGGCAATGGAGTTGAGCTCGCCGCTGGCCACATCCAGATCACTGGTGCTGCGCTTGAGGCGGGTGAAGGTGTCGGCCAGGAAGTCGCGCAGGATATTCGCGGCCACCGCCAGCTTGCCCAGCTCATCCTGGCGGCTGGCATCCACCTGCTTGGCGAAATTGCCCTGGCTGAGCTGGGCGATATGTTCGATCAGCTCACGGATCGGGTTGATCAGGTTGCGGTTGACCAGCCACAGGCTGAGCAGGGCAATCAGGGCGGTCGCGGCGAGCATGCCCAGGGTGCCGAACAGGATGGTGCGCTCGGCGCTGCTGTTGATCTGCGCGGCCTGGGTCAGACCCTGTTCGCGCAGCTGCGCCACCAGCTCGTTCATCTGTGCGCTGGCGGCACGGTCGATGCCGGACACCGCCTTGTCGCCGACCTGGGCGTCGCCACCTGCGGCGAGAAAGGCCTCCAGGCCCTTGCGGTAATTGCTGCCCAGGTTCTGGTGCTCGCGGCGCAGCCCTTCGACCTGGGTTTTCAGGGCGTTGTCGCCGGTCGCCAGGGTCGACAGCTGGCCGAGGGCGTCCTGCACCTTGCGCTCCTGGGCCTCGAACTGACCCCAGAAGCGATCCAGCTGGGCCTTGTCGCTGCCGCGCAGCAGTACGTTCTTCCATTCCTGAACCTGGATCTTGAATTCCAGGTTGGCCTGATCCACCAGGCGCGAGGCCTCCAGCGGGCCATCGAGCAGGCCGCGGTAGCTCTGCATGCCACCGGAAAGAAAGCTGAAGCAGACCAGGGCGGTGGCCAGAATCAGCGCCAGGCTGCCGCCAAGCAGGGCCAGAATCTGCGCACGCAAGGATGTCTGAAGCATGGGTGAGTCCCCTGAAGTTGGGTTGCAGGGCGGTCAAGGCCCTGAGCGTCGCATGGGTGCAAGTCCCTTTCGGCCAGAACTGGCCAGGCTGCCCTCGCAGGTGGCGGGGGTTTCAGGAGTATAGATCGGCTGTGGCGCGGCGTTATTGAGTCAATATTTTGTGAAAGTAACCACTAATCAAAAGCCTTTGTAAGTAAATATTGAATAATAATGATTATTGATTAGAATTCGCCATCGTTTTCCGGGGGATTCGCTATGGCGTCGCGTTTGGCTGGGGTTGTGGGGGGCTGGTGTCCGGCCTTGTCGGTGCTGGCATTGGCACTATTGGGGGCGCGGCTGGCACAGGCCGGGGAGGCCGTGACGGCCCTGCCCACCATGCAGGTGGAGGGTGAGCGCATTGCCCTGCAGGAGCGGCGGCAGTCCGTGGCGCCCAAGTTGGTGATCGATGGCGAGGATCTGCGTCGTTCCGGCAATGGCAGCCTGGGCGATGCCCTGCGCCGCGTCAGCGGTATGTATTTCGGCGGTGCCCCGGGGGAGAACAAGGACCTGCGCCTGCGCGGTCTGGACAAGGAATACTCCCAGGTGCTGATCGACGGTCGGCGCATGCCTGACAGCGGCGAGAAGCGTGAAGTGCAGCTGGATCAGATTCCCATGGCGATGGTCGACCGGATCGAGATCCTGCGTTCGCCCACGGCGCAGATGGATGCCCAGGGTATCGGGGGCACCCTCAATATCGTGCTGAAAAAGCGCAGTGTCGAGCAGCGCAAGCTGATCCTCGGCGCCGCCAGCGGTGATCAGCGGCCCATGGATGGCAGCGTTCAGTTCAGCTGGGGCGAGGCCGACCTGCAGCAGCAATGGCTGCTGGCCGGTGGCCGGCAGACCCGCAGCCTGCCCAAGCGCAAGACCAAGCAGAGCTTCAATGCCGCCGGCCTGCTCAGCGGCAGCGAGGAGGAGCGCGAACACAAGCGCTTCTTCGAGAACTACCTGACGCCGCACTGGGGCTGGCAGAGCGCCGGCGGCGACCTGCTCAGCCTGGACCTGCTGCTGCTCGACAGCGAGATGCACAGGGACAAGGCCAAGTACAAATACAAGGCCGACGGCAGCAGCAATGGCGAGGAATTCGAGAAGGAGCTGATGAACAGCCGCAACCTCGGCCTGAGCCTGGGCTGGGAGCGACCCCTGAGCGAGGCTCTGCAACTGGACAGCCACCTGAGCGTGCGCGACCTGGATGACAGCAAGCAGAAGGCCAAGCAGAGCTACAAGGCCAATGGCAGCCTGGACAAGCTGGAAAGCGAAGACGAGGACAAGCGTGATCGCGAGTATCAGTTCGGCCAGAGCCTGACCTACTGGCAGCAGGACCATGAATGGCTGGCAGGCTATGACCTGGGGCTGAAAAAGCGCGAGCGCGACAAGTTCAAGGTCAGCAACGGCGTGCCCAAGCCCGAGGCCAACGGCCAGTACAAACTGCAGGAAAAGCGTCTGGACCTGTATGTCATGGACAGCTGGCGCATCACCGACAGTCATCACCTGCAGCCTGGTCTGCGCTGGGAGCATGCGCGCCTGGAAAGCGCCAACCCGGGGCTCAAGGCCAGCAGCAGCGATGCCCACTTCGCACCGTCGCTGCACTACCGCTGGGATCTGGCGACGGACTGGGCCCTGCGCAGCAGTGTGGCGCGCACGGTGCGTCGGCCCAAGTTCGATGACCTGACGCCCATGGTCGACAGCAAGAGCGGCACCCTGACCGACCCCAACAAGATCGGCAATCCGGATCTTTTACCGGAGGAGTCCTGGGGCTATGACCTGGGCATCGAGCATTACCTGGGGCAGAGCCAGGGCGTGGTCGGGCTCAACCTGTTCCGCCGCGATATCCAGCAGCTGATGGAAGAGGTGACCTACCTCGATGACAACGACGGCGAGTATTACAAGCAGACCCGCAATACCGGCGACGGCAAGCTGTGGGGCGCCGAGTTCGAGCTGTCCAGCGAGCTGGGCTGGCTCGGCCTGCCGGGGCTGAAAGCCAATGCCGGCTACAGCTGGCTGGATTCCGAGGTCCGTGATCAGGCCAGCGGGGTGAAACGGCGCTTCAAGCAACAGCCCGGCTACCTGGCCAATGTCGGCCTGGAGTACCGCATTCCGGCCACCCGCCTGACCCTGGGCGGCAGCTGGAACAAGGCCGGCGACTTTGCCGATGAGATCGGCAACAACAACGAGCGCACCCGGGTCGCGGCGGTGCAGTACCTCGATCTGTTCGTCAATGCCGAGTTGCACGACAGCCTGACCCTGCGCCTGGCGGCGGAGAATATCGGGCAGGCGCGCAAGGATCAGGAAAAGCTCAGTTTCAACGGTGACGGCTCGCTGAAAAGCCGTGAAATCAACCGTGAATATTCCGAACCCCTGTACAGCCTGAATCTGGAAGTACGCTGGTAAACCCCGAGGAGAACACCATGTCCAATCGTCTGTTGCACCTGTGGAGCGGGGTGCTGCTGGCCCTGCCGATGTTTATCGTCGGCGTCACCGCCGTGTTTCTCGCCCATGAGAAGAGCCTGGGCATCAAGGATATGCCCATCAGCTGGCTGCCCGTGAGCTACGAGAAGGAATACGAGCTGCGCAGCGTGGCCGAGGCGGACGATGGCCGCCTGTGGCTGGGCAGTCAGCAGGGCCTGTTTGTTCAGCAGGGCCAGGGCAAACCAGAACGTTTGGCCGATGTCGAGGTGCGTCAGCTGCTCAGCGAAGGCGAAACCCTTTGGGTGGCCAGCAAGATGGGGCTCTATCAGTTGCAAGGCGAAGCCCTGGAGCTGCGCCTGGAGGGCGATGTGCATGGCATCAGTCGCCTGGCCGATGGCCGGCTGATGGCCAGCGTCAAGGATATGGGCGCGCTGCACAGCCGCGATGGCCTGAGCTGGACCTCCTGGGCCGGTAACCCGGCACTGCAGGCGGCGCAGCACGAGCAGGCCAAGCCCTATACGCTGGGCAAGCTGGTGATGGACCTGCATACCGGCAAGCTGTTCTTCGGCAAGAGCGGTGAGTGGATATGGATCGACCTGCTGGGCATTGCCCTGGCCCTGCTCGGCCTGACCGGGGTATGGGTCTGGTGGCAGTCGCGTCGTCGCGCCGCCCTCTGAGGTGCTGTATATCGCCGCGCTGCTGATTGCGCTGAGCCTGCTCGGGGCGCTGGCCACCCTGCTGATCAGCCTGCACGGCCTGTGGCTGTGGTGGCAGGGACGGCGTCGGCGCCTGGGCTGGCCGCTGCGTATTCGCCGTCTGCAGTGGCTGGATGAGGATCTGCTGCATCTGGAGCTGGTGCATCCCTGGCGCCTGCCGCTGCCGCGCTTCGCCCCGGGCCAGTTCCTTACCCTGCTGGCCCAGCCACCGGGCGCGCGGCCCCTGCGTCGCTGCTATTCCCTGGCGGCCTGGCAACCGCGGCCCTGGCATTACCAGCTGTGCATCAAGCGCGAGGCCCAGGGGCGCATGAGCCAGTGGCTGGCGGACCAGGCGCGCCCTGGCATGGGCCTGCGGGTACTGCCGCCGGCCGGGCACTTCTGCCTGCAGGCCGAGCACGGCCCCCATCTGCTGCTGATTGCCGGTGGCGTCGGCATCACGCCGATGCGCGCCATGCTCCAGGCCTGGCTCCACGCCCCGGGCGCGCGCCGCCTGACCCTGGTGTATGCCGGCCGCGACCGGGCGGCGCTGGCCTATCACCAGGAGTTTCTCCAGTTGGCCGCCGAGCGCGCGGATTTCAGCTATTGCCCGGCCCTGAGTCGTGATCCGCAGGCCCCGCTCGCCTGGCAGGGCCGCCTGGACCGGCAACGCCTGGGGGCGCTGCTGGAGGCGGGCAGCGAGGTGTTTATCTGTGCCGGCGAAGCCTTGCTTGGCGCCTGCCGGGACAACCTGGGCGCCCTTGGCCTGGCCCCGGCAAGAGTCCACTGGGAAGCCTTTGGTGCCGGTGTGCTGGGTGCCGGCAGCGGCCAGTTCGGCCTGGACTGGCAGGGCGAGGTGCTGCAGTACGCGGGCCAGCCCAGCCTGTTGCATGCCCTGCATGAGCAGGGCGTGGAACTGCCCGCCGACTGCTGGGGCGGGCACTGCGGCAGTTGTCGGCTGAGTTGCCAGGGCCAGGTGCAATGGCGCCAGCCGCCGGCCCAGGCCTTGCCGCCTGGGCAGATTCTGGCCTGCTGCTGTATCCCCGCGGAAGATCTGCGCCTGCGGCCGCTGTGAGTCAACCCAGGCGCAGGTGGTTGTCCCAGAGGCCCGCTGGCAGGCTCAGCGGGGTAGTGTTGATTGTGCCCTGGCGGCAGTCGTAGAGGCGGCAGCGTCCCTGTCCCGAGCTGACCACGAAACCCTCGGTACAGGCGGCCACGCCGGCGCAGTCGGGCAGTGGGGCGTCCAGGCGCAGCGCGGCGCTGTCCAGGTCCCAGATAAAGACACGATTGCCGCGCGGTGCGGTCAGGGCCAGCAGGCGCAGCTCGTTATGGATGGCCACGCTGGCGCTGTACTGCTGCATGGCCAGGCGCTGCGCCTCGCCGATGGGAAAGGGCTGCAGCGGTTGGCCGGGACGCTTGATGGCCAGCAGGGGGGGCACGTCCTGGGGCTCGCCCATATATTGCTGGGCACTGACCACTGTGCCATCGGCGGCCACGGCCAGGTGGCGCACGCTGTTCTGTCGTTCGGCCAGGCGCTCGCGGCTGAGCAGGCGGCCATGGCGGTTCATCAGCACCAGGCTGGAGTCCATGGCATCGAGGTTCATCTCCACCCGGCTGTCGGCCTCGGTGCGGATGCCGCCGTTGGCCACCACCAGGGTTTCGCCATCGGGCAGCCAGAGCAGCTGGTGCGGGCCGATGCCGTGGCTGCTCTGTTCGCCCTCGCGCAGCAGCCGGTTGGCGTGCAGACGGTAGACCCCGAGCACGCCGCGACCGGGTTCGCGGGTGTCATTCTCGCTGCTGTAGAACCATTCGCCGCTGCGGTGAAACACCCCATGGCCGTTGAAGTGCCGCCCCGCGGGCGACACCAGGGTCTGCAGCAGGCGGCCGTCACGGCTGTCGATCAGGTAACTCTCGGTACCGGGACGGCGCCCGACAAACAGCGCCAGGGGCAGGCTGGGGTGGGGCAGCACATCGTGGCAGCGCTGGCCCACCTGGGTGGCGAAGACGCACTGGCCGTCCAGCCGGTAGCCCACGGCATGGTGGCGGCCGGCGACATCGTTGCGGGCCGACAGCAACAGGGGTTGCGGGCCATGCTGCAGCAGACGCCAGCCGCCCAGGCTGGCAGCCGCCAGGCCCAGGCTGCCTAGACCGAGCAGGGTGCGGCGGTTCATTCAGTCACCGTCATGGGCGTTGAAACCGATCTGTACGCCCAGGGCCTTGGCCAGTTCGCCTTCCTGCAGGCGGTGCAGGCGATCGAGGCTGGCGTACAGGGCGTTCAGCCGGGCCCGGCCGTCCTCGTCGCCGAGCAATGCGCCCAGGGGGCGCTGCAGCGCGGCCAGCTGCTGACGGCTGTCCTGGTAGGCAGCGTCGATGCGCTGGCCCAGTTCGGCCTGCTGTGGGCTGAGCAGGGCCTGCAGGCCGTCGCCCTGGCTGCCGCGCCACAGCTGCTCGGCGCTGGCCAGGCTGGCGCCCAGGTTGGCCAGGCTGGCGGCGCTGCGCCAGGCTTCGGCCTGGTAGGGCTGGGCAATGCCCTTGCTTTGCCGGCCCAGGGGCGCACCGAGCTTTTTCTTCGCCGCGTCCAGGGCGGTGAGCTGGGCCCGCAGCAGGTCGGCGATGGCTTCATCGGCCTCGGCGTAGCGGGCATTGGGGAAGGCCTTGAGCTGGCCGGCCATACCCTGCTCGCCCTGCCAGAGTGCCAGCACCTCGCCGGCCAGGGCCTGCTGGTGCTGGCCGATACCCTGCAGCAGCGGGCAGTAGCGCTCTTTCTGCGTGGCCTGGTTCAGGTCCAGGCCGGGGTCGAACAGCAGGTATTCGGCGGCGCTCAAGCCCTGTACCACCACACTGGCACTGGCCACCTCGGCCTGGGTCAATTGCGGGTGTCGGTCGAGCAGGGCTTCGACCTGGCGGCGCACCAGGTTCTTCTTGTCCGGCCAGAACTGCACCTGCCAGGCCCGATTGCCTTCGCTCAGTGGCCCGACCAGCAGCGGCTGCAGGCCGGCCCAGGCACTCTGGGCGCTGGTAAAGGCCTGGCGGGTGGCGGGCAGTGCGAGGCGGCCGGCGCAGAAGTCCGCCGCGCTGGCGGCGAGGTGCTGGTTGGCCTGTTGCCAGGTGCGGTAGGCCGGCAGCAGCACGCCCTCGGCCAGGGCCGTGCTGACCCGGGTGCTGGGTGGTGGCTGCTCGCAACCGGCCAGAGCCAGGCCGAGCAGGGCGGCGATCAGGGGCTTGCGCAGCATGGAAGACCTCAGAGGGAGTTGAGAAAGGCCAGCAGCGCCTCGCGCTGCCCGGCATCGAACTTGAGCACCTGCTGTTTGGCCGCTTCGGCTTCGCCGCCATGCCAGAGAATGGCCTCCAGCAGGTTGCGTGCCCGACCGTCATGCAGGAGTTGGGTATGGCCATTGACCGCCTGCGTCAGGCCGATGCCCCACAGCGGCGCGGTGCGCCATTCGCGGCCGCTGGCCAGAAACTCCTCGCGGTTGTCGGCCAGGCCCTCGCCCATATCGTGCAGCAGCAGGTCGCTATAGGGGCGGATCAGCTGGCCCGCCAACTCCGGCTCGGCGGCGTCAGGCGCGGTGGTGAAGCTGGGGGTATGGCATTTCTGGCAGCCGGCCTGGTGGAACAGGCCCTTGCCCTTGAGCACCTCGGGCGCGTCGACATCACGGCGCGCCGGCACGCCCAGGTTGCGGCTGTAGAACAGCACGCTGGCGAGGATGCTGTCGCTGACCTCGGGCGTGCCGCCATGGGGGGCTGTCAGGCAGTCGACCTGGGCCGGGCTGCAGTTGTCCTGGGGCACCAGGCTGGTGGTCAGGCCCATGTCGCCGGCGAAGGCCTCGGCGTTCTGCTGGTTGAGGCTGGGCTGGCCGGCCTTCCAGCCGAAACGGCCGAGCCGGGTGCTCTGGCTGGCGTGATCCCAGACCCGGTTGGGGCGCCCGGAAATACCGTCGCCATCGGTGTCATCCGGGTCGGCATTGGCCAGGATCGCCGCCTCGGGGATGGCTTCGAGCAGGCCCAGGCCGATCATCGGCGGCGCCACCCGGGCGGAAAAGCGCGTGTCCGGGTGCAGGGGGCCGTAGCCCAACTGGTCGATATGCAGTTCGGGTTGACGCAGCCGCACCTCGGTGCCGTCGGCGAAACGTACCGGCACCTCGCGGTAGCGCATCCGCACCCGTCCTTCCGGGACGACACCGGGGATGGCCATATCCTGCAGCTGGCCGCCGTAGGTGGGCTCGGGGATTACCCCCTGGCGTTCGATACGCCCGGCCTGGGCCGGGTCGTGGGGCAGGGACAGGCGCACCAGCATGGACACCGCGCTGCTGGCGTCGGGCGCCGGCGGGTGGCCGCGGCCGTCCTTGATATGGCAGTTCTGGCAGGCATTGGTATTGAACAGTGGGCCCAGGCCATCGCGGGCGGTGGTGGTGGCCGGGGCGATCACCCAGGGATTGCGGAAGAAGCTGTTGCCCACCGCGAAGTCCAGGCGCCGGCTGGGCGCCAGATTGGCCGCCGGCAGGGAGAAGGCGTTGTGATCGGTTTTGAACACCGTGGCGCTGCCGGCGGACAGGGCCTCGCCGGGTTCGGCGGCGGTGAAGCGTGGCGCTTGATCGCAGGCGACCAGAGGCAAGGCCAGGAGGGGCAGCAGGCGACGCAGAAAAGACGACATCCTAGAGTCCGGAGCGTAAGAACAATGGAGCGGCAAGGCACAAGCGCGCCTCGGGCCTTGGCTTGTGCCTTGCCGCGGGGGCGCCTTTAGAAGGCGTGGTCGGCGGTGTCCGGATTCAGGTCACTGATGCCCAGCTTGGCGGCGGCCAGTTCGATGCCGGCGGTCTGCTTGACCAGGGCGGCGATGGCGTCGCGCACCAGTTGCTGGCCAGCGGTGTTGTCCGCGGCGATCAGCTGATCGAAATGCACGTTGTCCTGCTCGGCGCTGTCCACCAGCTTCTGCAGGGCGGCTTCGCTGGCCTGCAGGTCAGCCTTGAGGCTGGCATCGGCCTGGGCGTCGACCTTGGCCACCAGCTCGGCCAGGCTCGGGCCGCTGAGGGTGCTGCCGTCGACTTGCTGGTACTGGCCCAGGTAGACGTTGCGGATGCCCTTGCCGTTGTAGAAGTGCGAGTTGTGGGTGTTGTCGCTGAAGCAATCGTGCTCGTCTTCGGTGGAATTGGCCTCCAGGGCCACCTTCATGCGTTCGCCGGCCAGCTCGCCGAGGGACAGGCTGCCCATGCCGAAGAGCATCTTGCGCAGGCCGTTCTCGGCCGAATCGGCGAGCAGTTCGCTGCGATAGTTGTCTGCCACACCGGCCTGCCACTGCTCGACCATTTCATCCAGGTCGCTGACCAGCAGTTCGGTCGCGGCCTTGAGGTAGGCGCGGCGGCGCTCGTTGTGGCCGCTGGTGGCACCTGTGCCGATCAGATAGTCGGTATAGGGGCGCTGGCCTGCGCCCGGGCCGGTACCGTTGAGGTCCTGACCCCAGAGCAGGAATTCGATGGCGTGGTAGCCGGTGGCGACGTTGGCTTCCGAACCGCCCAGCTCGTTCAGGCTGGCCAGCAGTTCGGGGGTGAGCTGGCTGACATCGATGCTGTCTTCGCCGATCTGGATCTGGCTATTGGCAATGATATTGGCCGTGGCGCCCGGGTTGCCCAGGGCGTGCTCGTAGCCGTCAGCCACATAGTCGATCAGGCCTTCATCCAGGGGCCAGGCGTTGAGCTGGCCTTCCCACTCGTCCACCACCGGGTTGCCGAAACGGAACACTTCGCTCTGCATATAGGGCACGCGGGCGGCCAGCCAGGCTTGCTTGGCGGCGTCCAGGGTGGCTGCGCTGGGGGCGGCCAGCAGGGCGTCGATGGCTTCCTGCAGTGCCTTGCCGGTGCGGGCGGCGTCGCTGAACACGGCCAGGGCCAGGTCGGCATAGTGGCCAACCACGGCCTGGGCGGCGGCTTCGTCGAACTGGGTGGCGACCACGCTAGCGCTGCTGGCAGCAGGCGTGGCTGCCTGATTGGCAGGCGCCTGGTCATCGCCGCAGCCGGCGAGGGTGATGGCGAGGGCGAGCAGGCTGGCGGTGGCCAAGGGCGTGGAGCGCATGGGAAGTCCTTTGTCTAAGCAGGCAGCTGGGTTTTGTTAAGGGTGGAGATAATGCGAAAGATTTGCATTTTATGCAAAGCCTTGTTGCATCTTGCCGCTTCGTGAGCCGCTGCCACCTCTGCCTGTGTGGATAACGCTAGAATGCCAGCACCCTGATCCGTTATTGCCTGGAGTGTCCCGCATGAGCCTGACCAGTGTTGCCATCCTCGTCGTCCTGTTGCTGCTCGGCGCCTACGCCGTGGTGCTCTACAACGCCCTGGTGCGGCTCAAGCACGGGGTGAGCAAGGCCTGGTCGAACATTGATGTGATGCTCAAGCAGCGCCATGAGGAGTTGCCCAAGCTGGTGGAAACCTGCAAGCAGTACATGCAGCACGAGCGTGGCACCCTGGAGGCGGTGATCGCCGCCCGCAGTGCCGTGGCCAGTGCCCGGGAAAAGGGTGACCTGGGCGCCCTGGGCAAGGCGGAAACCGGTCTGCGCATGGGCCTGGGCCAGCTGTTCGCCCTGGTTGAGAACTACCCGGAACTCAAGGCCAATGAAAGCTTCCAGCATCTGCAGCAGCGCATTACCGGCCTGGAAAACGGCATTGCCGATCGCCGCGAGCTGTACAACGAGGCGGTCAACCTGAACAACGTGCGTATCGAGCAGTTTCCCGATCTGATCATTGCCCGCCTGTTCGCCTTCAAGGCGGCGGTATTGCTGGAGTTCAGCGAGGGCGAGAAGGCCGATGTCAATCTCAAGACATTGTTCGGTTAAGCCATGGATGTCTATGAACAGGCCATGGGGCTGGCCTTTAGCGCTGGCGCCTGCCTGGGCGGCGCCTGGTGGTTCGTCAAGCGCTTCTCCCAGGCCCGCCACCTGCGCGATACCCCGACCTCGAAGATCCGTTCGGCGGCCCAGGGGTATGCCGAGTTCTATGGCGTGCTGGTGGCTGGCGAACAGTCGGCCCTGCTCGGGCCACTGACCCATAGCCCCTGTCTGTGGTGGCGCTACAAGATCGAGGAATACAAGTCCAACGGCAAGAGTCGCAGCTGGCGGGTGGTGGAAAGTGGCAGCAGCGAGGCCTGGCTGCAGTTGCAGGACAGCACCGGCAGTTGCCTGATCGACCCCCGCGGAGCAGAGGTGCGGCCGGCGACCCGGCAGGTCTGGCAGGGCAGTCAGCGTCACCCGCTGGGGCCGGCGAAAACGGGTTGGGCGGCGCTGTTCAGTGCCGGCCGGCGTTACCGCTATACCGAGGAGCGCCTGCACGTGGGGCAGCCCCTGTATGCCATCGGCGATTTTCGCAGCAGTGGCGGTGGCCGCCAGGCCTTCGACCTGGCAGCGGCCAAGGGCGAGGTGATTCGGCAGTGGAAGGGGGATTTCGCCGGCCTGCTGCAGCGCTTCGACAGCGACGGCAATGGCCAGCTGGATGAGCAGGAGTGGAACCGCGTGCGCCTGGCCGCCCGCCTAGAGGCCGAGCAACGACATCGGGCGCAGAGCCTGCTGCCGGTGCAGCACCACCTGGGCAAGCCGGCCGAGCGCCAGCCCTTTATCCTGTCCTGCGCCGGGGAGGACGAGCTGGTGCGCAGCCTGCACTGGCAGGCCGCCGGTGGTGCATTGCTGTGTATTGTCGGCGCCCTGGCCCTGGCCTGGTTGCTGGGTATCGAGCAGTTCTAGCCCGCGCCCATGCTGTTATCAGCCCAAGAACAAACGCCCCGGTCAACGGGTAATGCAGTTCAATTAAGGTCGCGCGCGGTTACTCCCCCCTCTCCCATTTATGGGAGAGGGGCTGGGGGAGAGGGTCGAAAACACCGCGAGCCCGGCAGTTTTCCCCTCTCCCTAACCCTCTCCCCAAGGGGGCGAGGGGACTTTTGCGTCCGGCCAAAGCCTATGTGAACAGCATTACGATTAACGGGGCGTTTGTTTTGGGACGTTAGCTAAAGGGCTGTTAGAGCGTGGCCGGGTTGCCTGCGGTGCTCAGGCGCCGGGCCTGTTTCAGGTAGTGGGTCAGCTCCCGCGCCGGCAGGGGTTTGCTGTAGAAGTAGCCCTGCCCCTCGTTGCAACCCTGGGCCATGATATAGGCCTCCTGCTCGACCGTTTCCACCCCTTCGGCGATCACCTGCATGCCCAGGCTCTTGCCCAGCTGGATGATGGCGCGAACGATGGTGGCGTCGTCCTCGTCTTCCAGCAGATCCTGGACGAAGCTCTTGTCGATCTTGATCTTGTCCAGGGGCAGGGTCTTGAGATAGCTCAGCGAGGAGTAGCCGGTACCGAAGTCGTCGATGGCGATCAGTGCGCCGGAGCGGCGCAGGCTGAGCAGGTGCTGGGCGGCGGTATTGATGTCTTCCATCAGGCCGGTTTCGGTGACTTCCAGCTCCAGGCTGCGCGGCGGCAGACGGTACATCTGCATCAGGTTGTTGATTACCCGCGGCAGCTCGGCATGGTGCAGCTGCACGGTGGACAGGTTGACCGCCATGCGCAGCTCGGTGAAGCCCTGGTCATGCCATTCGCGCAGCTGCTTGCAGGTCTGGTCGAGAATCCATTCGCCGATGGGGATGATGGTGCCGTTCTGCTCGGCCAGGGGGATAAACAGGTCCGGTGGCACGAAGCCGTGTTGCGGATGCTGCCAGCGCAGCAGGGCTTCGACGCCGACCACCTGATGGTCGCGGTAGTCGACCTGGGGCTGGTAGACCAGGTGGAACTGGTCCTGGGCCAGGGCGTCGCGCAGATCCTTCTCCAGTTCGCGGCGGCGGCGCATTTCGCTGTCGACGCTGGCGATATAGAACTGATAGCGGTTGCGCGAGCGGCTCTTGGCCAGGGTCATGGTCTGTTCGGCTTTCTGCAGCAGCTTCTCGGTGCTGTCGCCGTCTTCCGGGAACAGGGTGATGCCGATGGTGGCGCGCAGGCGCACTTCCTGGTTGTCCAGGGTAAAGGGGGTATCCAGGTCGTCCAGCACGCTCTGCGCCAGTTCGGCGGCTTCGTAGGGCTGTTCGATATCGGCCTGGACCAGGGCGAACTGATCGCCACCCAGGCGGGCCAGGGCGCCGAGGCGGCCGCTGTGGCCGCGCAGGCGGTCGGACAGGGCCAGCAGCAATTGGTCGCCGGTCTGGTAGCTGAACTGTTCGTTGACGCCCTTGAAGTCATCCAGGCCGACGCAGAGTACGGCCACGCGGCGCTGCAGGCGGCCGGCGTCGTCGAGGATCTGGTCCAGTTGCTGCTGCAGTTGCTGACGGTTGGGCAGGCCGGTGAGGAAGTCGTACTGGGCCATGCGCAGCAGGCTGTTTTCCGCTTCGCGGCGCAGGTGGGTGTTGCGTTCGATGGAGGCCAGCAGCTGGTTGGCGGTGTTGATCCACAGGCCCAGTTCGTTCTTCTCGTTGCCCTTGAGCATGGGCAGCTTGTGTTCGCTGGGGCGGTCGGGGTTGATGCTGGTCAGGTGCTCGATGATCTTCGACAGCGGCTTGGTCAGCAGCCAGTGGTAGACCAGATAGAGCACCAGGCCCATGGCCAGGGCGCGCAACACCCCGGAGATAAAGATGATCACCGAGTTGGTGACGAAGCTCTGCCCGTATGGGGCGGTATCCAGGGTGATGCTGAGGTCGCCGTAATACTCGCTGTAGGGGCCGCGGCCCACCAGTTTGGTGATGAAGCTCTGTTCCTGGCCGAGGATGGGGTCGGTCATCCAGCGAGTGGGCATCTCCACCCGCTCGCGGGACTTTTCCGCGAGCATGGGTTCATTGGGGTGGCCGATGGCGGCGCTGCGCACCGATTCATGCTGGAACAGGCCCTCGATCACCTGCATGCCCATTTCCCGGTCCAGGCTGTAGACCGCCTGGGTGGACGGGTCGCGGAACATGCCGAGGATGCGCTGGGCATCGTTGGCGATGGCCTGGCGGGTTTTGTAGGCGTCGAAGACGATCTGCGCGCAGCTGAGCACCACGCCCACGACCAGTGCCGAAAGCAGCACAACGCGCAGCAACTTGAGCGACAAGCTGTTCTTCAGTTCCAGCTTCAAGAGAGATTCCTTGTTCGAGGCACTGGGCGTCAGACGTACCTGAGTATTGGCAAAGTCGTGCTTGCAGTCAAAGGGCCATTAGCCCTTTGCCGGGTTTTTTCATGTCACGGCGCCCGGGCCGTATCGCCAGGGCCTGTGCCAGGGAGTTGGCGCAGGAGTTGCAGTGGCCCTGATCATTCACTGCTGGGGGGATATGGGGATGATCAAGGCAAGTATGGGGCTGCTGGTGCTGGGCTTTTCCTCGTCGGCCCATGCCGCCACGGCGCAGGAGAGCAATACCGCCTGGCTGGTGCTGGCCAGTGTGCTGGTGTTCTTTATGCAGGCCGGTTTTGCCCTGCTGGAGAGCGGCATGTCACGGGCCAAGAATGCGGTCAACGTGATGATGAAGAACTACATGGACGCCTGCGCCGGCGGCATCGTGTTCTGGCTGCTGGGCTTTGGCCTGATGTTCGGCAGCAACCTCACCGGCTGGTTTGGCACCAGTCATTTCGCCCTGCAGGAAGGCGAGCCCTGGGACTTCACCTTTCTGCTGTTCCAGATGATGTTCGCCGCCACGGCGGCCACCATTGCCAGTGGCGCCATGGCCGAGCGCACCCGCTACACGGCTTATCTGCTCGGCGCGGTGGTGATCAGCGGGCTGATCTATCCGTTGTTTGGCAGTTGGGTCTGGAGTGGCCTCTACGGCGGCCAGGGCTGGCTGGCCAGCCTGGGCTTTATCGACTTTGCCGGCTCTACCGTGGTGCACAGTGTCGGTGCCTGGTGCGCCCTGGCCGGGATTCTGGTGCTGGGGCCGCGCCTGGGGCGCTTTGCCGCGGACGGCCGGCCACGGCTGATCCCCGGGCACAACCTCAGCCTGGTGGCCCTTGGCGGCTTTATCCTCTGGGTGGGCTGGTTCGGCTTCAATGCCGGCAGCAGCCTGGAGATGAATGTCAGCCTCGGCCTGATCGCCCTCAATACCCATCTGGCGGCGGCAGCGGGGGCGCTGGGGGCCTTTCTCGCCCAGCGCGGCAGCAGCAGTCCGGTGTTGCTGAGTACCACGGTCAATGGCTCGCTCGGTGGCCTGGTGGGGATTACCGCAGGTTGCGCCAGCATGCAGCCGGGCTTTGCCCTGCTGACCGGGCTGCTGGCCGGTTTTGTCGTGGTGTTCGGCATGCGCCTGCTCGATCGCCTGCAATTGGACGATGTGGTCGGCGCCATTCCGGTGCATGGTTTTGCCGGGGTCTGGGGCACCCTGGCGGCAGGTCTGTTCTACAGCGGTGATCTGTTCAACTGGGCACGGGTCGGGGTGCAGTTGCTGGGCGCTGCGGCGGCCTTTCTCTGGGCCTTCCCGTTGGCGTTGCTGCTTTATCTGCTGCTGGACAGGCTGGTCGGTCTGCGGGTGTCCAGCCAGGATGAGCAGCGTGGCCTGGATTACGCCGAGCATGCCGAGGTGGGTTATCCCGAGTTCAATCTGGCGCAGACCTTCGATGCCGATGCGCTGCCCGGGAGGTTGGGCAAATGAGCCTGGTGACCCGCCGTCGCGCCATCTACACCGGCCTGGCCGGGCACCTGGCCGGGGATGAGCTGCTGGCCGTGCTCTGTCTGTGGGAGGACCGCTATGCGGAGAAGCCGCCCTTTGCCCTCAACGAGTTTCTTGCCGAGGTGGTTCAGGCCAGTGGTCAACGCCTGGAGCGGGCCAGGCTCTACCGTGAGCTGGTGGGCGCCCTGACCGGGCCGCTCAGCGCCCTGTTGCCGGACCCGGCGCCGCAGCTGCATGCCTGGCGTCAGCAACAGGGCCGGCAGGCCCCTGAGCCGAGCGAGCATGGCCAGGCCCGGCACAGCTTCGGGCTGCTCAGTCAGGCCATGCTTACGGCCCTGGGTTGCGAGCAGGGCGAGCGCCTGCGCCGTTTTGCCGCCGGCAACCTGGGCGGCATGCAGGTCGATGATGCCACCCGCCTGCGCCTGCGTGCCTGGCTGCTGCAGGGTGACGAGCAGGGCTTGCTGGGCCTGGCGCCGGAGCAGCTGCGCAAGTTGCTCAACCTGCTGTATATCGGCCTGTGTGAGTTTCTCGGGCCGGTGGCAGCCGATCGGCTGCTGAGCCAGAGTGTGCAGCAGGTGGAGCAGTTGCAGCCGGTCTATGGGGTCAGGCAGCTGCTTTGAGGTGAATAGATGGGCAGCGAGCAGCCGGATCGGCGCGGCGCAATCCGGGTTGCGTGGCCCCGGATTGCGCCAGGGCTTATCCGGGCTACCCGGCTTGCAGCCTTGAGGTTGAACTGCAGGCAGAAAAAAACCGGTCAGTGACCGGTTTTTTTCAAGCGGGTGAAACTCAGGCCGCGTAGTTCTGGGCGACGAAGTCCCAGTTGACCAGGTTCCAGAACGCCTCGACATACTTCGGACGCAGGTTGCGGTAGTCGATGTAGTAGGCGTGTTCCCATACGTCGCAGGTCAGCAGCGGGGTGTCGCCGCTGGTCAGCGGGCAGCCGGCGCCGATGGTGCTGGCCAGGGCCAGGGAACCGTCGGCCTTCTTCACCAGCCAGCCCCAGCCGGAACCGAAGGTGCCGATGGTGACCTTGCTGAACTCTTCCTTGAACTTGTCGAAGGAACCGAAAGCGGCGTTGATGGCATCAGCCAGGGCGCCGGTGGGCTGGCCACCGCCGTTGGGGCTCAGGCAGTTCCAGTAGAAGGTGTGGTTCCACACCTGGGCGGCGTTGTTGAAGATGCCGCCGGAGGAGGTCTTGACGATCTCTTCCAGGGTCTTGCCTTCGAACTCGGTGCCCGGTACCAGATTGTTCAGGTTCACCACGTAGGTGTTGTGGTGCTTGTCGTGGTGGTATTCCAGGGTTTCCTTGGAAATGTGCGGCTGCAGGGCGTCATGGGCGTACGGCAGTGGCGGCAATTCGAAAGCCATGGTGGATCTCCTAATCAGGTCGGGTGCGAGATGCGCTAAGCCGATCACGGGCGGCTATGGGTGCGGCGCTTATATGACCTGCGCCGCGAGCCCTGAATCATAGCACCGGCCTTGAGCCTTAAACACGCGGCAACTGTGTGGGAACCTGTCGGCGTCAGCGGATGGATGGATTGCTCAGCAGTTGCGCGGCAATGGCGAACATCATCAGGGCCACCCCCAAATCGATTACCCGCCAGGTGGTCGGGCGGGCCAGCCATGGGGCCAGCCAGGCGGCGCCCAGGGCCAGGCTCATAAACCACAGCAGCGAGGCGCTGGCAGCGCCCAGGGCATAGGCACCGGGCACCGCCTGCTGGGCGCCGAGGGAACCGATCAGCAGCACGGTATCCAGGTACACATGGGGATTGAGCAGGGTCACTGCCAGGGCGGCCAGTAGCACGGCGCGCAGCGAACGGGGCGTGCCCAGGCCATTGGCATTCAGCGCCTGGGGCCGGCAGGCGCGCAGCAGGGCCTGGGCGCCGTACCACAGCAGAAACGCGGCGCCGCCCCACAGGGTGATATTCAGCAGCAACGGGCTCTGCGCCAGCAGGGTGGCCAGGCCGAACACCCCGGCGGCGACCAGCAGGGCATCGCACAGCACGCAGAGCAGCGCCACCGGCAGGTGGTGCTCGCGGCGCAGGCTCTGGGCCAGGACAAAGGCGTTCTGCGCGCCGAGGGCGATGATCAGGCCGGCGGCGATGATCAGGCCGTTGCTATAGCTCTGCCACATGGTGAGTCCCCTTGTTTGGATGCTGGCCAGTCTGGGGGCTGTGGCTGTATAAGAAAAACCAATGTTGCTCATGTCTCATTAGGAAATCTGATTTGTTCGACTACAAGTTGTTGGCCGCCCTGGCGGCGGTGGTGGAACAGGCCGGCTTCGAGCGGGCCGCCCAGGTGCTGGGACTGTCGCAATCGGCGGTGTCGCAGCGGATCAAGCTGTTGGAGGCGCGGGTCGGCCAGCCGGTGCTGATGCGCGTCAGCCCGCCGGTGGCCACGGCGGTGGGCCAGCGCCTGCTCAACCATGTGCAGCAGGTGCGGCAGCTGGAGCGCGACCTGCAGGCTCAGGTGCCAAGCCTGGATGCCGGCGACATGCCGGAACGCCTGCGCATCGCCCTGAATGCCGACAGCCTGGCCACCTGGTGGGCGCCGGCCCTGGGGGACTTCTGCGCCGAGCAGCGCCTGCTGCTGGAGCATCTGGTGGAGGATCAGGATGTCGGCCTCAAACGTATGCGCGCCGGTGAGGTGGCCGCCTGCCTGTGCGCCAGCGAACGCCCCCTGGCCGGTGCGCGGGCCGAGTTGCTGGGCGCCATGCGCTACCGCGCCCTGGCCAGTCCGGCTTTTATCCGCCGGCATTTCGCCGGGGGCGTGAGTGCACCGGCCCTGGCTCGCGCGCCGGCCATTGTCTTTGGGCCGGACGACCAGTTGCAGCACCGCTACCTGGCGGCCCTGGGTCAGGAGGGCGGCTTTCGCCATCACCTCTGTCCCTCATCCGAAGGCTTTGTGCGCCTGGCCGAGGCCGGTTTCGGCTGGGGGCTGATGCCGGAGCTGCAGGTGCAGGCCGAGCTGGGCCGGGGCAGCCTGGTCGAGCTGCTGCCGGAACGCCCGCTGGATGTGCCGTTGTACTGGCATCACTGGCTCAATGGCGGGGCCTTGCTGGAACAACTGACCCGCCATCTGCGTCGTCAGGCTGGGCAGTGGTTGGTGGCGGTGGAGTGATAAGGCGCTGTGTGTTTTTTCAAGGAGCGTTTGATACTGGACTGGCAAGATTGTGTGTGGCGTCGCTAATGCCGTGGCATAGCCTATTGTCGCGTGTACTTGGCGTTTTGGTTGCGCCCCTCACGGGCGCGTTACTTTCTCTTGCGTGCCCAAGAGAAAGTAACCAAAGAGAAGGGCACCCGGCATCCGGGTTTCGCTACGCGAAACTTCCCTCGCTCCGGTGCCGCTCCGGGGGCCGGCTTACAAGGGCCATCCCTGGCCCTTTAAGCCTCTCGCCGCATCCATG
>OGCL01000733.1_pt1 | contig 32709 bp, 28 predicted proteins | sample 1570041 | NCBI WGS metagenome assembly OGCL01 (sample SAMN06266162, study PRJEB24511) | hot springs metagenome | isolation source: Hot spring water | place: South Africa: Limpopo | collected 2015-06-22 | reverse complement strand
GGCGGGCCGGTGCGGGCGCCGCTGACGGACCTCAAGCCCCATGAGGTGGAAGAGCTGGCTGCGCTGATCAAGAAGCTCGGGCCACAGTAAGCCTCGCCTTTTTTCCCCTAATCAACCCCCGCCCAAGGCCCCGCAGAGGGCCATCGACCATCCCTTTTGGAGACACATCCATGTTCCTTGCCAAGAAACTCCTGTTCATCGCCAGCGCTTGCAGCGTGGCCTTTGCCGCATCAGCGCAGTCAGCCGCCCCCAGCAACTGGCCCGACAAGCCTGTGACCATCGTTGTTCCATTCCCTGCCGGTGGCTCCACCGACATGGTGGCCCGCGCCATGGCACAGCAGATGGGCGACAAGCTGGGGCAGAACTTTGTGGTGGACAACCGTCCTGGCGCCACTGGCACGCTGGGTGCTGGCGCGGTCAAGCGCGCCGCGCCGGATGGGTACACACTGCTGGTGTCGTCGCTCGGTGCCTTTGTTGTGGCGCCGCACCTGCTCAAGAGCGTGCCCTATGACGCACTCAAGGACTTCGACTACATCACCGTGCCCGTGCAGGCGCCCAACGTGCTGGTGGCCTCGCCGGGCCAGAAGGCCCGCACGGTGAAGGAGGTCATCGCCCAGCTGAAGGCCAACCCCGGCAAGGTGAGCTTCGCGACCTCTGGCAACGGTTCCTCTGACCACCTTTCAGCCGAAGTGTTCTGGCAGCAAACCGGCACCGAAGGCCTGCACATCCCTTACAAGGGTGGCGCCCCCGCCATCAACGACCTTTTGGGTGGGCAGGTGGACTTTTCGTTCCAGAACGTGAATGCCGTGCTGCAGCACATCCGCGCAGGCAAGCTGCATGCGATCGCAGTGACCGGCGACAAACGCAGCCCTGTGCTGCCCGATGTGCCCACCTTGGCCGAGGCGGGTGTGGCTGGTGCCGAGGTGTACTCCTGGCAAGGCATGGCGGCGCCCAAGGGGTTGCCCGCCTCCGTCAAACAAAAGCTGGCAGACGCCGCCATCGCGGCGATCAATGACCCCGCAGTCAAGAAGCGCATGCTGGATCTGGGCCTGGAGATTGTGGCCAGCACGCCCGAGGCCTTCACCGCCTACCAGGCGCGCGAGTTCGCACGCTGGAAGACAGTGATTGAGACGCGAAAAATCACTGCTGATTGAGTTTCTCCACGGGGCATTGGCGTGCCCCATCCCGTTTCCCGAACACCATGACCAACTCTTCCATCTCCTCCGCCACCAGCACCCCTGTCATCACCGAACTGCGCGTCGTGCCCGTGGCGGGCCATGACAGCATGCTCATGAACCTGAGCGGCGCGCACGGCCCCTTCTTTACGCGCAACCTGCTCATCCTGCGCGACAGTGCAGGCAACACCGGGGTGGGTGAGGTGCCCGGCGGCGAGAAGATCCGCCAGACCATCGAGGATGCGCGCCCGCTGATTGTGGGCAGCCCCATCGGCCACCACAACGCCGTGCTCAACGCCATGCGCGCCCAGTTCGCTGACCGCGATGCGGGCGGGCGCGGCCTGCAGACCTTTGACCTGCGCGTCGCCATCCATGCCGTGACGGCGGTGGAGTCTGCTTTCCTCGACCTGCTGGGCCAGCATCTCGGGGTGCCCGTGGCCGCTCTGCTGGGCGACGGCGTGCAGCGAACATCGGTGCAAATGCTGGGCTACCTGTTCTACGTGGGCGACCGCACCAAGACCGACCTGGCCTATCGCACCGAGCCCGGTGCCGACAACGACTGGTTCCGCCTGCGCAACGAGAAGGCCATGACGGCCGAGGGCATCGTGCGCTTGGCCGAGGCCGCGTATGAGCGCTATGGCTTTGCCGACTTCAAGCTCAAGGGCGGCGTGCTGCGTGGGGACGAAGAGGTCGAGGCCATCCGCGCGCTGCACGAGCGTTTTCCCGAAGCGCGCGTGACGCTGGACCCGAACGGCGGCTGGCTGCTGAAAGACGCCATCCGCCTCACGCGCGACCTGCATGGCGTGATGGCTTACGCCGAAGACCCCTGTGGCGCCGAAGGCGTGTTCTCGGGTCGCGAGGTGATGGCCGAGTTCCGCCGCGCTACGGGGCTCCCCACGGCCACCAACATGGTAGCCACCGACTGGCGCGAAATGGCGCACAGCCTGGCGCTGCAGTCCGTCGATATCCCGCTGGCCGACCCGCACTTCTGGACGATGGCGGGATCGGTGCGCGTGGCGCAGATGTGCCAGGCCTTCGGCCTGACCTGGGGCTCGCACTCCAACAACCATTTCGATGTGTCGCTGGCGATGTTCACGCACGTGGGTGCGGCGGCTCCGGGCCGCGTCACGGCCATCGACACACACTGGATCTGGCAGGACGGCGAGCGTTTGACAAAGCAACCGTTCCAGATCCGAAACGGCTTCATCGAGCTGCCCAAGGAGCCTGGCTTGGGTGTGGAGTTGGACATGGACCAAGTGGAGCGGGCTCACCGCCTGTACCTGCAGCATGGCCTGGGCGCGCGCGACGACGCGATTGCCATGCAGTACCTGATCCCAGGCTGGAAGTTCAACAACAAGTCGCCGTGCATGGTGCGCTGAGCGCGCGCCGTCGGTTGTCCCTCTCGTTTCTAAGAGGTTCCGCAGCAGGGCATCCGCACATAGGCGGGTGCCCCCTGATTCTTTTTGGGGGCATCCCCGGCGCTGCAGTTCCGCTCAGGCGGCAGGGTCGCCCAGGATCTCCAGCGCCTCTTTTGCGATCGCCAGCGACAACTGCTCCTGCAGGATGCCGGCCTTGAGCACTAGGTGCTGCAGACGGCGTTCGCGGCTCAGCTCCTTGCCGAGGAAATCGCGCTGCTCGATGCGCTGGTAAACATCCAGCTTTGCCTGGTGCATGGCTTGGCGCCTGGCAATTTCCTGCGCCAGCCCGGCGGGGCCAATGGCTGCTTCGGCGCGCAGGCGCACCATGAGCTCGTCGCGCAGAGGCGTGGGGTCCTGTTGCTCCGCGATCCAGCGGCGCAGCTCTTTACGGCCTGCGGGCAGCAGGCGGAACTGGCGCTTGCGGCCGCGGCCCGTCTCGGCCGGCAGGGCCTCGATCCACAGTGCTTCTTCGAGCCGCGCCAGCTCGCGGTAGATCTGCTGGTGCGTGGCGTGCCAGAAGTAGCCGATGGACTTGTCGAAGCGCTCGGCAAGCTCGGAGCCTGAGCAGGGGTGCTCGACCAAGGCGGTGAGGAGGGCGTGGGGCAGGGACATCGGAAGAAGAAAGGCGAAAGGCGCGAAGGACGATTCGGAACTTGCCATCTTGCCTGAATCGGGAGTGCTTTCCATTTTTTATGCAACCGGTTGCATAAACGTGGGATGCTGGCTACATTTGTGCAACTGGTTGCATAAACACAAAGGAGACCCCCGATGAACGCCGTCATGAAACCTGCCTCTGCCGCTCTGTCGGCAGGTCACAGCCCCTACCCACACCTTCATGCACCGCTGGACCTGGGCTTCACCACGCTGAATAACCGCGTGCTCATGGGATCCATGCATGTGGGGCTGGAGGAGGTGGCTAATGGCTTCGAGCGCATGGCGGCCTTTTATGCCGAGCGGGCGCGCGGTGAAGTGGGACTCATCGTGACCGGCGGCATCGCGCCCAACGAGCGCGGTCGGCCCATGCAGGGCGGGGCCATGCTGGTCAACGAGCACGAGGCCGAGCAGCACCGCAAAGTGACCCAGGCTGTGCACGCCGAGGGCGGCAAGATCGCGATGCAGATCCTGCACTTCGGCCGCTATGCCTACCACCGCGACCTGGTGGCGCCCAGCGCCCTGCGCGCGCCCATCAACCCCCATGTGCCGCATGCACTCACGGCCGACGAGGTCGAGCGGACCATCGAGGACTTCGTGCGCTGCGCCGCGCTGGCCCAGCACGCGGGTTATGACGGCGTGGAGGTGATGGGCTCCGAGGGCTACCTGATCAACGAGTTCATCGCCGCGCGCAGCAACCAGCGCGACGACGAATGGGGCGGCAGCTATGCCAACCGGATGCGATTCCCCGTGGAGATCGTGCGGCGCACGCGTGAGCGCGTGGGGCCGAACTTCATCATCATCTACCGCCTGTCCATGCTCGACCTCGTGGAGGGCGGCTCCACCCTGGCCGAGGTGATCGAACTGGCCCAGGCCATCGAAGCGGCGGGCGCCACCATCCTGAACACCGGCATCGGCTGGCACGAGGCGCGCATCCCTACCATCGCCACCAAGGTGCCGCGCGCGGCCTATGCCTGGGTGACAAAGCAGGTGATGGGGCGAGTGGGCATACCGCTGATCACCTCCAACCGCATCAACACGCCCGAGGTGGCCGAGCGCCTGCTGGCCGAAGGCTGCGCCGACATGGTCTCCATGGCACGGCCGCTGCTGGCCGATGCCGACTTCGTGCGCAAGGCGCGCCAGGGCCGGGCCGACGAGATCAACACCTGCATTGCCTGCAACCAGGCCTGCCTGGACCACACCTTTGGCGGCAAGATCACCAGCTGCCTGGTGAACCCGCGTGCCTGCCATGAGACGGAACTGGTCATTGCCCCCACCGCCGCCAGGAAGCGCATCGCCGTGGTTGGTGCCGGCCCCGCGGGCCTGAGCTTTGCCGTCACCGCCGCGCAGCGCGGCCATGCCGTGGTGCTGTTCGACGCGGCGGCCGAGATCGGCGGTCAGCTCAACATCGCCAAGCAGGTGCCGGGCAAGGAAGAGTTCTACGAAACCCTGCGCTATTACCGCCGCCAGCTGGATCTGCATGGCGTGGAGGTGCGTCTGAATGCCCGCGTGCAGGCGAGCGACCTGGCGGGCCAGGGCTACGACGAGGTGGTGGTGGCCACGGGCATACAACCGCGCATACCCGACATCGAAGGCATTACCCACCCCAAGGTGCTGAGCTACCTCGATGTGCTGCGCGACAAGCAGCCCGTGGGCCGGCGCGTGGCCATCATCGGCGCGGGCGGCATCGGTTTCGATGTGGGCGAGTACCTCACGCACGAAGGCGAGAGCGGCGCCCTGGCGCCCGCCAAATTCAATGACGAGTGGGGCATCGACACCGCCTACGAGCAGGCCGGTGGCTTGCGTGCCGCGCAGGTGCAGGCGCCCAAGCGCCAGGTGCACCTGCTGCAGCGCAAGACCAGCAAGGTGGGCGACCAACTGGGCAAGACCACTGGTTGGATCCACCGCACCTCATTGAAGGCGCGCAACGTCGGCATGAGTTCGGGCGTGGCCTACGACCGTGTGGACGACGCGGGCCTGCACGTCACGATCGATGGCAGTGCAACCCAGGTGCTGGAGGTGGACCACATTGTGGTCTGCGCTGGTCAGGAGCCGCTGCGCTCGCTGTACGACGCGCTGGTGACCGCAGGCCAGAGCGCTCACCTCATCGGCGGTGCCGACGTGGCCGCCGAGCTCGACGCCAAGCGCGCCATCCTGCAGGGCACAACGCTCGCTGCCCACATCTGATTTCCTTCAATCCACTCAGAGGAGACATTCCGTGACCGAAGCCCCGAAGAACATTCACCCCGCCGTCGCTCGATCGCTCGACACCTGGCACCACATGGTGGCCAGCCGCGACCTCTCAAACCTGCTGTCCATCGTGCACCCCGACGCGGTGTTCCGCTCGCCCATGGCGAACACGGCCTACACCTCGGCCCCGGCGTTGATGCTGGCTCTGTCCACCGTGATCCAGGTGTTCGAAGACTTCACCTACCACCGTCAACTGGCCACCGATGACGGCCTGAACATCGTGCTGGAGTTCAGCGCCCGTGTGGGCGACAAGCAGCTCAAGGGCATCGACCTCGTGCGCTTCAACGAGCAGGGTCAGATCACAGAGTTCGAAGTCATGGTGCGCCCCCTCAGCGGCCTGCAGGCCCTGGGTACGGAAATGGGCGCGCGCCTAGGGGATAAGTTGCCCGCCTTCAAGGCCAAGGCCTGAAAGGCAAAGGAGGACCGCACCTGGCTGGTGCGGTCCTCCTGCATGGCTTTCTGGTGAATGCCGTATTCTGTGAACGCGGTGTGGTAGCAAGCTAGAGTTTGTCCTCGGCGCGGCGGCGCGGAAGTTGCCGCTTGACGGAGGGGCGTTGCAAGCGCTGTTTGGGGTCCACGCCATCGGGCAGATCCGTGGCGCGCTGCAATTGCAGGTGGGCCACTAGCCCTCCGGTGCTGGAGTTGGCTAGGGCAAAAATCCCTCCCATGCGCTGCACCGTCTTGTCCACGATGGACAAGCCGAGGCCCGCACCCGCAGCCGCCGTACGCGCCGAGTCGCCCCGGAAGAACGGCTTGGTCAGGTTGGACAGCTGCTCGGGGGGAACCCCCGCGCCATGGTCGCGCAGCTTGACCAGTACCCAGCGCTCGCGGCTTTTGGCGACGATGTCCACGCTGGTGATGCCTGTTTCCTCGGTTTTGCCATAGCGTCGGGCGTTTTCCAGCAGGTTGGATATCACGCGGGCCAGCTCCACTTCATCGGCCAGCACGTTCAGGTCCTCGGGCACGTTCATGGTGATCTGCAGTTCCCGGTGGTCCTGCACGGCATACACACAGGACGAAACCACCGCGTGCAGATTGATGGGGGTGAGTGTGACGTGGTCGGGCCGCGCGTAGTCGAGGAACTTGTCGATGGTGGCGTCGAGCTGCACGATGTCGGCCACCATGTGCTCGCGGGCCACCTCGTCGGTCACGCTCATCTCGGTTTCCAGCCGCAGGCGCGCCAGTGGCGTACGCAGGTCGTGCGAGATACCGGCCAGCATCACCGCACGGTCTTGCTCCAGCTTGGCGAGTTTCTGGGCCATGCGGTTGAAGCCGATGTTCACCTCGCGGATTTCGCTGGTCACCACCTCTTCGTCCAGATGGCTGGCAGCAAAGTCTCCGTCCTTGACCCGATTGGCCGCATAGGACAGTTGCTTGAGCGGGCGATTGATCAGGCGCGCAATGGCAGCTGCGCCCGCCAGCGATAGTGCGGCGGCCGTGATCAGCCATATCAGCCAGGTGCGACCACCGGCCGGGCTGAAGCGCGAGCGGTCCATCAGCAACCAGTTGGGGTCGCCGTTGATGTTGAAACCCACCCACAGGCCGTTTTCCCCATTCACGCTCTGGGCCACGATGGTGTCGGGCCCCAGGCGCATGGTCAGCTCGTCGGTCAGCCGGTTGCCCAGGGCGGTCGGGTCCAGCAGCGCATACTTGTCCTTGGGCTCGCGAGGCAGGATGCGCACGCCCTCCTGGTCGGCCATGGTCTTGATGAGGGACACGCGTGCGATGGCGTCGGAGTGCACCAGTGCAGCACGGCTCAGGTTGACAAGCGACGCAATCTGCTGGGCAGTCTGCAGTGTGCGCGGCTCGAATTCAAGCGCGCGCAAGGTCTGCAGCCATGCCAGGATGCTGCCCACCAGCAGCAGTGCCAGCAGGAAAAAAGTGCGCCAGAACAGGTTGAGGCCCACACGTGCGCGCTGCTCCCGCGCCCGGCGGATAGCCTCCAGGGGCGCGGGGCTGGTGGCCTCCGAGGCCGTCACCGATTTGTGAGACGACTGCCTGGGCTTGCCCTCGGTCTTGTACATGGGCAGATCAATCAGCTCGTGCCGTCCGGCACGAACACGTAGCCCACGCCCCACACAGTCTGGATATAGCGCGGCGCTGCGGCATCCACTTCCACCAGTTTGCGCAGGCGCGAGACCTGCACGTCCAGGCTCCGGTCAAAGGGCTCGAACTCGCGGCCACGGGCCAGCAAGGCCAGTTTTTCGCGCGACAGGGGCTGGCGCGGGTGGCGCACCAGGGCCTTGAGCATGGCGAACTCGCCGGTGGTCAGGGGCAGCTCCTCGCCGTTGCGTTGCAGGGCGCGCGTGCCCAGGTCAAAGGTGAAGGGGCCGAAGGTCACGACCTCGTTGTCACCCGAAGGCGCGCCGGGAGCTTCCTGGGCGGGGCGGCGGCGCAGCACGGCGTGGATGCGCGCCAGCAGCTCGCGGGGGTTGAAAGGCTTGCCCAGGTAGTCGTCGGCGCCCACTTCCAAGCCCACGATGCGGTCCACGTCCTCGCCCTTGGCGGTGAGCATGATGATGGGCGTGCGGTCGTTGGCGGCCCGCAGGCGGCGGCAAATCGAGAGGCCATCTTCCCCGGGCATCATCAGGTCCAGCACGATGATGTCCACCGTTTCGCGCAGCAGCAGGCGGTTCAATGCCTTGCCGTCTTCGGCGACCATGACTTCAAAGCCCTCTTGCGTGAGGTAGCGGCGCAGCAGATCGCGGATTCGCGCGTCATCGTCCACCACCAGAACTTTGTCGGTGCGATTGGTTGTTGTGGCCATGTTGATCCCAAGTCCAATTTGTAACAGAGCCGATTCTGACCACTTGGAACGCCGAAGTTCGGTTTTTGGGGGCTGGTTTGACCAACTGTTACAAGTTTTGCCCGACTTCTCACACTCGCTACCGCCGTTTCACGGGGCGGTGCTTTGCAGCGGGTAAGGTGGCGGCCTGCGCAATCGGATCATCTGTTGCGCGCTCTTTCGAAAAGGCCATCACCATGAAAATCACGACCCGTTTGGTCACCGCTGCAGCTTTGCTGGCCTGTTTTGGCGCGGCCATGGCGCAGACAGCCACCCCCCAGGAGCCACGCAACGTGGTGCAGCTGTCGGCCTCTGGCACGGTCGAAGCGCAGCAGGACCTGCTGGTGCTCACTCTCTCAGCCGTCAAAGACGGCCCGGATGCCGCAACCGTGCAGGCCCAGCTCAAGCAGGCGCTCGATGCAGCCCTGACTGAAGCCAAGCGCACTGCGCAGCCGGGGCAGCTTGATGTGCGCACCGGTCCCTTTGGTCTGTACCCCCGTTATGCCAAGGACGGCAAGATCAATGGCTGGCAGGGCCGGGCAGAGATGGTGCTGGAGGGGCGTGACTTTGCACGCATCACTGCGGCGGCGGGCAAGATTCCATCCATGCCCATCAGCCAGGTCGCTTTTGCACTCTCGCGCGAGGCCCGTGCCAAGGTTGAAACCGAGGCGCAGACCCAGGCCATCGATCAGTTCAAGGCGCGTGCGGCCGAGTTGGCCAAGGGCTTTGGTTTTGCCAACTACAGCCTGCGCGAAGTGGCGGTGAACAGCAATGAGATGTCGCCTGGTCCCCGTCCGCGCATGATGGCGATGGAGGCCAAGACCTCGTCATTCTCTGATGCGGCGGTGCCCGTGGAGGCGGGCAAGGCGCAGGTGGTGGTGACTGTTTCCGGCTCCGTACAAATGCGCTGAGGCAGGCGGCCTTCGATCGCCTGCGACGTCGGTGGAACAGGCCATGCGCCGCGTGGCCTGGAATTCTCAGCTTTGTCGTGTGGTCGCATGCCGCCAGCAGGCCGTGCTCAAAGGGCCTGCCCGCCCGACACCTCAATCCGTTGTGCCGTCACCCAGCGGTTGGCGGGTGCCAGCAGGCCCGCCACCATGGGGCCAATGTCATCGGGCAGGCCCACGCGGCCCAGGGCTGTCATCTGGGCCAGATGCTGGTTGAGTTCGGGGTTGTCGCGCACCACGCCGCCGCCGAAATCGGTTTCGATGGCTCCTGGCGCCACTGTGTTGACGGTGATGCTGCGCGCGCCGAGCTCTTTGGCCAGGTAGCGCGTCAGCACCTCCACGGCCCCCTTGGCTGCCGCGTAGGCCGCATAGCCCGGGAGCGACAGGCGGGTGAGACCAGTCGAAAAATTCACGATGCGTCCCCCATTCGCAATCAGCGGCAGCAGCGCCTGTGTGAGAAAGAACACCCCTTTGAAGTGCACGTTGACGAGGTGATCGAACTGCGCCTCGCTTGTAGTGGCAAACGCTGCATAGTCCCCGTGGCCAGCATTGTTCACCAGGTGATCAAGATCAGTGCGTTGCCAGGTTGTCTGCAGCGCAGTGCGCAGGTGTTCGGTAAAGGTGCTGAAGGTGGCAATATGGCCGGTATCGAGCTGCAACGCTACGGCCCGGCGGCCCAGGGCCTGGATTTCGGCCACGGCAGCCTGCGCTTCCTCGGCCTGGCTGCGGTAGGTGATGATCACATCACCGCCGCCCCTGGCGATGCTCAACGCGGTGTTGCGGCCCAGGCCCCGGCTGCCGCCAGTGACCAGCGAGATGGTGGGATTGTGCAAGGTGGTGCTTGGTGTCATGGTGAACTCCTGTGTGTGATGTCATCCAGTGTCCGGTTCCATGGTCCGTGTTGGTTGCCGAAATCGCTCCGGTTTTTGCCTGATTCTCCAAATTCAGTGCCGGAAGATCTACAAACCGGTACGCTTGCGGCATGACGACTCCCTTGTTCGAGGCGGTGAGCCGCTATGCCGAAGCCCATGCCCGCCAGGGCAGCGTGGTGCAGACCCCCATCCCCGGATTGAGCACGGTGCGTGCTACCGAGCCCAGCGGGTTGTTGCATGCGATTGCGCAGCCCCTTGTCTGCCTGGTTCTACAGGGCAGCAAGCAGGTGGCGATGGGGACGCAGACTTTTGAGTTCGCAGCGGGTGAGTCTTTGCTGATTACGGCCGATGTGCCCACAGTGAGCCAGATCACCCGTGCCAGTGCAGCAGCGCCGTATCTCTCGATTGCGCTGGAGCTGAGCCTGCCGGTAATTGCCGACTTGTCGGCCCAGATGGGGGTTGTGCCCCGGGGCGACCATGTCCCTGTACACGTGGATCCCACCGATGCGGAAGTGGCCGATGTGGCTCTGCGTCTCATGCGGCTTCTGGAGCGGCCCGAGGCCGTCCCGCTGCTGCATGCGTCCCTGGTACGCGAGTTGCACTACTGGTTGCTGGCGGGGCGGCATGGTGCTGCCATCCGCCGCCTGGGCTGGCCCGGAAGCCACGCCCAGCGGGTGGCGCGCGCCGTTGCCGTGCTGCGTGCCGATTTTGCGCAGCCCCTGCCGGTGGAGAGCCTGGCGGCGCTGGCAGGCATGAGTCCCTCATCTTTTCATCAGCATTTCCGGGCAGTCACCTCGCTGTCGCCGCTGCAGTTTCAGAAGCAGCTGCGTTTGATCGAGGCCCGGCGGTTGATGTTGTCGGAGGGGGCCAGTGCCAGCAGCGCGGCATTCGCCGTAGGCTATGAAAGCGTGCCCCAGTTCACGCGCGAATACGGCCGGCTGTTCGGTTTGCCGCCGGTGCGCGACACGCAAGTCGCAAGAGACAGGACACGGGCGGTGGGGTGAGCAACCCTCATGGGTGCTTTCCGGGCCAATGCACCTATTTGCTGTAGTCGATCAACCCCCATACGATCACGGTGAGCTGGAGCAGGTTGATCAGGATAGCGATGGTGTGGGTTCTGCGGAACCCCGGGATGGCATCCATGTAGTTGGACTGGATCTGCTCCCCGAGCGCATCCATCTTCGGGATGATCCTGCCGCGCAGCGCAACAGCGATTCCGGCCAGTACGGCTGCGCCGCAGGCGATGCCAGAGTGGCCTGCCAGCGCAAAACTGATCGCCGTGGCAGAGGCCGTCACAAAGGCGCAGACATAGTAGACATGGAAGAACCCGCGCACAAAGCGTGCGTCCAGCGGCGTATCGTGCTTGAGCACCAGCAGCGGGATGGAGCCCATGATGAAGTACGCCGTGGTCACGAGCAGCGCCACGGTGAAGAACATGGCAGCAATCATTGCGGCAGACATCGCGATTTCCTCCCATGGTGGGATGTCGTCCAGGGGCTCGCGAGCAAGAGGCAATGCGCCCCAACGGTTTCCTGCAGGACAACACCATTCTAGGGAAGCCACCTCGGCCATGGTCTGGTGGAATGCGAGACCCGCAGGTGGCGGTAGGTGGGGCCCGCAGGGCAGGACGGGCCCCGGGGCCGTGGGCCGAGCGCCGCGAGGATGGCTTACTGCGCCGCCCAGCCGCCGTCCATGTTCCAGGCCACGCCGCGCACGTTGTTGGCCGCGGGGGAGCAAAAGAACACGGCCAGCTCTCCCAGTTCTTCGGGCGTGGTGAACTGCATCGAAGGCTCTTTCTCGCCCAGCAGCAGCTTCTTGGCATCCTCGTTCGACAGACCGTGCTCGGCGGCCTTGGCATCGACCTGCTTTTGCACCAGGGGCGTGAGCACCCAGCCAGGGCAGATCGCGTTGCAGGTCACGCCCGTGGTGGCGTTCTCCAGCGCCGTGACCTTGGTCAGGCCTACGACGCCATGTTTCGCGGCCACATAGGCTGCCTTCTGGGCCGAGCCCACCAAGCCATGCACCGATGCCACGTTGATGATGCGGCCCCAGTTGGCGCTTTTCATGGCGGGCAGCGCCAGACGCGAGGTGTGGAAGGCGCTGGAGAGGTTGATGGCAATCACGGAGTCCCAGCGCTCAACGGAAAAGTCTTCCACATTGGCCACATGCTGGATGCCCGCGTTGTTCACCAGGATGTCCACGCGCCCGAACTGTGCGGCACTGGACTTCATCATGTCCTCGATGTCGGCCACCCGGCTCATGTCGGCGCCGTGGTAGGCCACTTGCACTTCCGCCGCAGCGCCTGCGGCCAGGACTTCGGCACGGGGGCCGTCCACCTCGCCAAAACCATTGAGCACGATGTTCGCACCCTGGCGGGCCAGGGCCTTGGCGATTCCGAGGCCAATGCCACTGGTGGAGCCGGTGACGAGGGCGGTTTTGCCTTTCAGCATGAGAGTCTCTCCGAATGAATTACGATGCCATGCAAGGGAAAGTCGGCAACCATGGCATGCGCCATACGTTCCGAATTCCGCATGCATTATCGAGCGCCGACCCCGGATTTCGCACCCATGAATGAACCTACGCTGAACTACGTACTGTGCCCGGGCTCTGCGGCCCCGCCAGTCGCCCCGGACCGTGCGCCTGCTCCGGCGCAGCAACACCGCATGGCCTACTGGGAGTGGAATGCCACGGGCAATCCGGCACATCCGCATGTGGTGGTCTGCGTGCATGGCCTCTCACGCCAGGGGCGCGACTTTGACACTTTGGCGCGTGCGTTGAGTGCGCATGCACGGGTGGTCTGCCCCGACGTGGTGGGGCGCGGCCAGAGCGACTGGCTGGCCGACCCCATGGGCTACCAGATTCCGCAGTACGCGGCTGACATGCTGGTTTTGCTAGCGCAGTTGCAGCAGCAGGGGCCCATCACCACGCTGGACTGGGTGGGCACCAGCATGGGCGGGCTGATTGGCATGGGCATTACAGGCCAGCCAGGGTTGCCATTGCCGGTGCCGGTGCGCAGGCTGGTGCTCAACGATGTGGGGCCGGTCATCCAGTGGGAGGCCTTGCAGCGCATCGGCCAGTACCTGGGGCAACTGGCGCGGTTTGCTTCGCTGCTGCAGGCCGCCGATGCCATGTGGGCCATTTCCACCAGCTTTGGCCCGCACACGCCAGCCCAGTGGCTGGAGCTGTCGCGGGCCATGGTGCGCACGTTGCCTGCGTCGGATGGGGGCGGCATCACGCTGCATTACGACCCCGCCATTGCTGTGCCATTCAAGACCCTGACCCCGGAGTCCGCCGTTGCGGGCGAGGCTGCGCTGTGGCAGCTGTACGACCATATCCAGGCGCGCACGCTGCTGTTGCGCGGTGCGCAGTCGGATCTGCTCACTCGCGCGACGGCGCAGGCGATGGCGGAGCGCGGCCCGAGGGCGCACGTGGTCGAGTTTGAGGGGGTGGGGCATGCACCCACCCTGGTGGCGGCCGATCAGGTCGCGGCCGTCACGGAGTTCCTGCTGGCGGCAGAAGGTGTTGTGGCCGGATGAAAACCAATCCTCCCGCACTCGCGTCCCTTCCCCTTCAGACCGACACCGTTCCGCAGCTTATTGCCGCCACCGCGCACACGCTGCCCGAGCAGGTGAATGCGCTGGTGCGTGCGCGCGCTTTTGCCGAGCCTTTGATGGCGGGCGAGACGCTCGACTCGGGCGAAAACACGCTGGCCCACGCGGATGCCGTGGCTGCCATCCTCAAGGGCATCGGCGGCTCGGAGGCCATGCAGGCCGCCAGCTATCTCGTCTATGCCTGCGTGCACCTCAACAAACCGGAAGAGGTGATCGCCAAGGCCTTTGGCGACAACTTTGCGGCGTTGGCGGTAGAAACCACCAAGCTCATGCGCGTGCAGCAGCAGGCCCGAGCCGCCGAGCACCTGGATGACCCGGCGGTGCAGACCGAGAACGTGCGCAAGATGCTGCTTGCCTTCTCGCGCGACCTGCGCGTGGTGATGCTTCGGCTGGCTTCACGCTTGCAGACGCTGCGCTTTCATGCGGCCAGCAAACGCCCCGTGTCCCCCAGCCTGGCCCGCGAGTCGCTGCAGGTGTTTGCGCCGCTGGCCAACCGCCTGGGCATATGGCAGGTGAAGTGGGAATTGGAAGACCTGTCCTTTCGCTTCCTGGAGCCTGACACTTACAAAGAGGTGGCCCGCCTGCTCGACGAAAAGCGGGGCGAACGCGAGGTGTACATGGAGCAACTGCGCGCGCGGCTTGAGTCCGACCTGCGTGCACGCAGCATCAGCGCCAGCGTGCAAGGGCGCCCCAAGCACATTTACAGCATCGTCAAGAAGATGCGCGGTAAATCGCTCAACTTCGACCAGGTGTTCGACATCCGTGCGCTGCGCGTGGTGGTGCCCACGGTCAAGGACTGCTATGCCGCCCTGAGCTGGGTGCATGAGCAGTTCAAGCCCATCGTGGAAGAGTTTGACGACTACATCGCAAAGCCCAAGCCCAACGGCTACCAGTCGCTGCACACCATCGTGCGCGACGACAACGGCAAGCCCATCGAGATCCAGATCCGCACCCAGGCCATGCACGAACACGCCGAACACGGCGTGGCGGCGCACTGGGCCTACAAGGAGGCCGGATCCAAGGGCTATGCCGGTGTGTCCGCCACCGGCGAATATGACGCCAAGATTGCGGTGTTGCGCCAACTGCTGGCCTGGGAGCGGGATCTAGCGGGCGCTCTGCCCAACCGGGGCCTGTTTGAGGACCGCATCTATGTACTGACGCCCGATGCAGCCGTGGTCGAGCTACCGCAGGGGGCCACGCCTGTGGACTTTGCCTATGCCGTGCACACCAGCCTGGGCCACCGGTGCCGAGGCGCCAAGGTCGATGGCGCCATGGTGCCGTTGAACACGCCACTGCAGAACGGGCAGACGGTGGAAATTTCCACGGTCAAGGAGGGGCGTCCGTCGCGCGACTGGCTCAATGCCGAGCTCGGCTACCTTACCAGCCACCGTGCCAAGGCCAAGGTGCGCGCCTGGTTCAATGCCCAGGCGACCCACGAAACCGTGGCCCGTGGCCGCGAATCGGTCGAGAAACTTTTGCAGCGCGAAGGCAAGACCGCCATCAAGCTCGATGACCTCGCGGTTCAGCTGGGCTTCAAGTCGGCCGATGCCTTGTTCGAGGTCGTGGGCAAGGACGAGTTTTCGCTGCGCAACATCGAAACGGTGCTGCGCCCGCCCGAGCCCGTGCTGCAGCCCGATGACTTCCTGCTGCTCAAGAAGACACGCACCAATGACGCAGCCCCCAAGGGCGGCGTGCTGGTGGTGGGCATCGATTCGCTCATGACGCAGCTGGCCAAATGCTGCAAACCCGCACCGCCCGATGCCATCCGTGGTTTTGTCACGCGCGGCAAAGGGGTGAGCGTGCACCGCGCCGATTGCAGCAATTTTCGTGAAATGGCCGCCCGCAGTGCCGAGCGTGTGATCGATGTGGAGTGGGGGGCGCCCAAGCAGGCGGCCACTGCCGCTGTGTACCCGGTGGATGTGGCCGTGGAAGCTGCCGATCGGCAGGGCCTGCTGCGCGACATTTCGGAGGTCTTTGCCCGAGAGAAAACCAATGTGATTGGCGTGCAGACCCAGTCGGTCAAAGGCACCGCCTGGATGACGTTCACGGTGGAGGTGGCTGACTCGGGGCGCCTGAACAAGGTGCTGGGGATTGTGGCCAGCGTACAGGGCGTGCGATCTGCACGCCGGCGATGAGGTGGGTCGCCCTGGGGCATGAGGGCTTCAGGTGGCGGTCATGTTGCCGATTGATATGATTTGTTTGCCGGGCTTTTCAGGGCAAGCAATTTTTGTGGCTATAATCGTAGTCTAAACAACGACAGGCGCGTAGCTCAGCTGGTTAGAGCACCACCTTGACATGGTGGGGGTCGTTGGTTCGAGTCCAATCGCGCCTACCAAGTTTTTCTGAAAGAAACCAGCTTTCAGTGTTTTCGAAAACTTGGGAAAAAACAAAGCCGCCATTTTTGGCGGCTTTTTTGTTTTTCGGCCCGTGTCTACCGTTGCAATCGATTTGCCTTGACGGTGGTGATAAGCCGCAGGCAACAACGCCCAAGTCCCTCCTTTCTCCCGTTCATTCTTTTACGGCGGTTTATGCGGCGATCGCCGGCGTTACGTCCCGACAGATCTGTTGCGTCTCTTGCCCAGTGTGTGTCTTAAGCGGCTCGTAAGATCTCTCTGTCACGCTCGCTGCGTTGACGACCTCCCTCCCTCTTGCTTCAAGGTAAGAGTTCAGCCCGCCCCGTGCGGGCTTTTTTTTGCCCCGATGGCATCGGCCGCAAAGGGCTCAAGCAGGGGCGGTCATGCTGACGGTCCATGGTGCCGCCATGCCGTGTGAATTTGGGGTGTCGCGATTGCGACATGTGATGCCGGCGCCCCATCAGGGTATTCCTTTGCCGCTGCGGTGGTGCACTCTCCCTAGAATGTGCTGCACTGCAATACATGGGTTTCGAGCCCGAGGAGTTCGTCGTGTCCGAACAGAAAAGTGCCGCGTCCAAGTCGGCCCAGCGCGTCATCAAGAAATACCCCAACCGCCGTCTGTACGACACAGACACCTCCACCTACATCACTCTGGCCGAAGTGCGCCAACTGGTCATGGATCACCAGCAGGTGGTGGTCCGCGATGCCAAGACGGGGGAAGATCTGACACGCAGCATCCTGCTGCAGATCATTCTGGAAGAAGAGGCCGGCGGTGCCCCCATGTTCACCGAGGCGGTGCTGGCCAACATCATTCGTTTCTACGGCCATGCCATGCAAGGCTTCATGGGGGCGTATCTGGAAAAGAACGTGCAGGCCTTCACTGATGTGCAGACCAAGCTGGCCGAACAATCGCAGAGCGTGACGCCCGAGATGTGGGCGCAGTTCATGAGCCTGCAATCGCCCATGCTCAAGGGCATGATGGGCAACTACGTGGAGCAGTCGCAGTCCATGCTCACCCAGATGCAGGAGCAGATGCAGAAGCAGACCGAGCAGATGCTGGGTGCTTTTGGTTTGAAGCGGTAAGCCCGCCCTGGGTCATCGCTCGGGGCGCTCTGGGGCTGCTCTGGTGGCCTGGCAACGTTGAGTCCACGGTGTGGCACGGGCCTTGCGCCAAGCCGGTCCCCACCGCTGCAAATGCCGCTCCCGCCGCACTGGAGGGGCTCCCTCACCGCCCGGGCGCCGGAACTGGGACAATACGGGGCTATGAGCGAAGCACTCTCCCCCACGAAAACACCCAAAGTCGGATTCGTCAGCCTGGGCTGCCCCAAGGCGCTGACCGATTCCGAACTCATCCTCACGCAACTGAGCGCCGAGGGCTACGAAACCTCCAAGACCTTCCATGGCGCGGATCTGGTCATTGTCAACACCTGCGGCTTTATTGACGACGCCGTCAAGGAAAGCCTGGACACCATCGGCGAGGCGCTGGCCGAAAACGGCAAGGTGATCGTCACCGGCTGCCTGGGCGCGCGTGCGGGCGAAGGCGGCGGCAACCTGGTGCGCGAGATGCACCCCAGCGTGCTGGCCGTGACCGGGCCACACGCCACGCAGGAGGTGATGGACGCCGTCCACCTGAATCTGCCCAAGCCCCACGATCCCTTCATCGATCTGGTACCCGGCGGTTTCGGCATCGCAGGCATCAAGCTCACGCCCAAGCACTACGCCTACCTGAAGATCAGCGAGGGCTGCAACCACCGCTGCACCTTCTGCATCATCCCCTCAATGCGTGGCGACCTGGTGTCGCGACCCATTGGCGATGTGCTGAGCGAGGCCAAGGCCTTGTTCGAAGGCGGTGTGAAGGAGCTGCTGGTCATCAGCCAGGACACCTCGGCCTATGGTGTGGACGTGAAGTACCGCACGGGTTTCTGGGACGGCAAGCCTGTCAAGACCCGCATGCTGGAGCTGGTGCAGACGCTGGGCGAGATCGCCGAGCCCTATGGCGCCTGGGTGCGCCTGCACTATGTGTACCCGTACCCCAGCGTGGATGAGGTCATCCCGCTCATGGCCACAGGCAAGGTGCTGCCGTACCTGGACGTGCCCTTCCAGCACAGCCACCCCGACGTGCTCAAACGCATGAAGCGCCCCGCCAGCGGCGAACGCAATCTGGAGCGCATCCTGCGCTGGCGCGAGGCATGCCCCGAGCTGGTCATCCGCAGCACTTTCATTGCAGGCTTTCCGGGCGAGACAGAAGAAGAGTTCCAGCACCTGCTCGACTTCGTGCGCGAGGCGCAGATTGACCGTGCGGGCTGCTTTGCCTACAGCGACGTGAATGGTGCTGCCGCCAACGAACTGCCCGGCATGTTGCCCATGGAAGTGCGCGAAGAGCGCCGTGCCCGTTTCATGGCCGTGGCCGAGGAAGTCTCCATCGCCCGGCTGCAGCGCCGCGTGGGTGCGACCATGCAGGTACTGGTGGACCATGCCCCCGCGCTCGGCAAGAAGGGCGGCCGGGGCCGCAGCTATGCCGATGCGCCCGAGATCGACGGCGTGGTGCACCTGCTGCCGCCCGAGAAGATCAGCAAGCAGCTCAAGGTGGGCGAGTTCACCAAGGCGCGCATCGTGGGCACGCAGGGGCACGATCTGGTGGCCGTGCCGGTGTGATGAGGCTTGAGGGGTGGCTGCTATTGTTTTTATAGCTTAAGCGCTTGTCTATCAGGCGCCAGGCCCCAAAAAAACCAGTAAAAAAGGCTTCCCGAGGGAAGCCTTTTTTGTGGGCCGGGGCAGAAGCTGCCTCAGACGCGCTTGCGGTATTCGCCGGTGCGCGTGTCGATTTCGATGCGGTCGCCTTGGCTGACGAACAGCGGCACGGGCACTTCGAAGCCGGTGGCGATCTTGGCGGGCTTCATGACCTTGCCGGAGGTGTCGCCCTTGACGGCGGGTTCCGTCCAGGTGATTTCGCGCTCGACGCTGGTGGGCAGTTCGACCGAGATGGCCTTGCCGTCGTAGAACACCACTTCAACAGCCATGCCGTCTTCCAGGTAGTTCAGCGAGTCGCCCATGTTTTCGGCTTCGACTTCGTACTGGTTGTACTCGGTGTCCATGCACACATACATGGGATCGGCGAAGTAGGAGTAGGTGCACTCCTTCTTGTCCAGGATCACGTTGTCGATCTTGTCGTCGGCCTTGAACACGACTTCGGTGCCGAAGTTGCCGATCAGGCTCTTGAGCTTCATGCGCACGGTGGCTGCACCGCGGCCGCCACGGGCGTATTCGGTCTTCAGGACAACCATGGGGTCCTTGCCGTGCATGATCACGTTGCCGGCGCGGATTTCTTGAGCGATTTTCATAGCGAGTTGCTTGGGTTGGGGCCGCTCAACGCGCGGGCCGGTGGCTTTCTGTTGTCTCGCTGGGGAGGCAGAATGCGCGCCGTGCCGATGCATGTTCCGCGGCGGGAATGCGCGAGGGCTGGGCACCGGTGTGCCGCACCTCATTTGCGCAAAGCCTCGGATTTTACCGTTTTTCGGCGACAAAGCCCAAAAGTTGCGCCACAAGGTTGTCTTGCGTCAGCAGGCGCGCGCGCGCCGCCACCGTGCAGGCGGTCCATTCGGCCAGGGTGTCGTCGCCGGGCCACTGCAGGGGCGCGGTGTTGAGCCCGTTCCAGGTGGCATGGAACTGCCGCAGCGATTCTGGGGCCTGCAGCCAATCCAGAAACGCCCAGAGCTTGTCGTGGTGGGCGTTGTCGTGCTGGGGGTAGATCTGCCAGACCAGGGCCTGCCCGGCCCACAGCGCCCGCACCAGCGAGTCCTCGCCGCGCACAAAGTTCAGGTCACAGGCCCACAGCATCTCGTCAAACGCCGCCTGGGGGCGTGCGGGCAAGTATGAAATGTATAGCTGCCCGAGCTTGCCAGGCGCGCCTAGGCAGACATTTTGAGCATGATTTTTGGCAGCACCAAGCGCGGCCTGCACCGCCGCCGTGGGGCGGCCTGGCGTGACCAGCAACTGCGTGGGCTGGGCCTGGCTGCGCTGCAGCAGCTCGGGCAGGGCTGCGGGTTCGTAGCAGAACAGCGACACCCAGCGCTGCCCTGGGCCGTCGTTGTCCAGGCCAAACGCTTGGGCGTGCGCCTGGCGCCAGGCAGTGCGGTCAAACGCCTGGCGCCGGGCCATCAGGTCGTCTTCGCGCAGCAGCCCGCCCGTGGCGGGCGTGAAGCCGGGGTAGAAGAACCAGCGTGTCCGGCCCGCAGCAGGACCTGACAGGAGGGGCGATGGCAGCCGATGGGTGCGCTCCACATAACTTTCCGCCGACAGGTACTCCAGGTTGATCCACACAGGCTTTTTGCCACCTGCGCGCGACTGGCATGCGCTGTATGCTATGAATTCAGGAGCAATCTCGCAGCCGAACGCCTCCACCATCACATCGGGCGCCGGCTCGTCTGCGCAGGGCGGGGGCGATCCCCAGGCACGCAACTCCACGCCCGGGCAGCCTGCGGGCGCCATCCACGTGAGGGCCGAGGCGTCGTCCACCCACAGCCGCACGCGGTGGCCCAGACTGGCGAGTTGCGTCACCAGACGCCAACACACGCCGATGTCGCCAAAGTTGTCGATCACGCGGCAGAACACATCCCATTGCAGGGCAGGGAGGGGGGGGCGCATGGTCATGGGGCGGGTGTAGTTGGTGGCGCACGCAGGTGGTCTACCAGCAGCCGCGCCACGCTGGAGAGGGACTCTTCGGACCGCACGCACAGCACCAGTTGCCGGTGCGCCCAGGGCTCGTTCAGCGTGACCACGCGGATGGGCTGTGAGCCCTTGTACAGCGCGGCGCTGCCACGCGGCATCACGCCCACGCCCAGGCCGGCTGCCACCATCAGGCACAGCGCGTCGTAGCTGGTGACCTGCATGCGCAGGCGCAGCGGCAAGCCGGCTTCAGAGGCCGCGCGGGTCAGCTGGTTGTTGATGGCGCTGCCCGGGTGCGCGCCCACAAAGTCATAGGGCAGGGCGTCGGCCAGGCGCGCCGATTTGCGCCGCGCCAGGGGATGGCTTGTGGGCACCACCAGCACCAGCTCGTCGGTGCGGTAGGGCAGTTGCACCACGCGCTCGCCGTACTGGCCCTGGTTGAGGATGCCCACATCGGCCGCGTTTTCGGCCACGGACTGGGCGATGGCTGTGCTGATCTGCTCCTGCAGGCGCACATCCACCTGCGGGTGCAGCGCCATGAAGCTCTGCAACTGTGCGGGCAAAAACTGCGTGATGGCCGAGATGTTGGCCACCACCCGCACGTGGCCGCGTACGCCCGCGCCGTAGTCGCGCATCTGGCTGGCGATGCCGTCCAGGTCATTGAGCACACCGCGCGCCAGGTTCAGCAGCGCATAGGCGGCAGCCGTGGGCTCGGTGCCCTTGTTGCTGCGCGTGAACAGGGGCACCCGCAGGGCGTCTTCCAGGTCGGCCAGGCGGCGGCTCACGGCCGATGCGGCAATGTGCTCGCGCGCAGCGGCGGCGGCGATGGTGCTTTCTTCCATCACGGCCACAAACAGGCGCAGGGAGACGGGGTCGAGTTTCATGGGGTGCTGATGGTAACAAGCGCAGCAACTGCCATGCCGGTTTGCGATGGCATCTTGTTGCTTGAGCGATTTACGGCCCCGCGCGCCCTGCGCATCATTCGCCCCGAGCCACCCCAGCGTGGGGCTGGCCGCAGGAGACAACCTCACCCATGGATTCCATTGCTTCCCCCGCCGCCTTGCAAGGCTTGCGCGTCATCGAAATGGGCCAGCTCATTGCCGGGCCGTTCTGCGGCAAGACGCTGGGCGAGTTTGGCGCCGACGTGATCAAGATCGAAGCCCCCGAGACGGGCGACCCCCTGCGCAACTGGCGTTTGATCAAGGAGGGCACCTCCGTCTGGTGGCAGGTGCAGTCGCGCAACAAGCGTTCGGTGGCGCTGGACCTGCGCCAGAAGGAAGGCCAGGACATCGCACGCCAGCTCATCGCTGAAGCCGACGTACTCGTCGAGAACTTCCGCCCCGGCACGCTCGAAGGCTGGGGCATGTCGCCCGAAGAGCTGCACCAACTCAACCCCGGCCTGGTGATGCTGCGCATCTCTGGCTACGGCCAGACCGGTCCTTACCGCGATCTGCCCGGTTTTGGTGCCATCGGCGAGGCCATGGGAGGCCTGCGCCACCTGACGGGCGAGCCCGGCCGTGTGCCGGTGCGCGTCGGCGTGTCGATTGGCGACACGCTGGCGGCGCTGCACGGCACCATCGGCGTGCTCACGGCGCTGTACCACCGCAAGGTCAACGGTGGCAAGGGCCAGGTGATTGACGTGGCGCTGCACGAGGCGGTGTTCAACGTGATGGAAAGCCTGATCCCCGAATACAGCGCCTTTGGCGTGGTGCGCGAGGCGGCGGGCAGCGCGCTGCCGGGCATTGCACCGAGCAACGCCTACCCCTGCACCGACGGCTGGGTGCTGGTGGCAGGCAATGGCGACAGCATCTTCAAGCGCCTGATGGACGCGATTGGCCGGCCCGACCTGGGCGCCGCGCCGGACCTCGCCAACAACACCGGCCGCGTGGCCCGGGTGGAAGAGATTGACGCAGCCATCGGCGCCTGGAGCGCGCAGCGCACCGTGCAGCAGGTGCTGGACGCGCTGGGCGCCGCGCGCGTGCCTGCGGGCAAGGTCTACACCGCCAAAGACATTGCCGAAGACCCGCACTACCGCGCCCGCGACATGCTGTTGACGCAAGAGACGCGCGACGGCTACAGCGTGCAGGTGCCGGGCATCGTGCCCAAGTTGTCTGGCACGCCGGGGACCATCCGCAGCAGTGCACCGCACTTGGGCGATGACACCGATGCCGTGCTGGCAGAAATGGGGCTTACTGCCGAGCAGATTGCGTTGCTGCGCAGCAAAGGAGTTGTGCAATGAACGCACCCAGCACCATTTGGCAGGGGGCGAACCGCCGCATCCACATGCAGGAAGTCGGCCTGCGCGATGGCCTGCAGATGGAGAAGGCCTTTGTGCCCACGGCCGACAAGATCGCGCTGTGCAATGCGCTGTCGGCAGCGGGCCTGTCCAAGATCGAAGTGACTTCATTCACATCACCCACCGCCATCCCTGCGCTGCGCGACGCCGAGATCGTGATGCGCGAGATCACGCGCCGCCCTGGCACGGTCTACACCGCGCTGGTGCCCAATCTGCGCGGTGCCGAGCGCGCCATCGAGTCGCGCACGGACGAGTTGAACCTGGTGATGTCCGTCAGCGCCACCCACAACCTGGCCAACTTGCGCATGACGCAGGAACAGTCGTTTGCGGCGCTGGCGCAGGTGGTGGCCCTGGCGCAGGGCGCCAACGTGGCGGTGAATGTGTCGCTGTCGTGTGTTTTCGGCTGCCCCATGGAAGGGGATGTGGCACAGGCCGATGTGTTTGGCTGGGTGCAGCGTTTTGTGGACCTTGGGGTGCGTGGCATCACGCTGTGCGACACCACGGGCATGGCCTACCCCACGCAGGTGCACCAGCTCACGGTGGCGGCGCGCGCGCGCTGGCCAGGCGTGGAGTTCACCTTGCATTTCCACAACACGCGCGGCATGGGGCTGGCCAATGTGCTCGCCGCCATCGACGCGGGGGCAGACCGGTTTGACGCCTCGCTGGGCGGCCTGGGCGGTTGCCCCTACGCGCCGGGTGCCAGCGGCAATGTGTGCAGCGAAGAGATCGTGCATGCGCTGGCGCTGATGGGCTATGACACCGGCGTGGATCTTGCCCAGTTGGTGGTCGCCGCGCAGCAGCTGCCTGCGCTAGTCGGCCACGACATTCCGAGCCAGATCGCCAAGGCAGGCCCGCGCCTGGCGCTGCACCCGGTGCCAGCGGATTTCGAGGCGATCCGCGAAAGAGCGCTTGCCCGCTGAATGCGGGCGAGCCTGCATTCATTTACAACAACAGGAGACAAAAGCCATGGCATTTCAAACCCCACTGTCCCGCCGTGCCTTCACGGCTGCTGTGTTGTGCTCTGCCGCCTTGGCGGCGGGTGCGCAGGACAAATACCCCTCCAAACCCATTACCGTGGTGGTGCCCCAGGCTGCGGGCGGTGCCAACGACGCCATTGCGCGCGTAGTGGCGCAAAAGCTGGGTGAGCAACTGGGCCAGAGCGTGATTGTGGAGAACCGCCCTGGCGCGGGCGGCACGCTGGCCACGGGCACCACGGCCCGGGCACGCAACGATGGCTACACATTGCTGCTCACGGCCGACAGCGCCCATGTGATTGGCCCTGCGCTGTACAAGAACCCTGGCTTTGATCCCGTGAAGGACTTTGCCCCCGTGGCGCCTGTGGCGACTGCGGGCTATGTGCTGGTGGCGCATCCTTCGTTCCCGGCCAACACCGTGGCCGAAATGGTGGCCCTGGCCAAGACCAACCCTGGCAAGTATTCGATCGCCTCGGCGGGCAATGGCACGCTGAACCATCTGATTGGCGAGATGCTGCAAAAGGCCGCAGACATCCAGCTGCAGCACATCCCGTACAAGGGCTCGGCGGCAGCCGCCACCGATGTGGTGGGCGGGCAGGTGCCGCTGTCGGTGCAAAGCCTGCCGTCGGCCATTGCGTTCATCAAGGCGGGCAAGCTCAAGGTGCTGGGTGTGGTCAACGAAAAGCGCGTGGCTGCGCTGCCCGATGCGCCCACCATTGGCGAGACGATCAAGGGCTTTGGCCAGGCGCCCTGGTACGCGCTGTTTGCCCCGGCCGGCACGCCCGCGCCCATCGTGGCGCAGTTGCAAGCCGAAGTGGCGCGTGCGCTGGAACACAAGGACGTGGTCGAGAAACTGGCCACCGTGGGCTGCGAGCCCTTCAAGGGTACGGCGGCGCAGCTGGCAGCGCTGGTGCAGTCCGACCTGCCCAAGTGGAGCCGCGTGGTCAAGGACACGGGCGCCACGGTCGATTGACCAGCGCTTCCTCCGCGCCCTCCCGCTCTCGCAATTCAGATTTTTGACAACAACGACAACGGAGACATTCCTTTCATGCAAACCACCCGCAAACAATTCACCACCCTGGCTCTGGTCGCACTGGCCACCGGCTTTGTTGGCCATGCATCGGCGCAGGGCGCCTACCCGTCCAAAAACGTCACCCTGGTGGTGCCCACCGCCGCAGGCGGCACCACCGACCTGTCGGCCCGCATGCTGGCGCAGGCCCTGGCGCCGGTGCTGGGCCAGTCGGTCATCGTGGACAACAAAGGCGGGGGCAACGGCAACATTGCCGCCAGCGCGGTCAAGCGGGCCGAGGCCGATGGCTACACGCTGCTCATGCAGTACTCGGGCTACCACGTCATCTCGCCCCACATCACCAAACAAAAGCAGTGGGAGCAGGCCGACTTCCAGCCCGTGGCCAATGTCATCTCGGCCCCGCAGATCATCGTGGTGCGGGCCGACCTGCCGGTGAAGACGCTGCCCGAGCTGATTGCCTACGCCAAGGCCCACCCCGGCAAGCTCAACTACGCCTCGTCGGGCAACGGGTCGCTGCAGCACGTGACCGGTGCCATGCTGGAGCAGCAGGGTGGCATCAAGATGGTTCACGTGCCCTACAAGGGCACAGGCCCTGCGCTGCAGGACCTGCTGGGCGGCCAGGTGGACCTGACTTTTGGCACGGCGCCGCCGTTCATGCCCCACATTGCCAGTGGCAAGCTGCGCGTGCTGGCCGTGACCGGCAAGCAGCGTCTGCCCAGCCTGCCCGATGTGCCGACCACGGCCGAAGCGGGATACCCCAAGGTCGATGCCACCTCCTGGTTTGCGGTGTTTGCCCCGGCCGGCGTGCCCAAGGCCGTGGTGGACAAGCTCACGGCCGACGTCCGCACCGTGGTGCAGAGCGCAGCCTTCCAGCAAAAGGCACAGGAGCAGGGCGCCACGGCCGACTACCAGACCCCGGCACAACTGGGTGACAAGGTGAAGGCGGACTTGGCCAACTGGGCACAGGTGGTGAAGACCTCGAAGATCGAGGCGGAGTAATCGGGGTGCAGAGGTTTTGATCAAAAATGGCTGCTAGCGCTTGATGGATAAGCGCTAGCAGCTATTTATTTGATAGTGGATGATCAGGCTGCGCGCGGGGCCACAATACGCGCCATGTCTGATGTGCATTCCGAAGAACTCCTCGCGCAGGTGGCTGCGCTGCCCGCGCTGCCGGGCGTGTACCGCTATTTCGACGCGCAGGATGCGCTGCTGTACGTGGGCAAGGCGCTCAACCTCAAGCGCCGGGTGTCCAGCTACTTCCAGAAGAACCATGGCGGCACACGCATCGGCCACATGGTCAGCAAGATCGTGCGCGTGGAGACCACCGTGGTGCGCTCCGAGGCCGAGGCGCTGCTGCTCGAAAACAACCTCATCAAGACGTTGAACCCCAAGTTCAACATCCTCTTCCGCGACGACAAGAGCTACCCCTACCTCAAGATCACCGGCACGCCTGGCGCGCATACGCGGGGCGATGCGCCGGGCCAGGTGTTTCCGCGCATGGCGTATTACCGGGGCGCGGTCGATAAAAAGCACCGCTACTTCGGCCCGTATCCCAGCGCCTGGGCCGTCAAGGAGACCATCCAGCTGCTGCAAAAAGTCTTCCGGCTGCGCACATGCGAAGACACGGTGTTTGCCAACCGCACGCGGCCCTGCCTGCTGTACCAGATCAAGCGCTGCACCGGGCCTTGTGTGGACTTGATTTCGCCCGAGGCCTATGCGGCCGACGTGCAGCATGCCGAGGCGCTGCTGCGCGGCGAAACGCAGGAGCTGCTGCAGGCGCTGGAGGCGCGCATGATGGCGCACTCTGACAAGCTGGAGTTTGAGCAGGCTGCCGAGGTGCGCAACCAGATCCAGGCGCTGTCGCGCGTGCTGCACCAGCAGTCCATCGAGACGGTGGATGACAAGGATGTGGACATCCTGGCCGTGCGTGTGCAAGGCGGCCGTGCCTGCGTGAACCTGGCCATGGTGCGCGGTGGCCGCCACCTGGGAGACAGGCCGTACTTTCCGGTGCATGTCGAGGATGCGGCGGCGGTGTATGCGGAAGAGGGGGGCGAGGGCACAGACGCTGTGGAGGGCGTTGACGGGGAAAGCGCCGCGCCTGCTCTGCCTGCCCGGCCAGTGGAGGTGCTGGTGCTTGAAGCCTTCATCGCCCAGCACTACATCGGCGTGCCTGTGCCCCCGCTGCTGGTGACCAGCGTGCCGGTGGACAAGGCCCTGCTCGACGCGCTCACCGAACAAAGCGGCCTGCGCGTGAACGCCATCCATCAGCCGCGCGAACAGCGCCGCGCCTGGCTGGACATGGCCCAGAAGAACGCCGACCTGCAACTCGCCCGCCTTCTGGCTGAGGAGGGCTCGCAGCAAGCACGCACCCGCGCGCTGGCCGAGGCGCTCGATTTGCCGCCCGAAGACCTGGACCAGCTCACCATCGAGTGCTTCGACATCTCGCACACGGCGGGCGAATCCACCCAGGCGTCCTGTGTGGTCTTCCACCACCACAAGATGCAGAGCAGCGAATACCGCCGTTACAAGATCGAGGGCATCACGGGCGGCGACGACTACGCCGCCATGCGCCAGGTGCTCACACGCCGCTACAGCAAGGTGGTGGAGGCGCAGCGTGAGGAGGGGGGCATCGACTATGCGAAGTCTCCCGAAGCGCAAGCCGCAGCCCGCCCCAAGGGCCAGGCGCGCCTGCCCGACCTGGTGCTCATCGACGGAGGCAAGGGCCAGGTGGGCGTGGCGCGCGAGGTGTTCTCCGCGCTGGGGCTGGACCTGACCCGCATCGTGGGGGTGGAGAAGGGCGAGGGCCGCAAAGTGGGCCTGGAAGAGCTGGTGTTTGCCGATGGGCGCGAGAAGGTCTATCTGGGCAAGGATTCGGCCGCGCTGATGCTGGTGGCGCAGATCCGCGACGAGGCGCACCGCTTTGCCATCACGGGAATGCGCGCGGCGCGCGCCAAGGTGCGGGTGGGCGGCGGGCAGCTTGAAGAAATTGCGGGCGTCGGCCCCAAGAAGCGCGCGCGGCTGCTGCAGCGGTTTGGTGGGGTGCGCGGCGTGGCGGCGGCCAGTGTCGAGGACCTGGCCACCGTCGATGGCATCTCGCGCGAGTTGGCAGAAGAAATTTACAAGGCCCTGAGATAAGCCCCGCGCAGTTCCACGGCCGCGCCGTGACACAATCGCCGCCATGTTCTGGACTATCCCCACCTTGATGACCTGGACGCGCATCGTCGCGATACCTTTGATCGTGGGGGTGTTCTATGCGCCACTGGAGCCCGCCACACGCAATCTCATCGCCACCGTGATGTTCGTGGTGTTCGCCGCCACCGACTGGCTGGACGGCTACCTGGCCCGCAAGCTCAACCAGACTTCGTCCTTCGGCGCGTTCCTTGACCCGGTGGCCGACAAGTTCCTGGTGTGTGCATCGCTGCTGGTGCTGGTGCATCTGCAACGTGCCGATGTGTTTGTGGCCCTCATCATCATCGGACGCGAAATTGCCATCTCGGCGCTGCGCGAGTGGATGGCGCAGATCGGTGCGAGCAAGAGCGTGGCCGTGCACATGATCGGCAAAGTGAAGACCACGGTGCAGATGCTGGCCATCCCCTTCCTGCTGTACGACGGGCGCCTGTTTGGCCTGATCGACACGGGCGTGTGGGGCACTTGGCTCATCTGGGCATCTGCCGTGCTCACGGTCTGGTCCATGGTGTATTACCTGCAGAAGGCGCTCCCCGAAATCCGGGCTCGCGTCAAGTAATTTTCAAGCTTTTTAGGCCGCTTGCGCGCTCTGAGTAAGCGCAGGTAGCTATATTTTCAGGAGCATTCCCGTGGCTAAACATCGCATTGCCGTGGTGGCGGGTGACGGCATTGGCAAAGAGGTCATGCCCGAGGGCCTGCGTGTGCTGGACGTGGCTGCGCGCAAGTTCGGCATCGACTTGCACTTTGACCATTTCGACTTTTCGAGCTGGGACTACTACGAGAAGCACGGCAAGATGCTGCCCGACAACTGGAAGGACCAGATCGGCGGCCATGAGGCCATCTACTTCGGCGCCGTGGGCTGGCCCGAGAAGATTGCCGACCATGTTTCGCTCTGGGGTTCGCTGCTGCTGTTCCGCCGCGAGTTTGACCAGTACATCAACCTGCGCCCCGCACGCCTCATGCCCGGCGTGATCGCGCCTGTGGTGCGCCGCGACGGCAGCCCGCGTCTGCCCGGCGAGATCGACATGCTGATCGTGCGGGAGAACACCGAGGGCGAGTACTCCAGCATCGGTGGCCGCATGTACGAAGGCACGCCGCGCGAGATCGTGATGCAGGAGACGGTGATGTCCCGCCACGGCGTGGACCGCGTGCTGAAGTTTGCCTTCGACCTGGCCCAGTCGCGCCCCAAGAAGCACCTGACCAGCGCCACAAAATCCAACGGCATCGCCATCACCATGCCATATTGGGACGAGCGTGTGGCCGAGATGGCCAAGTCGTATCCGGATGTGAAGGTGGACAAGTTCCACATCGACATCCTTACGGCCCATTTCGTGCAGCGTCCCGACTTTTTCGATGTAGTGGTGGCCAGCAACCTGTTTGGCGACATCCTTTCGGACCTGGGGCCGGCCTGCACGGGCACCATAGGCATCGCGCCCAGCGCCAACCTCAATCCCACGCGCACCATGCCGTCGCTGTTCGAGCCCGTGCATGGCTCGGCGCCCGACATCGCCGGGCAGGGCATTGCCAACCCCATCGGCCAGATCTGGTGTGGCGCGATGATGCTGGACTTCCTGGGTTACCGGGCGGCGCACGATGCGGTGCTGGCCGCGATCGAGGCCGTGCTGGACCCCCAAAGTGGCGGGCCGCGTACCCCTGATCTGGGCGGAAAATCCAGCACGCGGGACGTTGGCAAGGCCATTGCCGAGGCGTTATCGGCCGTTTGAGTGGCGCCAGAATTGGGGTGTCAATACGGGATGCTGCCCATACGGCGTGTTTGAGACAAAACGGCCCGGCAAGCCCTGTCGCTGCGTGAAATACGACTAGAATTCATCGCAACGCTGCGTCAAATCAGCGTGCTGTATTGACACTCTGAAACTCGATGGCTTTAATCTGATGCAGCAGCCACTGCTGTGTATGCCAGTCATTCCCCCGCCTGTTCCCCATCAGCCTTCGGCTGTGCCGTCAGACGTGTGAAGACCAGATATCCGCGAGACATTCCATCAACTCTTTTCCGAGAGGCTTCTTGTGAACAAAACCGAACTGATCGAGCACATCGCTACCAACGCCGACATCTCCAAGGCCGCTGCTGCGCGTGCCCTGGAATCCACGATCGAGGCTGTCAAGAAGACTCTGAAGAAGGGCGGCACGGTGTCGCTCGTCGGTTTTGGCACTTTTGCCGTGGGCAAGCGCGCTGCCCGCACGGGCCGCAATCCCCGTACCGGCGCTACGATTAAAATCAAAGCTGCTAAAGTTCCAAAGTTCCGTCCTGGCAAGGCATTGAAAGATGCCTTGAACTGAGGATCAAGTTTAGGTGGGGTCCTTAGCTCAGTTGGTAGAGCGGCTCCTTTACACGGAGTAGGTCGGCGGTTCGAGACCGTCAGGACCCACCATCACCGAACAAAGGCGAACGCAAGTTCGCCTTTTGTTTTTTGCCTCTTGAAAGATCGACCATGTTTGAATCCATCCGCAAGCACTCCAAGATCGTGATGATCTTCTTGTTCTTGCTGATCATTCCTTCGTTTGTGCTGGTAGGCATTGACAGCAACTACTTCTCTGAAAAGAGCCCGGTGGTGGCGCGTGTCGATGGAGACAACATCAAGCAGACAGACTGGGACAATGCCCACCGCATGGAGACGGACCGCATTCGCGCGCAGTCTCCCACGGTCGATCCCAAGTTGCTGGACTCGCCTAGCGCACGCTACGCCACGCTGGAGCGCCTGGTGCGCGACCGTGTGCTGGCCGCTGCCGCGAAAAAAATGCACCTCGTCACCAGCGATGCGCGCCTGGCACGCAGCCTGCAGGAGATCCCGGCGATCGCCGGTCTCAAGCGCGCGGACGGAACCCTGGACGCCGAAGCCTACCGCGCCCTGGTGGCCGGCCAGGGCCTCACGCCTGCGGGTTTTGAGGCCAATGTGCGCCGCGACATCTCCATCAACCAGGTCATGGGTGGCGTGATGGGCTCGGCTTTTGGTTCGGATGCACAGGTCAAGCTGGCCCTGAACGCCTTGTACGAGCGGCGCGACATCCAGGTGGCACGTTTCAATGCATCCGATTTTGCGAGCAAGGTCACGCCCACGGATGCAGACCTTGAAGCCTATTACAAAGCCCATCCCGCGCAGTTTCAGCAACTGGAACAGGCGGCCGTGGAGTATGTGGTGCTGGACCTCGACAGTGTCCGTGCCACCATTTCCCTGAGTGAAGACGACCTGCGTACCTATTACAAGGAAAACGTGGCGCGTATGACGGCCAAGGAGGAGCGCCGCGCAAGCCACATCCTCGTCAATGCCGCCAAGGATGCACCGGCTGCAGACCGCGAGAAGGCCAAGGCCCGCGCTGCCGAACTGCTTGCCCAGGTGCGCAAGGCGCCCGCGAGTTTTGCGGACGTGGCGAAGAAATCCTCAGACGACAAGGGCTCGGCCGTGGTCGGCGGAGACCTCAACTTCTTCGCCCGTGGCGCCATGGTCAAGCCTTTCGAAGATGCGGCCTTTGCTCTGAAGAAGGGCGAGATCAGCGATGTGGTGGAGAGCGATTTTGGCTTTCACATCATCCAGTTGACCGACATCAAGACGCCCCGCCAGCCCTCGTTCGAGGAGCTGCGTCCTTCGATGGAAGCCGAGCTCAAGCAGCAGCAGGCCCAGCGCAAATTCGCCGAAGTGGCCGAGTCCTTCACCAACGGTGTGTACGAGCAGGCAGACAGCCTGCAGCCGGTGGCCGACAAGCTCAAGCTCAAGGTGCAGACGGCCACGGGCGTCACCCGCACCCCAGCACCAGGCGCCAAGGGGCCCCTGGCCAATGCCAAGTTCCTGGAGGCACTGTTTGCTTCGGACTCCGTGCAGAACAAGCGCAACACCGAAGCCGTCGAAGTGGGCCCCAGCCAGATGGCCGCAGGCCGCGTGACGACCTACACCCCGGCTCGCACCTTGCCGCTGGACGAAGTGCGGGCCCGCGTGCGCACCCTCTATGTGGCCGAAAAGTCGGCCGAACTGGCGCGCAAGGAAGGCGAGGCCAAGCTGGCCGCCTGGAAGGCAGCGCCTGCTTCGGCCACGGGCCTTTCTACAGCGGTGGAAGTATCGCGTGAACAACCCCAGAACCTGCCCCGCCCGGTGATTGACGCCGCCTTGCGCGCACCTGCCGATGCCTTGCCCGGCTGGACGGGCGTGGACCTGGGGACCGCTGGCTACATGGTGGTCAAGGTCAACCGCGTGGTACCCCGCCAGGCGCCTGATGCGCAGCGTGCCCAGCAGGAGCGCCAGCAGTACGAGCAGTGGCTGACGACCGCAGAAGGCTTGGCTTACTACGAATTGCTGAAGCAGCGCTTCAAGGTGCAGATCAAGGCCCCGCGTCCTGACGCTGCAGCCCAAGTCACTGCAGAAAATTAAGCAATTTAGTCCTGGGGACAAAAACCCAGGCTATAATACAAAGCTACGGTGGCTGTAGCTCAGTTGGTAGAGTCCAGGATTGTGATTCCTGTTGTCGTGGGTTCGAGCCCCATCAG
>OGCL01000731.1_pt1 | contig 32727 bp, 27 predicted proteins | sample 1570041 | NCBI WGS metagenome assembly OGCL01 (sample SAMN06266162, study PRJEB24511) | hot springs metagenome | isolation source: Hot spring water | place: South Africa: Limpopo | collected 2015-06-22 | reverse complement strand
GGAGCGGCTGGCGCCCCACAGGCAGGGGTTCGGTTCGACAGGCTCACCGCAGGTGGGGAAACCCGGTTTCCCCGTATTTTCACCTCAGTGGCCCGGAAAACACATGAAAGCATTCGTCTCCGCCCTCGTTTTGATCGTCCTGGCTCTGCTGCTCGCGGCCCCGGCGCCTGCCCCGGTCACGGCGCAGCCCGAGCCGCCGGGCCTGCGCGCCGATGTGCAGGTTGCCACCGATGGCGTTGTGCTGCGCCTGGAGTGGCCAGGGGTCGGGCCGGCGTCGGATGCCCTGCCCGGTTCAACGCTGGTGGCGCTGCTCCTGCCCCCCGAGGGCGACGCGGCGCCCCGTCTCACCAGGCTGCAACAGATGCCGTGGACGGGCGAGGCGCCCGCTCCGACCCCCCTGCCCGCCCAGGCCCATCCTGACGGCGAGGTGTACTCGCCCCTGCCGATGTTTACAGCCCCCCCGGCGCCCGATGCGCCGATCACCTTGCTCCGTGAGGGGCGGCTGCGCGATCAGCGGCTGGGTGTGTATGCCCTCAACCCGGTCTATGTGGCAGGTGAGGCTGTGTTCCGGGTGGAAGTGGCCGAAGCGCTCGTTCCCGGCGCGCGCCCGGCCGATGTCAGCGCGCTGGCCCGACTGGAGGCGTCGCCCTTCGCGACCGGGGCGACTGCGCCCGACCCGGTGGCTGCTGGGCCGGCCTGGAAGATCACCGTGGCCGATCCTGGTATCCAGGAACTCACCGCGGCAGATCTGGTCGCCGCCGGGCTGACGCAAGTCAACCCCGCCACACTGCGCCTCCGCCACCAGGGTCGCGATGTTCCCCTGGAGATTCTGCGCGATGCCGGTGGCGCCCTGGTAGCCTTGCGCTTCTACGCCGAGCCGGGCGATCGCTGGAACGCCACGGCCATCTACTGGCTGACCGCGGATCAGGGCTCCGGGACGGCAATGGCCGTTCGCGAGGCCGCCGCCACCGATGCGCCGCTGCGCTCCACCGCGATTGAACAGGGGATCTGGCGCTCCAACCAGATCCTCGAGAGCCGCCTTCCCGGTCCCGACGGCGATCACTTCTTCAGCGCCGATCTGCGCGTGATCCCGCCCCCGAACCCGCCGGATAGCGTGGCTGCGACGATCGCCCCGGTGCTCCCGGCGAATGGGCCACTTACCCTTACGCTTCAGGGCGCGACCTTGCGGCGCGGTGATTTCACGCTCTGCGTGCGAGCCGGCGCGCCTCCATCTACCCCTTCGTACCGACCGTGCGAGACGTCGGGGGAGCCAGAGCGCGTTGTGCGCTGGAGCGGCCAGGGTCTGTGGTCGCAACGAGTCAATCTGCCTGCCTTTGCCAGCCGGGTGACAATCTCGTTGTTACCCACCCCCGGCGCCGATCGGGTACACCTCGATGGCGTCGCCTGGGAAGCGCCCGTGGCCCTGAACCTCGGTGGAAACGGCGCCCGCTTTGTTGGTAGCGCCGGCCGCTTCCGCTACCAGCTCGACGGCCTGGCCGAGGGCGCGGCAGTGTACGATGTGAGCGACCCGCTCGCCCCCGTGCGCCTGAGCTTTACCGGCGCCACGTTCGAGGATAATGCCCCTGTCCCGCGAACCTACCTGGTGACCGGGCCGGGTACGTTGCATCGGCCTGCCGTGGCCGCGCACGCGCCCGCAGCGTTGCCCCGTAACGCCCGGGCGGTATACATTGCGCCCCGGGCCTTCCTCGAAGCCCTGGAACCGCTCATCACCCACCGCCGCGCCCAGGGCTGGACCGTGGCCGCCGTGGCGGTTGAGGCCCTCTACGATGCCTGGAGTGGCGGGCAGGTTCACCCGGAGGCCATCCGCAGCTTCTTGCGGTATGCTGCCGCTACCTGGGAGACCGCGCCCGTTGCCGTCGTACTGGTTGGCGATGGCACCTCCGACCCGCGCAACTACCTCGGGCGCAATAACCGTACCTGGATTCCACCATACCTGGCGATGGTTGACCCCTGGCTCGGCGAAACCGCCTGTGAAACCTGTTTCGTGCGGCTCCAGGGCGATGATCCCCTCCAGGACCGCGCGCCGGATATGTGGCTCGGTCGCCTGCCCTCCAGGAGCATGGAGGAAACCGCGGCCCTGGTGGCGAAGATCCTGGCCTATGAGCAGAGCGGGCTGCTGGGCGCCTGGCGGGCGCGCCTGGCCTACATCGCCGACAACCCCGATATTGGCGGCAATTTTGTCCTCGCAGCAGAAGAGAGCATCGCCCTGCACCCGCGGCAGGCGCGGATCGAACGGGTCTACTACGACCCTGAGGCGCAGACGGGCGACCCGTGGCGCGAGCGTGACCCGCTCGTGGCGCTGGACCGCACGATGCGCGCCTTTGACAACGGCGCGGCGTTCATCAACTTCCTGGGCCATGGCTTGCAGTTCCAGTGGGCCTACACCGGGCCGCCCCTGCAACCCAACGCTCCCCAGGATCGGCAGTACCTCCTGGGCCTGTTTGAGGTTGATGATTTGCGGAACCGCGGGCGTTTGCCCGTCGTGCTGGCGCTATCCTGCCTGACGGGCGCGTTTCAGACCCCGGCCTTCGTCGGCACGTCAATTGATGAGCGAATGGTCGTGCGGGCGGATGGTGGAGCGATTGCCACATGGAGTTCGACCGGGTTGGGGGTGCTCTACGGTCACGACGCGCTGCAGCGGGGCTTCTACCGGGCGCTGTGGGCGGAGTCGCGCTCCCCGCCGCTGGGTGCGCTCACACTGGCGGGACACCTGGAGCTGTTTGCGGCATCGGCGTGTTGCCAGGAAACCGGCAGCGCCTTCACCCTGCTCGGTGATCCCCTTACGGCCCCCCGGGTCAACCTGGCGGGAGCGAGCCTGTACTTGCCAATCACCCGGCGGTAAGCAGCGCAGGGGCAAGGGCCTGCCACCTCCGCAGGGAGGGGCGTGGGGAAACCTGGTTTCCCCATGTTAGCAGCCAGGCCTCGCCGCGCTCCCTACGGATTCGTGGGCGTTGGGAACACGGGTTGCTCGTCCGTAGCGATGAGTTCGTCCTCGCGCACCCAACCGACCACCCGCGCATCACCGGCGCGCACGAACGCCTGATAATAACCCCCGAGCTTATCAAAGGGCACGATACGCGCATCCCCCTCGGCGCGCAGCACGATCCGGGCATCGTCGCGGGGCGCCGCGCGCACCAGCGCCCCCGTGGCCACGGCGCGCATAACCGGATAGTCCGGCGGTAGCAATGCCGCGCCATCGTTCGGATCTCGCTGGCGCAGGTAGGCCAGCACACCGTCGGCGATCCCGCGGGCGACCCGATCGGGCTGTCCGAAGAGCACGCTACGGTCGGCGGCGCTGGTCATAAAACCCATTTCGACGATGATTGCCGGCGTGGTGCGGGCAATCGCGTGCTGGTAGCGGCGGTAGCTGAAGGCGTAGTAGCCCTTCATGTTGAAGGTAACGCCGCCGCGGTCTTCGGGGAGACCGGTAGCGGGGCCATAGGCGGCGGCTACGGCGGCCATCAGCGCCCGCGAGGCAGCGGAGGTCCGCCACGGCGTGGCCAGTTTCCAGCCACGGGCGGCAGGGTTGCTCGACCCGTCGGCGTGAATGGCGATGAAGGCATCGGCGTCGTAGCCCGGCGGTACGGTGGCCGGCAGCAGGTCAACAACGACCCCCTGGGCTTCGAGCAAGGGCTTGATACGGTTGGCAATCGCAAGGTTCAGTTCAGCCTCGGTCGTATTGCCCCAGCGTGCCCCGGTAGATGTGCGCAGGCGCGCCAGCTCCTCGGGAAGTTCCTCGGAGCGCAAGTGGCCCACCTGTAGGCCAACCCGTGGCGGCGTGCCCGGAGGACGCGGGGTTGGGGTGGCGACGATGGAGGTCGCGCTCGTCGTCGGCGCAGGTCCGGCCGTAGGTGGCGCGACGTCGATAGGGGCAGGCTGCGCCTGGGTAGTCACACTGTCCGGGGTCGAGGCCGCGGCGGGCGTGGCAGTGAGGGCCGACGGGGTTGGCGCGGGCGGGGCGGCGCGGGCCGCGGCGCAGGCCGCGAGGAGCAGCGCCAGTGCCAGCAGCAGCAGCGTCGCGGGGAGCCGGTTTGAGCGTTTGGACATGTCAAGTTTCCTCGGATATGATGTAGACGTGGCCCTGCGCCCTCCCAAACTCTACCGCCAGGGAGAGCTTGCTGCCCGCGCAGGCAGAGGGTTGGGGAAACCCGGTTTTCCCACTTTATCATATAAACCGTCCATGCGGCTGCGCCGCGCAACGCCAGAATATAACGTGTAGAGACGAAGCGCCGCTGCGTCTCTGCGCCCAAACCCTCCCGCGTGCGGGTTATGTTCACATCAGCTCCACACCTCCACAGCTCAACAGCTCCACCGGGCCACCGGGCCACACAGCCCTGTGCGGCCCGGTGGAGCGACGGTAACGTTGATATGACGTTCTTACACCCTGTTTGAGGCCCACAATGAACGTGATCAAAGTCGGCGGCAGCGCCGGCAATAACTACGATGCCCTCTGCGACGACCTGGCTGCTCTCCATGCCCGGGGTGAGCGGCTGGTGCTGGTCCACGGCGGCTCGGATGAGACCAATCGGCTTGGTGAGGCTCTGGGCCATCCCCCGCGCTTCGTGACTTCGCCCAGCGGCTACACCAGCCGCTACACCGACCGACGCACGCTGGAGTTGTTCATGATGGCCACGGGCGGCCTGGTCAATAAGGGTCTGGTCGAGCGACTGCAGATCCGCGGCTGTAATGCCGTTGGCCTGAGCGGTCTTGACGGGCGGTTGCTGGAGGGCAAGCGCAAGGCCACCATTCGCATCATAGAGGATGGCCGCCAGAAGTTGCTCCGCGACGACTGGACCGGCACGATCGAGCGGGTGAACACAGCGCTGCTCCAGATGTTGCTCGAGGGCGGCTACCTGCCGGTGGTGGCGCCTCTGGCCTGCTCGGAGGCGGGCGAGGCGCTGAATGTTGATGGGGACCGCGCGGCGGCGGCGATTGCGGCGGCGCTCGGGGCCGAGACGCTGCTGTTGCTCTCCAATGTGCCGGGACTGCTGCGGAGCTTCCCTGACGAGGGTACCTTGATCACCCGTATTCCCCGCGGCGAGGTTGACGCCTACCTGGCCTTCGCCGAGGGCCGCATGCGTAAGAAGATCCTCGGCGCGCAGGAGGCCCTGGAGCAGGGGGTGCGCCAGGTGGTGCTCGGCGACGCGCGCCGCCCTGGCTGCGTGAGCGCGGCCCTGGCCGGCCAGGGAACGGTGATTGCGTAGGGTGTGGCGCACATTCCGCCTGCCCGACGCGCGGGTTCGGGCGGGCTGGGCCTTTCCCAGAAAGCCGTTCCCGATCCCGGTGTGATAAACGGGACGTGTTTACGGTTGGGGTGATCATGTAATACCAATTACCGTTGATGATGCCGCATTGCTTGAAGTGGTTTCAGGGGTTGTGCTGCCCAGCGTGGCAATCTACAATCCAAAATCCAAAATCTAAAATCTCCAGCTTCGCTGGAGAGTGGGCCGGGGGTGAGGGCCAACCAGCGCATCCCAATGCCCTGACGCCCGTCGGCGCCCATACGTTCTGTCCGCTTTTCAATGTACCCGGGGCAGCGCCTCACCCCGAACGTGAACCGGTGCGATGAACCAGACAGTTGCCATCTGGTACGCACCATCACTATAATGGTTGCCAGCGTAGCAATGCGCGTCGTTTTTTTCCCTCCTGTCATTCGTAGTGCAGGCTTGCCGACCCGGAGAGGTTTAGATGGGTCTGATTAAGAAAGCTGGTACGAAGGCCTTTAGCGTTCCGCCTGCCGAGAGTGCCTCCACTGCACCGTCTGAGGAGGGAACGCGAACCTTTGACGGCGACGCTGCCAACGCGGGTGCCAGTACCATCGCGGCCAGCGCCGCGGAGGAGGGCACCCGCACCATCGCCGCCGCTGGCGCTGCCGAGGAGGGTACCCGCACCATCGCCGCCGCTGGCGCTGCCGATGCAGGCGCCCGCGCTGGCGCCGCCAACCCGGCTACCCCCGGCACGCAGCGAAGCGCCGCCTCAATGCCCCTCCTTCCCACCGGTACCGTGCTCCAGGGGCGCTACCAGATCGAAGAGGCGATCGGTATCGGCGGTATGAGCCTCGTCTACCGCGGACGGGACCTGCGCTTCAAGGACGTGGTGCGTTTCTGCGCGGTGAAGGAGATGGCGCAGAGTGCCCCCGACTCGCATACGCGCCTGCTCAACCTGAAAAACTTCGAGCGCGAGGCAGGTCTGCTGGCGACCTTGCAACATCCGGCCATCCCCAGGGTCTACGACTTCTTCGAAGAACAGGGGCGCGTCTACCTGGTGATGGAACTGGTCAAAGGCAAGGACCTGGAGACGGTGCTCGAAGAAGCCGGCAAGCCCCTTGATGAGGCGCGTGTGGGACGCTGGGCAGTGCAGATCTGCGATGTGCTGACCTACCTCCACAACCACAAGCCCCAGCCGATCGTGTTCCGTGACATGAAGCCGTCCAACATTATGGTCCTGGACGACGATCGGATCGTGCTGATTGACTTCGGCATTGCGCGCGCCCTCAACCGGAGCGACCGCAAGGGCACGATGATCGGCACCGAGGGCTACTCGCCCCCCGAGCAGTACCGCGGTATTGCCGAGCCAGTGGGCGACATCTACGCTCTCGGCGCAACGCTGCACCATCTGCTCACCAATACCGACCCGCGCCTGGAAACGCCCTTCACCTTCCACGAGCGGCCGGTGCGCCAGCTTAATCCCGCCGTTTCGCCCGAGATGGAAGCGCTTATCGTCAAGGCGATCGAATACGATATGGAGGCTCGCTGGCAGAGCGCCGCGGAGTTGAAACAGGCTTTGCTGGCCGTACCGGGCATCGGTGAGACGCCGGCCGGTCCGCGCGCCGCACCGCTGGCGGTGATCAAAGGCGCCTCCAGCACCAGCCTGGTCTGGAGCTTTGCCTGTGAAGACGAGGTGCGTTCGTCGCCCTGCGTCGCCGGCGGGATGCTCTTTGTTGGTTCGTATGACCATAATCTCTATGCGCTGGACGCCGGGCGCGGCGAGTTCCGCTGGAAGTACGCGACCGAGGGCGGCATCAGTTCCTCGCCCGCTGTCTGGCAGGATAACGTGATCGTCGGTTCCGAAGACGGCGCGGTCTACTGCTGCGACATTCGCCGCGGCGGTCTGCGATGGACCTTTCGCACCCCTAAGCCGGTGCGCTCGTCGCCGCGGATCGAGGATCGAGTGGTCTTTATCGGCTCCGATGACCAGCACATCTATGCCCTGGATGGCCTGCGCGGCACGTTGATCTGGAAATACCGCACCTGGAACCCCATCCGCTCATCGGCCTGCATCGCCGGCCAGACGATCTTCATCGGCGGCGATGATGGGCACGTCTACTGTCTCGATGTGCGCAGCGGCGGGGTGAAGTGGAAACAGCGCACGCAGATGCCGGTGCGCTCCTCGCCGGCTATGGGCGAGGGGCTGGTCTACGTCGGGTCGCTCGACCAGAACCTCTACGCTCTGGACGCCGAGGGTGGCTGGCCGGCCTGGCGCTTCCGCACCGGGCACTACGTCAACTCATCGCCGTGCGTGGTGGGCACCCGCGTCTTTGTCGGCGGTGTCGACGGGTTTTTCTATGCCCTCGATGCCAAGACGGGCCGCCTGGCCTGGAAGTATGAGGTCGGCAGCCAGATCACGTCCTCGCCGCGGGTGGAGGCCGGTCGGGTATACTTTGGCGCAGTAGATGGATACGTGTATTGCCTCGATGCTGGTCAGGGCAATGTGATCTGGAAGTTCCCCACCGGTGGGGCGGTGGTCTCATCACCGGCGGTTGTCGAGGGGGTCGTATACATTGGCTCGATGGATCAGAAGATCTATGCCTTGAAAGCATAAAAAATCTATGCGATTTCGCCCTTGCTCCTGGGCAGGCTGAGGTTTACGGGCGGACAGAACATCCGAGCCAACGTGGCGTGTATCGCATTGGAACGCCCCGGCGTGCGGCTCTGGTCTCCCCGCTTCGACAGGCTCAGCGCAGGCTCTCCAGCGAAGCTGGAGAGGGGGAGGGGGCGGGAGCCAACCAGCGCATCCCAACGCCATCAAGCCCGTCGGCGCTCATACGTTCTGTCCGCCCCTGAATGCACGCGGGAGAGGGTCCGGGGGCGAGGACCAACCAGCGCATCCCAACGCCGTAACGCCCGTCGGCGTCCATATGTCCGCCCCTAAAGCTGTTTGAAGGAGTACGGCGCGCCCTGCTTGCCCCGAAACCTCACCCCTGGCCGCGGAGCACCCGGCGCAGCATAAAGAACAGTGGCAGCGTCGGCGCCAGGGCAATCACCACACTGGGTAGCACCACCATCAACAGATAGCTGCGCCACTCGATTGCGCCCGGCTGCAAGAACAGAGCCAGTACTGTCTCGTAGATCAGCATCCCAACGAGCACGGCGAGCAGTGGCACGACTGGCCGCTCCACGCGCAACTGGCGCGTCAACGCGGCGACCACCAGAACCCCCAGGAGCAGGGCCAGCGCATGCGCTCCCAGCGGCGTGGCGCCAAACACATCGAGGGCCAGGCCCCCGTAGAGCGCCCAGCGCAGCGCCCGACCGAGGCCCACATCGGGAAAGGCGTCACTTACGCCGAGCAACGCCCTGCAGATCACCAGCACCGGCACCAGCGGCAGGGTGAAACCCGACGGCAGGCCGAGGAGGGTCACCTGCACGCAGGCCAGCGCAAACAGCCCGACGATCCGCCCCACCTCGTGGGCCAGGGCCACTTCTATTCTTCTTGGCTGAGGATCACCCACACGTAGCGCACCTGGTCGGGATCAACGAAGGGTCGCACCTCCGCGATCTGGTACTGGTCAATCACGCGCACCGTCTCCACGCTCCCGATCGGGATATTCGGCGGAATAGCGGCCAGGTCGAAGGGCAACCGGAGCGCCGCGGTCAATCCGGCAGTGACCACCGTATCGCCAGGGGCCAGCTCCAGGGCGCGAGTAATCTGGCCGAGTTGCAGACGCGATCCGCGTTGCCACTGGCCCTGCACCAGCCCCACTTCGGCGCGGCCCTGGTGGATCACCCGGCCGCTTACCTGGCTGGAGATGTCGGTGATCAGCAGCACGTCGGCGGCGTGGGGACCGGTGGACTCAACGATGCCGATCAGCGCCGCAGGCGTGCCGGGCAACTGGCTGATGACCGCCATCCCCGGCCGCAGCCCCTCGCGGCTGCCTCGCGCGATGGTGATCATGCGCCGGCCCGCGTCGGGCGAGCGCACCGTCACCTCGGCGCCGAGCAATGTCCAGGGATGCGCCTGCTGGATCGCCAGTTGCTGACGCAGGAAGGCATTCTCCACCTGAACCTGCTCCAGGCGCAGCACCTGATTGCGCAACTCGCCATTTTCGCGCTCAAGGGCGGCGATGCGCGCCTCGAGGGCGGCGGCGCCCCGCGGCGCAGTGATGAACGCGCCGGCCTCGTCGCGCAGGCTCGTGAGGCGTTGGGCCACAGGGGCCGTCAGCGATTGCACCGCCTGCCGGGCAGGGGTGATCACCCCGCGCCGATCGAGAAACACCAGCAGCCCCGCCAGCAGACACAGCCCTATCGCCAGCACGAACGGGCGCAGCGACCCGGGCACGGGTGAGCGCTCACGACGCAACTTGATGGGATGATCGTCAAGGAAATCGCGCATAGGCGTGGGGGCCGGCCAGAGCGGCTGCGTGGCGACGGTGGGCCTCACAAGGTTCCAGAGCCGGTGAAGTCTGCCCCTCCGGGGTTACAACCTGGCCCGGCGGGTATTCTGGCTGCGGGTCAGAATATCCTGGTAGACCTTATTCTGGCCGAAGTTCTCAACCATTTTCCCGGCGCCTCGGGCGACACACGACAGAGGGTCCTCGGCGATATGCACCGGCATCTTTGTTTCGGCGGCGATGCGCTTATCGAGACCGTGGAGCAGTGAGCCGCCTCCGGCCAGGGTAATGCCGTGCTCCATAACATCGGCGACCAGTTCGGGAGGCGTTTCCTCCAGGGCCAGGCGCACCTCCTGCACGATCGCGTTCACCGGGCCGGCAATGCCCTCACGTATCTCGACCGAACTGACCTCGACCGCCTTGGGCAACCCGGTGAGCAGGTCGCGCCCGCGCAACACGACCTTGATCTCCTCTTCGAGCGGGTAGGCCGAGCCGGCAGCGATCTTGGCCCGTTCGGCCATGCGTTCGCCGATCAGCAGGTTGTACTCGCGGCGGGCAAATTGGATGATCGCCTCGTCAATCTCATCGCCTGCGGTGCGAATGGAGTGGTTGATAACGATCCCGCCCAGGGAAATCACTGCGACTTCGGTGGTGCCACCGCCGATGTCAACGATCATGCTACCGATCGGCTCGTCCACCGGCAACCCGGCGCCGATTGCCGCCGCCATCGGCTCCTCAACCACATAGGCCTCGCGCGCCTTCGCGTTGAGGGTTGCATCGCGGGCGGCCCGCTTCTCTACCTCGGTCACGCCCGAGGGCACCCCTACCACCACACGCGGGCGCGGATCCATCAGACGGACCGCGGAGTGGGCGTGTGCCTTCTTGATGAAGTAGGCGAGCATCTTCTCGACCACGTCGAAGTCGGCAATCACCCCATCTTTCAGCGGGCGCACGGCAATAATATTGGCAGGCGTCTTGCCCACCATCGCCTTGGCCTCGGCGCCTACCGCGTGAACCTGCTTGGTCTTGGCATCAATCGCCACCACCGAAGGTTCACTGATGACAATGCCCTTGCCACGGACGTGGACAAGCGTGTTTGCCGTGCCCAGGTCAATCCCCAGGTCACGGCTGAATGCTCCAAACAGCGAGTTAATCGGATTGAAACCCACAGAACTTCTCCGACGGCTCTCCGATGCTTCAGCCTGGCAGCGGGTCGTGCAAGGGACAGTTCCGGGAGCGCGTCACGCTCCTGGCGCTACGCTTCCCTGGCAACGCCTGCAAGCGAAATCGCCAGATGCGCCGCATTGCTTCGACAGGACTCACCTGCGCGTACTGTAGCCTCGACCACACCACGGTCCACCATGACAAGCGCATTATAGCACGAGCGCAAGCCGCTGCTCACGCCAGCGCCCGCGGGGGTATGTGTTCACACTTCTCCCGGGGTGCGCGGGCATCTTGCCCGCATCCAGGCCATTGCGGGCGGGACGCCCGCGCACCCGGGGTGACGCCTTACCCCAAATGTGAAGACGTACCTCGGGCCGGGCGCCACGGCCCGGGCGGGCAGGCCATCCCGGCAGGCGAGGGGTTGGGGAACCCCGGGTTCCCCGATGCTCGGGTTGTTTGCCGATTTGACTTTTCCTCTGCCTTATGAGACAATACACCCCGGTACAGGCCCGGGGCATCACGTTGAGACGTGCGGGTGATCACGTGTCCGGTCGACTGCTACAGGCGCCTTGTGTCGTGGCTGTCTCCGCATAACAGAGCGTTGTCGCTAGAGCTTCTGGCTCGCCCCGGGCTGGAAGATTTTTATTGCCGTGACAATTTCCTCCCAACGCCCAATCTACCCATTCACCGCGATTGTTGGCCAGGAGCGGCTCAAGCGCGCCCTCATTCTCAACGCGATCAACTCGCGCATTGGCGGCGTGCTGATCCGTGGGGAGAAAGGCACAGCCAAATCCACGGCTGTGCGGGCGCTGGCGCGGCTCCTCCCGCCGATCACGGTGGTTGAAGGCTGTCCCTACTCCTGCCTGCCCGACCGCCCGGTCGGCCTGTGCCAGGTCTGCCAGAGTCGCGCCGCCACGGGTGAGCCGCTGCCCACCCTCGTGCGCCCCACGCGCCTGGTTGAGTTGCCGGTCTCGGCGTCGGAAGATCGGGTGGTCGGCGCGCTGGATCTGGAGCATGCGATCACCGAGGGGCAGCGGCGCTTCGAGCCGGGCCTGCTGGCCCAGGTTAACCGGGGCTTGCTCTATGTCGACGAGGTGAACCTGCTCGACGATCATCTGGTTGACCTGCTGCTCGACGCTGCCGCTATGGGTGTCAATACGGTTGAACGTGAAGGGGTGAGCATTTCGCATCCCGCGCGCTTTATTCTCGTGGGCACGATGAACCCTGAAGAGGGTGAACTGCGGCCCCAGTTGCTCGATCGCTTCGGCCTGGCCGTGGAGGTGACCGGGCTGACCGATGTCGCCTCGCGTGTGGCGGTGATCGAGCGGCGTATGGCCTATGAGGCCGACCCGCAGGGCTTCATCGCTCAGTGGCAACGGGAAGAGGACGAACTGGCCGCCCAGGTGGTGGCAGCTCGCGAGGTGCTGCCGGCCGTGCAGATCGACCGCAGCGATATGGCCGCCGTCGCCAGCCTGTGCCTGGAACTGGGCGTGGATGGCCACCGCGCCGATCTGACCATTCTCGAAACTGCCCGCACCCACGCCGCCTGGCGCAACCGCACCTGGGTGACGGTCGAAGACATCCGCATCGCCGCCGAGCTGGCCCTGCCCCACCGCATGCGCCGCCAGCCTTTCTCGGAGATCCAGCTCGACGAACAGCGCATCAGCCAGATCCTCGAACGCAGCGGCAAGACCGCGAACGGCAATGCTGCCGACGAGCTAAAAAAAAAGGCTGAGGGCGGCGAACCGCTTGACCACGGCGAGAGCGGCGACGACCCGGGTCAGGGCAATGGCTCGGTTGCCCCGGTGGGCAGCGCCAGCGGCGCCGATGTGAACCCCGCCCCAGCCCAGACCAGTGGTGGCAAGCTGTACGAGGCCGGCGTCCTCTTTCGCCCTCGCCGGCTCGAAGGGGCCAGCGACAGGCAGATGCGCCGGGCCGGAGGCAAGCGCTCACGCACCCGTACCACGCGCAAACAGGGGCGCTACATCAAAAGCCGGCGTGTCGAGCGAGTGACCGACCTGGCCTTCGACGCCACCCTCCGCGAGGCTGCCATTTACCAGCGCAAGCGCCGCGATGAGTTGAACCATACTATCGCTCTGCCCCACCAGCGCCGGCCCGCGTTGCTCATCCGCAAAACCGATCTGCGCCAGAAGGTGCGCGTGCGCCGGACGCGCAACGCCGTCTGTTTCGTGGTCGATGCGAGCTGGAGCATGGCTGCCGAAGAGCGAATGCAAGCCACCAAGGCCGCCGTGCTGTCTCTGCTGCGCGATGCCTACCAGCGTCGCGACCGGGTCGGGCTGGTGAGCTTCCAGCGCGATTTCGCGCGCGTGTTGCTGCCCCTCACCAGTAGCGTGGAACTGGCCCAGAAACGCCTGCAAACCATGCCCACCGGCGGGAAAACGCCCCTGGCGCGAGGCATGTTGACCGCGTTTGAACTGTTGGAGCGGGCGCGGCGCCAGGATGAAGAGATCCTGCCGCTCATGGTGCTGCTCACCGATGGGCAGGCCAACGTTGCCATCGGCAACCTGCCGCCGCAGCAAGAGGCCTATCAGATCGCCGATATGATCGCCGCCCACGCGATCCGCGCCATTGTCATTGATACCGAGCACCCCAATTTCGAGCGTGGTCTCTCGCGACGACTCGCCGAACATCTGAAGGGCGCCTACTACCGGTTAGAAGATCTGCGCGATGGAGGGCTGGTGCAGGCCGTTCGCCGCCAGATGCAAGTGTAAAACGGTTCCATACACCAGGAGGAAGGGAGCAGATGACCGATCAGGTACGTAGGGAAGAGTCCGCCGAGAGCGAGCTGCAACACCCGCTGCTCGACGCAGCGGACGCTCCGGCCGCTCAGAGCGAGGCTGCCACGCCGGAGCAGACGGCTGGGGCCGCCGCGCAGCCTACCCCTGAGACCACGGCTGGGGAGCCTGAGGCGGTGACGGTCGAGCCATCGGCAACGACACTGGCTGCGGCAGAGACGGCGACGCCCGTGACCCCGGCGATGTCTGCGGAGGAGGTCGCCGGGGCGTCTGGCGCGAGTGATGCTGACTCGGCCACGGCAACCTCACCCGATGGGGTGGAGGCGCTGAATGCCCCGGAGAGCGCAACCGCGGAGGCTCCGGTCGCTCCGACTGCAGCGTCCCCGGATGGGGGCGAGACACCGGCGGAGGCAACTGCGGATGCCCCCGCAACCGAAACGGAAGAAGCTGCCGCTGGCGCCAGTTTTGTGCCTGTGGCCGAGGAAACTACCCGCCCGCGCAAGCTGAAGGATCTCCAGCCCGGCATGGAACTCGAGGGCCGTGTGACCTCTATCGCCCTCTACGGCATCTTCGTGGATATCGGCGTCGGGCGCGATGGATTGGTGCACATCTCCGAGATGAGCGACGCGCGCATTGATACCCCCTCGGACCTGGTGCAGATCGGCGATACGGTCAGGGTCCGGGTGAAGAGTGTCGATCTGGACGCCAAGCGTATCAGCCTGACGATGCGCACGGGCACGGGCGAGAAGGGCGAGGGCGCCCGCGGCGGACGTGGTCGCCCCAAGCGCGCCGAGGTTGACAAAGAGCGCCTGGCGTCGCTCAAGGTCGGCGATGTGGTTGAAGGGGTCATTACCGGCTATGCGCCCTTCGGCGCCTTTGCCGATATCGGCGTGGGCAAGGATGGCCTGATCCATGTCAGCGAACTGGCCGAGGGACGGGTCGAAAAGCCTGAGGACGCGGTGAAGGTTGGGGACCGCTTGCAGTTCAAGGTGCTTGAAGTTGACCCCGAAGGCACGCGCATCAGCCTGAGTCTGCGCCGCGCCCAGCGCAGCCAGAAAATGCAGAGCCTGGAGGTTGGCCAGATCCTCGAGGGCACGGTGAGCGGCATCGCCCCCTTCGGCGCGTTCGTTGACATCGGTGTTGGGCGCGATGGGCTGGTGCATATCTCCGCCCTCTCCAACACGCGGGTAAACCGGGTGGAGGATGTGGTCAAGGTTGGCGATAAGGTCAAGGTCAGGGTCCTCGAGGTTGACCCGCAAAGCAAGCGCATCAGTTTGACGATGCGTCTGGAGGAGGCCCCACCCCCGGCTGAGGTCGAGGCGGAGGAAGCAAAAGCGCCACCCCCGGCGCCGCGTCCCCCCGCTCCCCCAGCGACCGCGCGCTTTGCCTCGGCAGCCGAGGCCCGCGCCGGTCGCGATCGTGACCGCGAGCGCCGCGAGCGCCGCGAGCGGGAGCGGCGCAATGTCTCGGCCCAATCTGAAACCTACGCATCCGAGGATTTTGAGGAAGAGTTCGTCGGCGATGCGACGCTGGAGGATCTGTTGACCAAGTTCGGCGGTCCTGCCACCGCGCGGCGTGACCGGCGCAGCAGCCGGCGCGACGACGACTTCGACGACGAGGGCGCCGAGGAACGTCACGAGCGCCGCCAGCGCGACGCCATCCGCCGGACCTTGCAGCAGGTCGGGCGCGACGAATAGGGGCCATCCACCGCGAGCGCGTAGCGCGGCCTCTCCAGGCCGTTGCTACGCGTTGCCATTTGACACTGCTTGAACCCGACGGGTATAATAAGCGGAGTTTGCTTGAAAATAGAGGAGCTACCCAATGCCGAAGCGTACATGGCAGCCGAAGCGCATTCCGCGCCGGCGAAAACACGGCTTCCTGGCGCGTATGAAGACGAAAGACGGCCGCGCCGTGCTGCGCCGTCGGCGCATCAAGGGCCGCTGGAAGCTGACCGTCAGTGACGAGCGTCGCCACGGGGCCCGCCGCGGGCATCGCTAGTCCGATTGCAGGTTGTGGATCATTCATTTCGGGGGCGGCCCATCTGGACGCAGCGACCGTCGCGCCGGGTTGCGAACAGCGCGCCTGGCACTGCACCCGGGCGCCCCGCCTGCCGGGTAGAATCCCATCGCCAGGTTCGTCCAGCGCCGGTACCCTGTTGAGGCTCTCCGTACCCCGCCTGGTCATCCCGGTCCTCGACCTGCCAGGAAAGGGGACATCCGGTAAGGTGGGCAGGCAGAACGCATGAAGCGCGTGTATCGGCTGCGCCGCCCGGATCAGTTCCGGCGCGTCAGGCGCGAGGGGCGGAGTTACACCTCCCCGCACCTGATGCTGAACGTTGCAGCCGGTCGTCGCCAGCGCATCCGTTGCGGCTTTGTGGTCGGCAAACAGTTTGGCGCAGCGGTGCGGCGCAATCGGGCCAGGCGCCGGGTGCGTGAGGCGGTGCGCCTGGCACTGCCCTCTATCGTTTCAGGCTACGATCTGGTCTTCGTCATTCGAGGCGTGGCAGTGCTTAGCATGCCTTTTTCGATGCTCCAGCGCGAAGTCGAGCAATTGTTGCGCCGGGCGCGCCTCTGGTCCGAGGCTCCTGACGCTGAAGCGCTCGCCGACGCGCGCGCTCCTGAGCATGTTACACCGGGGGAAGGGGTTGGCCCTGATCCCGCATCATAAAGGATTGCACGTATGGGCGCCATCTGGTCCTCGTTCGTTGGCTTGCTTGAACTGGCGCTGATCTGGTTCTCGTCCATTACGGGCAATGTGGCCCTCGGCATTGTGCTGTTCACCATCGCCGCGCGCCTGGTGATCCTGCCGCTGACGCTCAGTTCCATTCGTTCCAGCCGGCGGATGCAAGAACTGCAACCGATGATCAAAGAGTTGCAGCGCAAGTATGGCAAGGATCCCCAGAAGCTCAACGAAGAGACCCTCAAGCTCTACCGCGAGTACAAGATCAATCCGCTCGGCGGGTGTTTGCCCCTGCTGCTGCAACTGCCGATCTTCTTCGGTGTCTACCAGGCGGTGTATCACCTCTTTGGCGGCGAGGCGGGGCGCCAGTTCCTCAGCGAGCGGGCCGCCGCGCGCCTTGCCGACCCGGCGATTGCCCAGATCTTTTCCCAGAAGCTGTTCGGGGTGATCGAGGTCGGTGGCGTGACCTTCGGGCCGAATGGCTTTGCGGGTATCGCCTACGTGGTGCTGCCCGTGCTTTCGATCCTGCTACAGTTGGTGCAGACGTTGATGGCCACGCCGCGGGTCCAGGATCCGCAGCAGAAGGCTATGACCCAGATGATGATGTTCATGCCCCTGGTGTTTGGCTACATCGCCTTCACTTTTCCTCAGGGGGCCGTGCTCTACTGGGTCGTGAGCAGCGTGGTGGGTATCGTGCAGCAGTACTTCACGTCGGGGTGGGGGTCGCTGGCTAACTATCTGAAGTTCCTGCCGCCCGATGGCAAGCCCTCGAGCCTGACGCCCGCGCTGGCTCCCGCGGCGGTGAGCGCCGAGGCGTCGGGTGTCACGACGGCGCCTGCGGGGCCGCGGGCCGATTTCTGGAGCGTGATGCGCCCGCTGACTGAGACGGTCGAAACGCCTGCGGAGGCGCCGGCGCCTGAACCGACCGTCCAGGCCGAAGCTGACGAAGCGCCTCCCGCAGCGCGCCAGCCTGCGCAGGTTGCCAATCCGCGGAAGCCGCGCCGGCGTAAATGAGGGTGCAACAGCTCAGGAACGGTGATCCTGGTAGGCGCAGCGGAAGGGCCAGGCCCTCTCTGGAATGATCCAGCTTGCACAACCAGGTTGTTGAGACGCTAGCCTGCACACGAGGAGCACTATGAAGAGCATCGAGATCAGCGCGCGCACCGTCGCCGAGGCTGTCGAGCTGGCGCTGGCCCAGCTCGGGAAGGATCGCGATGAGGTTGCGATCGCAGTGCTGGATGCGGGCGAGTCGGGCGATGAGGCCCTGGTGCGCGTGACCGTGGTTGACGACGATGAGGAGTCGTCCCCTGCCCCGGTCGGAACCGTCGCAGCTTCTGGTGGCGCCGAGGTGCAGGAAATCGCCCGTACCATCCTCGAGGAATTGCTGCAGCGCATGGACATCCATGCCTACGTTACGCCGGTGGTGACGCGCGTGCCAGGACAGAAGGGCGATGTCGAAGAGACGATTACGCTCCACGTCGAGGGCGCCGATGAGGAGGCGATGGGGCTGCTCATTGGCCGGCGCGGCGAAACGTTGCGCTCGCTCCAGTTCCTGCTCAACCTGCTGGTGAGCCGGCGCGTGCAGAAGTGGCCCCAGATTGTGGTTGATGTGGGCAATTATCGCCAGCGCCGCCAGGAGTCGCTGGAGGGCCTCGCCCGGCGTATGGCCGAGCGCGTGCGCCAGACCGGTCGCCCGATTATGCTCGAGCCGATGGCGGCCTACGAGCGGCGTATCGTCCACCTGGCGCTCCGCGAGGATAAGACGATCTATACCGAGAGCACCGGCGAGGGCGAGAACCGCAAGATCGTGATCTATCCCGCCAAACAGTGAGCGCTTGACGGCCGGCGCTCTGAAACCGATTCAGTACCTTGCGATCGGGCACGTCACCCGCGATTGCCTGCCTGAAGGCGGGTATGCGCCTGGAGGTACGGCCCTGTACGCCACGGCTACGGCTGCCCGCCTCGGCGCGCGCGCGGCGCTCCTCACCACGGCCCACCCTTCCCACCTTCCCGCGCGGCTGCCCCGGGTTGCCATCGCCGGAGCGGCCAGTACTGTTACCACCACCTTCGAGAACCGCTACGACCCCGCCGGGCGGCGCCAGTGGCTGCACGCTCTTGCGCCGCCGGTACGCCTCGATTGGCTGCCCCCGGCCTGGCGCGCCGCCCCGGTGGTGCACCTCGCCCCGGTTGCCGGCGAGGTCCCCCTGGCCTGGGCCGCGGCCTTTCCCCACGCCCTGGTCGGGGTTACTCCCCAGGGCTGGTTGCGCGCCTGGGATGCGCCGCTGCCGGCCCTGGTGCGCCCGGCGCCGTGGCGACCCGCGGCTGCGCTGTTGCGCCACGTGGACCTGATCGTTCTGAGTATCGAGGATGTGGGTGGCGATGAGGACCTGGCCAGGCACTATGCCCGGTGCTGTCCGCTGGTAGCTGTGACGCGCGGCGCAGCAGGCGCGACGCTCTACGTGGCCGGCGCGCCGCGATCCGTGCCGCCCTTCCCCGCTGTGGAACGCGACCCGACCGGCGCTGGCGATGTCTTCGCCGCCGCGCTGTTGCTGCGCCTGTGGGAAACCGGCGATGCCCTGGCTGCGGCAACCTACGCCAGCGCAGCCGCCGCCTGCGCCGTCGAGGGCTCTGGCCTCGCCGCGCTGCCCGATCGTCTCACGGTGGAGCAGCGCCTGCTCCGTGGCTATCGCTCCAGCCGGTAAGGCACACTGGTCACCACCGTGCCCTTCTGGTACATCAGCGCGGTTTTGATCAGCCAGCCGGTCTGGTTGTGCAGCAAGTGCTCCCACCAGCGAGCAGGCACGAACTCCGGCAAAATCACCGTAACCATGCCGTCCTTGTAGTGTGACTGCACCTCGGCGATGTAGCTCCGCAACGGCCTGAGCAAGGAGCGGAAGGGCGACTCCAGCACCACCAGCGGCACATCGCAGCCCCACTCGCGCCAGCGCACCCGCAGCCGCTCGGTCTGGTCGGGGTCGAGGTTGACGTACACGGCGGTAACATTGTCGGGGGCAATCGAGCGGGCGTACTGGAGCGCGGGAAGCACACCCTTGTGGATGCCGCTGACCAGGATGATCGCCGTATGGCGGCGCAGATCGGGGGGCTTGACCGCGGTGGAGAGGGAGAGTTGCTCAGCCACGCGCAGGTAGTGTTGATGAATGGCCTGGAAGACCAGCACGAGCACCGGGATGAGGGTCAGCACGATCCAGGCGCCGTGGGTAAACTTCGTGATCGCCAGGATGACCAGGACGATTGCGGTGAGTACCGTGCCGACCGCGCTGATCAGCGCCCCCCGTTCCCACCCCGGCTCGCGCATTCGCAACTGACGCCGCACCATACCGGCCTGCGAGAGGGTAAACGAGATGAATACGCCCACGGCGTAGAGGGGCAGCATTGCGATCTCGTTGGCCTGGAAGATCACCACGAGCAGCGCCGAGAAAAAGCCCAGGGCCAGAATGCCGTTCGAGAAAACCAGGCGGTCACCCCGCGAGGCGAACTGCCGGGGCATGAACCGGTCGCGGGAGAGGAACGATGCCAGGCGTGGAAAATCGGCGAAGGCAGTGTTGGCTGCCAGCACCAGAATGAGCGCCGTCGCGACCTGGATGCCGAAGTAGGCCGGGCCGGCGCCAACCACGGTGCGCGCAATCTGCGAGACAACCGTCTCGTGGGTGATCTCATTCGGTACGGCCTGGTGCAGGTGGGCCAGCCAGGTGATCCCCAGGAACATGGAGATCAGCAGCGCGGCCATGAGCGTGAGGGTAGCGGCGGCATTCTTCGCCTCGGGGGGCTTGAAGGCCTGCACCCCGTCGCTGATCGCCTCAATCCCGGTGAGCGCAGTGCAGCCGGCGGCAAAGGCGCGGAGGATGAGCCAGAGGCCCAGAGCCTCGCCCACTTCGGGCACGGGCGGGGGAACCGGGTGGGTCACCGGTGTGGCCCCGTAGAACATATCTTTGACGAGCGCGAACGTGATCAGGCCCAGGATGCTCACCACGAAGGCGTAGGTGGGCACAGCGAAGATCGCCCCGCTCTCCTTGACCCCCCGCAGGTTCGCCAGGGTAACCAGGGCAATACACAGCAGGGCGATCTCCACCGCGGCGTGCTTCAGCCCCGGGTAGCCCCAGGTGCTCGCGAGTGAGGTAATCGCCGCCACACCGGCCGAGATACTGACCGCAACCGTTAACACATAGTCGATCAGCAGCGCCGCCGCGGCAACCAGCCCCGCCGTGTCGCCCAGGTTGTCGCGGCTGACGATGTAGCCGCCTCCGCCCCGTGGATAGGCGTGAATGGTCTGCCGGTAGGAAAAGGCGACAATCGCGAGCAACGCAGCGATTGCCCCGCCGATCGGCAGCGCCAGCCCCAGGGCGTGCGTGCCGGCAAGGATGAGTACGGTTAAAATAGCCTCAGTGGCATAGGCCACGGAAGAGAGCGCATCGGAAGAGAACACAGCCAGCGCCGTCGTGCGTGTAAGACGTTCTTGATGCTGTTGTTCGGTGGCAATGGGCTTGCCGACCAGAAAGCGCTTGATCTGTGATGCCATACCGTTCAGCCCTTCAAGCCGGTCACCGGAAACCGGTTGTGCGTCGAGCGCAAAGAAAAAACCTGACTACCGCAGCAGTCGGGTTCTTCCTGTCGGACCGTGCGAGCGGAGGTGGTCCTTGTCCATTGAATAGTCATAGTCGGTGTGCCAGCACTATAGCAGATTGTGAGCCATTGCACGTCAATGTTTCTCGCCACTGCGTGATGATCCTTCAACTCGCAACCAACGTAAAATCGGAGCAACCGGGTTGCCCCGCGCCCCTGCCCGGCGAGGGCATGGGAAAACCCGGTTTTCCCCATGCGGCTGCGCCGCACAAGCCAGAATAAACATATTTGTTCTTGGGAGGGCTTCGCCCTCCCCAACCCTCCCCGCGGGCGGGTTGGTTCCTGGGAGGGCTTCGCCCTCCCCAACCCTCCCGCGCGCGGGCTATGTTCACATTAGAGTGCGGCAAAGCCGCGTCGGCGACTGGTGTAGAATATGATAACTCCGGTTTCCAGAGCACAGGACCGACACGAACCATGACAGACCTGGCAATTGTGGCCCGCGGATTGCGCAAACACTACGGCCTGGTGATCGCGGTTGACGGGATCGACCTGGCGGTTCCTCGCGGGACAATTTACGCTCTACTGGGGCCGAATGGAGCAGGCAAGACTACGACGATCAATATGCTCACCACCCTGGCTTCGCCCACGGCGGGCGAGGCGGCTGTGTGTGGCTACGACGTGGTGCGGCAGGCCGACCGCGTGCGCGCATGCATCGGAGTGACCTTTCAGGACATCGTGCTCGACTCCGACCTGACGGGCCGCGAAGTGCTCGATATCCACGGCCGGCTCTACCGACAGCCTGCCGCACTGCGGCGCCAGCGCATAGCTGAACTGGTAGACCTGGTGCAACTGGGCGAGGCGATCGACCGGCGCGTGCGCACCTACTCGGGCGGGATGAAGCGCCGTCTGGAACTGGCCCGCGGGCTGATGACCGACCCTCAGGTGCTCTTTCTTGACGAGCCAACCCAGGGGCTTGACCCCCAGAATCGCGTGGGGATCTGGAGCTACATCAGGGCCTTGAACCGCGAGCGTGGCCTGACGCTGCTGCTCACCACCCACTACATGGACGAGGCGGAAGCCCTCGCCAGCCGCGTAGGCATCGTTGACCGGGGGCGTCTGGTGGCCGAAGGGGCGCCGGGCGATCTGGTGGCCACCCTGGGCGCCGACGTGATCCGGGTGCGTGGCTCCGGGAACCAGGCTCATTTCGTGTCGCAGGTTGCGGCGCTACCTTTCGTCGCGCGCGTCGAGACCGATGTGGAAGCGGCGATGGTGCTGGTCTACGTGGATAGCGGCAGCCGGCGCCTGGTCGAGGTCGTGGGCCTGGCCGGCGGTAACGGCTTTGTGGTCGAAGATGTTACCGTGGCGCGCCCGAGCCTGGGCGATGTGTTTCTGCACCATACCGGGCGGGCGCTCCGCGATTGACAACGGTCTCCCCGCCCTCCTCCCACCTGTGAAAGGTTCACACGTATGGATGCCACCCTGGTCATCTGGAACAAACACATGACCAAGTTTCTCCGCAGCACCGAAGAACTGCTGGGGCTGATGCTGCAATCGGTGCTCTGGGTCGTCCTCTTCGGCGTGGGCATGCGCGGCATGATCGGCGAAGTGGACGGCAGTGATTATATGTCGTACATCTTACCGGGGATCATCGCTCTGAGCGCGCTGGGTGGGGCGGTGGGCGGCGGCATGGTGCTCCTCGACGAGCGGTTGCGCGGCATTCTGAAGGAGTACCTGGCCGCGCCCATTCCCCGTCTGAGCATTCTCCTGGGCAGCGCCACGAGTACGGCAACCAAGGCGTTGATCCAGGCCCTGATCATGCTGGTCGTGGGAGTGCTGATGGGCGCCCGGCTTGCTCCCAACCCCTTCGGGTGGCTGGCCTCCCTGCTCTTGCTGGCGGTCTTCGCGGTGGGGTTCAGCGGGATGGCCCTGGCTGTGGCCGCCGTCTCGCGCTCGATCGCCGGCTACCACGGGATGATTTTCCTCTTCAACCTGCCCCTGCTCTTCGCATCCAATGCCCTCTATCCCCTGGCTGTGCTGCCGGGATGGATGCTGACCATCGTCCTGCTCAATCCGACCACCTACCTGATTGACGCGGTGCGTGGACTGGCCTTCGGCGCGCCCTTCACCCTCCCGCTGCCCCTCAGTGTGGCGGTGGTCGCTCTGTTTGCGGTTGCCTGTACCTGGCTGGCGCTGAGTGTCTTCCGGCGCTCCATCCGGGGCTGAAAGTTGGGGAAAGCGGGGGGTTCCCCAATCTCCCTGCCCGCCGGGGTGGCAAGCCCTCCGCGTGGGCGTGAAGGCCATGGCTACGGCTGCGAAGCCCGCCTTCACGAGCTAGAGTAGATGTGTTGCTCAAAGGCCCTTCCAGCCTCCTCGATCAACAGCCCACCAGAGCCGTCGGATCGATATTCACCCCGCTGCGCCAGACTTGATAATCCAGGTGTGGGCCGCTGGCCATACCGCTCTCGCCCATCAACCCGATCTGCTCGCCGGCGCGCACAAACTGCCCGCTCACCACGGTGATCAGCGCCAGGTGCCCGTAGCCGGTGCGCCAGATGCCGCCAGGGTCCTGCAAGGAAACATAATTGCCGCCGGGGTAGCTGTTGGGCGTGACGGTGGCAAAGCCGTCGTGCGTGGCGACAATCGGCGCGTACCAGCTTGCCCAAGCTTCGGCGAAGCCATCGCCATCGCCGTCCACGGCAAGGTCAATTGCTCCCCAGATCTCGGCGGGGGCGTGGGTGCCCACACCGTAGCCCTGGGTCATCACCACGCGCCCGCGGGTGGGCGCAACCGGGCAGCCGATGGGACCGGCGTCGCTCATGCGAAAGGTTGGGATGCTTTCGATGGTAGGCAGGGGCGCAGGGGCGACGTGCGCGGCCGGTGGCGGGCCGGCCAGCAGGGCGGGGCTGATGGCCACGGGGAGCGTGGTTGGAGCAGGACGGAGTGGAGGCGCGGGGCGAGCCTGTGGGGGCAGGGGAGCAGCAGCGGGCGGCGCAGCCGGAGGGTTCAGCGCTGCGGCGCCGGGGGTGGCGCCGATCTCCGCGTCGCGCGCCAGCGCGCCAGCGCGTGGTGGGGCGCTGTCTGCGCGCGTGGCCGGTTGTACCGCAACGCTCCAGCGGAGCAGATCGAGTTCGGGCAGGACGGCGACCCCGCTGGTGACCAGCGAGGCAGCCACAGTCAACGTGGCAAGAATCTGCAAGACGCGTTGCTCGCCGGGAGGGGCGGTGGCCACCGCGGCGCCGCTCAGGCGCCGGTGCTGCCCGGTGAAATCGGTCGGGCGCAGGCCGAGGATGCGCGCCACACGCTCGCGCTGCTCGGGGCTGAGTCGGCGCAGACCATACTCAATTTCGGCGATCTGGCGCGCGGGAATACCGGAGCGGGCGGCGAGATCCAGCAACGAAAGAGCGTGACGGGAACGGAGGCTTCGGAGGGTCTCCATGGTGCTGTCTCCTGAGCAGGTTACGATGTGGCCCCAGCCTAGCACAGGGGAGGCCGGGCAGCGCAGGCTCAGGATGACAGAAGCATAAATGCCAGATTACGGTTCACCAACGTGCAAACAGGCCGCGCGGGAGGATGCGGGCGGGCGCAGCCCTCCCAGAAAACAACCCCCGGCGCGGAGAGTGTGGGCGGGCGCAGCCCTCCCAGGAACACGTATGCTCATTCGGGCGTTATGCAGCGCAGCCGCATAGGGGTCCAGTACTCGTGACGAGAAACAACCTCACGCTTCGGCTGCTTCACGTTGAATGGCCTCAGCTTCGAGTTCGGCGAGTTTGCGCCGGTACTCGCGGCGTTCGAGACGGTTGAGGGTAACGTACCCGCCGAGGACCGCCACGAACATCCCTGGCCAGAACAACCAGGCAAAGTGGATCTTGATACTGAAGATGAACACGGCGGTCAGGATCACCAGAAACACGATCCCGGCGGCCATGTACGGCTCGAAGCCCGTACTGTTCAGGTACGCTTCGTCGCGGGGACTGAACCGACGACTTTCCTGTGCCATACGAACCCCCTTGCAGTGATGCGCGCGCGTCGTGATACCAATTACCGTTGATAATGCCGCATTGCTTAAAGCGGTTTTAGGCGTTGTGCTGCCCGGCGTGGCAATCCACAATCTAAAACCCGGAATGGTATTACCGGCTAGCCTGTATCCTAGCACAGGGGGCGCATTTTCGCTAGAGGAAAAGGGTTTTGCATAAATGTTGCAAAGGTGGGCAACCCCGGGGTTACCCACCTCTGATAAGCTTCTCGAAGCGCGCCGGAGGCGACTGAGGGGGAATGTGCAAGGCCAGAGCGCTTGACAGTTGCCCTGGCCCGTGGGGGAGGGGTGGTGCGGGGTAAGGGGCAGCCCCTCACCTTCGCACACCCGTGGAAGATGCAGCGCGAGGACCTACGTCTCAATATCAATCCGCTGGGAGCGAGGCACAGTGCTGGTGGTGCCGCCGAAGAGCGCGGCCATACTCGGCGGCGGCCCCTCGATGGCCTGGCGCAGGCGCTCGAGCTGGATACGCATATCCAGGCTGGCCAGAAGGCGCCCGATGCCAACCACAAAGACCCGCAGGCCCGGATTCGGCACCTCGTACTCGACGCGATTCTGCACCACGGTACGATTACCATCGGCGAACCAGCGCCACAGCTCGCTGCCCTCCCAGAGCCCTTCGATCTTCATCAGAATCCGGCCCGAGTCGCGCTCGACCACCGTATAATCCGCGCCAGCCAGGCCGAGCGGTTTGAGCCGCATTTTATGGATACTCCCCGGGGTCATCAACTCACCCTGAATCGGCTCAAGCACGACCTGAGGCGAGCGCCACTGGTTCATCAACTCGGGCGATGTCAAATAGCGTTCGACCACATCGGGGGTGGTGTTGATAGAGACCCACTCTTCCTGCACAATCATTACGCTACTCCCGGGGCGCGCGCCCCCTTGTGCCGCCAGGGTTGCGGCGCGTGACACCTCACCCTGTTATGGCGCGAGCGAACTTTCGAGCATCGCGCGGTAGTACTGTTCGACGCCCTGTTTCAAAAGCACTGCCGGGTAACCGATGACGGGCATGCCCAGGGGGTTGCCCACGGCATAGTTATGGCCAAGTGAGACCAGTTCACCCAGCACGAGAGGTTCGTAGGTACGCGGGGGCCGGCCCTCCACTTCCGCAAGCAGCGTCTCGGCGAGGTGCTCGCCCTGGCGCATCGCAAAACTGGCCGTTGCCGGGACGGTGGCGCCATCAGGGCGCATGGGAATAGCGGCGCAGTCACCCGCAGCGAAGATCAGCGCCTGATCGCGCACCCGCAGGTAGCGATCCACCAGCACGCGCCCGGCGGCATCAACCGGCAGCCCTGAAGCGCGCAGGAGCGGCGGCCCCTGGATGCCACCGGCCCAGACGATGGTGCCGGCCCGGAGGACGCGGCCCCCGGCGATGCGCAGGAGGCCTGGCTCCACTGCCTCCACAACCGTGTTGAGGTAGACGCTGACCCCCTGTTGATCGAGGATGCGCTCGGCAGTGCGGGTGGCCCATTCGCCGAACTGGCTCAGCAGGAGCGCGGTGCGCTCCACGAGGGCGATGCGCACCTCGCGGCGCGGCGCGCCGGTCTGCGCGCAGAGATCGTCCACCCACTCGGCCAGTTCGCCGGCGAACTGGCATCCGGTGTAGCCGCCCCCGACGATGGCAGTGGTCAGGAGGATGCGTTGTTCACGGGGATCGCTGGTCTGCGCAGCGGCCTGGAACTGTGCGACGAGATGGTCGCGGAGACGCAGGGCATGGGTGTAGGTGTGCAGGGGCAGCGTATGCTCACGCGCACCGGGCACGTTGCCATAGGCCGTTTCGGCGCCCAGGGCAATGACCAGGCGGTTGTAGCTCAGTGTGCGACCATCATCCAGGCAGACGATGCGCTGGAGCGGCACAATTTCGCGAACGGCGCCCTGCACGAAGGTAATAGCGTGGTTGTGCAGCAGCGCCTTCAAGTCGTAGATCGCCGCGTCGGGCGGCATGGCCGCGGCTGCGACCCGATGGATCACCTGTATCAACTGATGGTAGCTGTGCTGGTCAACGAGCGTGACCTGGTCGGAATGGCCCCGCTCACGCAGCAGGCGGTCGAGGTCAAGAGCGGCGCGAAGGCCGGCGTAACCGGCGCCCAGAATAACGATATGCATATATCTGCCCAGAGGCCGCAAAGGATCGCCCAGGTATTCCTCTCCTTACTTAGAATACCACGCTTTTCGCGAGAGGAATCACAAAAAACCGCCCCACTGCTTCGTGATGCATCTGGCAGGTTCCGTTGCAGGCACAGCCGGGAAGGCGGGTTGCCGGGAGGCCGCGCCCTCCCGGCCTCTCCCGTTCCTGAACGTGCCGGACCGCGTGCGTACAGGGTTGCGCAGATCCGTTTCAGGAGCAAGGCGGGTGTTCACCCCTCTCCCGGGTGTGCGGGCATCTGGCCTGCATCCAGGCCAGTGCGGACGGGACGCCCGCGCACCACGGGTGGCGCCGTACCCCGGATGGAAGCAGGTACGTCGGAAGGGTGGAACAGCAGAAAACGTTGCTCTTCGGGCCACTGCTACCGTCTAGTTGCCTCCGGAGCGTCGAGCCCGGGTGACGCAGAAGCGCAGGAACCACCACCAGTGGCATCGAACCGGCATTCAGCCAGTTGATCCCACCGTGCGGTTCCCGCGCTTCCGCGCGCTCTCGCCCGTGCGCTCCCGCTGCTGCCGTCCGCGTGAACCCTCTATGCGGAGGGGGTCTGCGGCGGTCGTTCGACCCACTCGTCCACCTTCGCGGCAGTGCGCTCGACCTGGTCGGCGGCCCGGCCGGCGGCACGCCCGAGGCTCGCGCCGAACTCATCGGTGGCACGCGCCAGGCGCTCGGTGAATGCCCGGGCGCGATCGGTAAGCTGCTGCGGGCTTGGCAGGCTCGGCCCGGACACGCCGGTCCCGGAGAACAGGTCATCAACCACACGCTCCGAGACAGCGGTGAGTTCCTTGGGTAGCGCGACGGCTGCGAGGGCGAATTCGGCCATAGCGCGCCGGGCGCGCCGGCGCGAGTTCTTCGGCAGCAGGATCAGAGGGATGGCAGCGATCGACAGGCCCACGCGGGTAAGCCCGCCGACGAGCACGGCAGTGAGTTCAAACAGGCCCTCTCGGTCGGTGCGCGTGATGGTCGTGGTTCCGGTGTCGCTCATAGAAGTACTCCTTATACTGGTGCGACAACGTATCGCGCCGGTTGTACCTGGCGGTTGGCCAACTGCCCGTGGTTTGCCCGTAGCCATTGGGGCCCACCAGGTCCGCCAGGTGTTGCTGACAGGCTCCTAGTTTGCCGACACCTCATCCTTGGGAGCCCTGGTGTGACCTGCCTCGAGCGCTGGCGTTTCGGCAGCCCAGGCTTCGATGACCTGGCCCGCGGTCTCTGCAAAGTCGCGCGGCAGCGTCGCAAAGGCGTACATCAACTCTTTGGTCCCGTTCCGTATATGGGTGCGTGTTTCGACGGGCAGAATCCCTATGGGAAGCATAATGAGCGAGAAGCCCAGGCGGAAGATGCCACCGCCAAACTCCACCACCGACTCAACCAGGCTGTCGCTTCTGCGCGCGGGAAGGGTCCGCACCCGCACCTCACCTGTGGTTTCCGTCATGGTCGACCTCCCTTGTCTTATCTCAGAGCGCTGCTGCTGGGTCAGGCTACACGCCAGACACCCGTGTTTGACTCGTCGTTCGCGTGCTTCCCCCCTCAGGGAGGGGCGTGAAGAAACCCGGTTTCCCCATGTCCCAACCGCTGGTGGGAGCGGCTGGCCCCCCACAGGCAGGGGGATGGGGAAACCCGGTTTCCCTATTTTCACCTCAGCCGAAGTAGCCACCTACCATAAGAGCCGACACGATCTGGATGAGTACTACAAACGGATTACTTGTAACCAGATAGCGCAAGTAATTCTTCTGGTTTGGCTCGTAGTACAACCGGACCTGATTGCGAATCGGCGCCACAATCGCGAACAGGATGAGCGCAGCCACCCAGTAGTAACCCCAGAGGATCGCCAGTGCCAGCAGGAGCACCTGGGAAAGGTTAATCGTCAGGAACGCGATAATCAACGTCTTCTGCACGCCGATGACCACGGTCAATGACTGCAATCCATGGAGCCGGTCGCCCTCGACACTCTTGATGTCATTCAGGAACAGCATTCCCGAAGCCAGGGCGCCATTAATCAACGCAACAAGCACACTTTCCCATGTAAGCGGCGCAAAGATCAGGTGGCCCACCATCCAGCTCATGCCCACATAGCCCAGGCCAACCGCAGGGGGGCCGAGAAAAAAATGTTTCTTCAGCTTGACCGGCGGCATGCTGTAGAGCACCGAGAGGATGATTCCCAGCACTGCCAGCAGCGAGATCAACGGGTTCCCGAAGATCAGCGACACCAGGAAGGTTGCCGACCCGAGCACGATCCAGTTCAAGCGCGCTTCGCTGAGCGTTATCAATCCGGCCGGAATGGGCCGCTCCGGATCGTTGATCGCGTCAATGTCGCGGTCGAAGTAGTCGTTGATGCTCTGGCTAAACCCGGTACCCAACGGGCCACACACAAGCGCCCCCAGGAGAGCCATAGCCCAGTCGCGCCCGCTGGTCCACTGAAAGCCCGCTTCTTGCCCCGAGGCGAGTGCGCCGAAGAGGGTAACAATTGCGGGAGAGATCCACGTTACCGGATCGGCGAGTTCGATGTGCGCGCGGATCTTCTTACCAAGCGGGACCTGCTTTTCGGAGGTTGTAATCATCGACGTATCGGTTCTCTCTCACTCGCGACCGGGTTACATCTCTCGAAGTGGTCGCGCACTGTCCGGCAAGCGTGCTGCCCCGTTCCTTATCCTGATACTGCTCCTACAACTTCACGGCCTGGTAGAGCACGTGGTCATACGCTTCGTCGAAGCTGATCTCGCCAAAGCCCACTTCCCGCAGCACGTCGGGATAGATCGCGTGATCTTTAAACTCCAGCACCGAAAAGTCCATGCCGATGCTGCACACGTAGTGGGTAAGGTAGTCGTAGTTCGGGCGCTGCGGGTCGCTGATATTCATGTCGAGGATAATCACGCGCCCGCCGGTGGGCAGGGCATCATAGGCTTTCTTCAGCAGCATCGCCGAGAACTGCCGGTTCATCGGGTACAGAATGCGCGCGAAGAGCACTGCATCGCCCTGGGGGTACGGCTCGCGGTACATATCTACTGCCACCGGCGTGACCCGTTCGCTCAGGCCCCGCGCGGCCATGTTCTCGCGTACCAGATCCAGGGCGCTGGGCAGATTCAGCAGGGTGACGCGCAATTCGGGGTATTTGTCGCACAGGGCAGCCGCGATGTCGCCGATCCCTCCTCCCACATCGATCAGGTGCTGGACGCCCTCGAGCCGGGCCTTATCGCGCAGCAGCTTGTTCACGAAATGGATGTTGGAGCGGTGGATGTTCTCGTAAAAGGCGCTGTCCTCAGGCGTGCGCGGCGGATGCGGCACCTGGCTGGTAAAGTCGAGCTTGCCGCGGGTCACATCGGCGAGGTTAGCAAAGAAGCTCTGGACGAGATCGACCATGAAGCTCACGAACGGCACCATCGTCATATTGCGGTGCTGCTCGGGAGCCGTGAAGAACTGCTCGGCGAAGGGTGTCAAGGCCCAGTGCTCACCGGTGTTGCGGGCCAGACCGACCTGCTCCATTGCGGTCAGCAGGCGCCCGAGGCGCACCGGTACGCTTCCGGTGACCTCGGCAAGGGTTGCGAGGGACTGCGGACCGCCGGCCATAGCCTCAAACAGACCCAGTTCAGAGGCGGCTTTAATGACAAAGAAATCCACCGTCCCCTTAAAGACCATCTCGTATGCCCGCTCTGCGCCACGCGCGAGCTCCTCATCGTCGTGCATACAACGGCACTCAGGGAAACAGCGAAACTGCGTCTGCGAACTGGTCATAGCCGTCGGTCCTTTGTCTAGACAATCACCGCAACTGACCGGAGGGCAACCGAAACCGCCCTGCCGCCAGCGTTGCTCCCATGTCATCGAAGCGTCGGACGCCAGCGCCCCCACGTCTCCTGAGAGGAGTCAGGCAACGTCACCAACCCCGCTATGCACAATGCTGAGCGGCGTCAATCCCCGCTTCCTTTGTATTATAATACAAACGAAAGACATTTCAAACAACTTGCGACTCTGTTAAGGCTTCTTTCCTCAACACGCGCCCCCAGCGTGCCAGGCCGTCCCGATCGCCGTACCATGGGCGACCGTGAAGCGGCGAGTGGCTTACACCGTCTACCACCAGGTATTCCCCGCCCTGCAACGCCCCGCAGTGCAGGGTCGTAATCCCATCGCCCCAGGCGCGCTCGTGTTCCGTTCCCGAAACCATCCTGTAGCTCCGGCAAGCCATACGCTCGCGCAGAGAACCCCGCGGGTGACCTTGAATGGCCCGTCCCACCACCGAGACATAGCGGATATCGTCGTAGAAGGCGCCCGGGTACTCGCGGTTGACGAACCCGACCGAGCGACGCGTCCAGTACTCCTGGCTGTGGTGCGGGGTACCGAGCATCACCAGGATACGCACGTAGCGCCGTCCGCCGTAGACCTGGCCGAGGTAGGGCTGCTCACCGAGGTACATCCGCGCCACGGTACCGCCGACACTGTGAGCGAGCACATCCACCCTCTCGGCGCCAGTCTCCTCCAACGCTCGCGCGACGGTAGCGCGCAGAATCTCCAGCACGGGCCGGAAATCCCAGTCGCGGGTCAGCACCCAGCGCAGCCGGCCAATGGGGGCCACGAAGACCCGATAGCCATACGGCGGTTGTTCGAGAGCCGTCACCAGGCCGGTGAAGTCACCGGGACCGGTCAGGTAGCCGCCGATCAGAACCAGTGGGCGCATAGTATCTCTACAGGGAAACCGGGTTTCCCCACCCTCCCTTCGAGGTGTTCGCGGGAGGGCGCAGCCCTCCCAAACCCTCCCGGCCAGGAGTGGTGTGGGGCAACCGGGTTTCCCCACACCCCCTTCGAGGTGTTTGTAGGAGGGCGATGCCTCTCTCCTGCCGCAGCTTCTGGTGGGAAGCGATCAGGCTGGAACAGCGACCTCCTCAAACCACAGCGGAATGACTTCGGGAGCGCCGTACCATGTGCGGGGGGCGTTGTAGGGGGCGTGGCGCGCTCCCTCCAGGATGATATTGTCGGCGCCCTCCAGGTAGCAGGCGTGTGTCGGTACGATCCCATCGCCGATCTGATTGCCGTCGCCGAAGGATACCTCGTAGGATCGGAAGGCGATGATCTCCTCCACTGTGCCGAAGCGCCGCCCACGCACGCTCCGCCCTGCAACGGAGCGATAACTGATGTGTGGGTAGAACGCGCCAGGGTAGCGCTCATTCACCAGCCCGGCAAAGCTCTTGACCCACACTTCGTAGGTGGTATGAGCGGTGCCCAGCGTGGTCAGGGTGGCGACAAAGCGCTGCCCGTCGTAGAGCCGGTCGTTGTAGGGCAGGTGTCCGAGGTAGGCGCGAGCAATGCGTCCGCCGGCGCTGTGGCCAATCAGGTCAATCCGATCGGCGCCGGTTTCGGCAAGCGCTAGTTCGACCGTGCCCGCCAGCACATCGAGCACGGGGGTGAAGTCGGGATCGCGCAGCGACGCCCACGCAATGCGTCCGAAATCGGTGATATAGACGATACGACCGTAGGGGGGTCTGGCCAGCGTGTGGGCCATGCGAAAGTAGTCACCCGGTGATGAGAGCCATCCCCCCACAATCACGATCGGCCGCTGCTGCATACGCCTCCCTCAAATGCGTCCCCGTGCCCGGCGCGATGTTCGAAGGGAAAACCGCTCCCCTTCTCCCCGGCAGGGGTTTAAGGGCGGACAGAACATCCGAGCCAACGTGGCCTGTACCGCATTGGAACGCCCCCGCGCACGGCTCTGGTCTCCCCGCTTCGACAGGCTCAGCGCAGGCTCTCCAGCGAA
>OGCL01000730.1_pt1 | contig 32740 bp, 33 predicted proteins | sample 1570041 | NCBI WGS metagenome assembly OGCL01 (sample SAMN06266162, study PRJEB24511) | hot springs metagenome | isolation source: Hot spring water | place: South Africa: Limpopo | collected 2015-06-22 | reverse complement strand
GCTGGCGGGCTTAGGTGAAGAACTTGGGGGGAAAGACCACCCGCCCCTGCTCCTGGGGGATCCTCCCTTGGCCTGCGCTTTGGGGTCTACCATCGAATTTTGTTCCCTGGAGGTAGAGGGGTTTCGAGGTAGGGTCACAGTGGCGGTCACACAGTGGGGGTCAAACCTTTACTTTTGAATGGGAGTCTGGGTGCAGGGACAGGGGTCAAACCTTTGCTTTTGAATGCGCGTCTGCGCGCGAACACCCCTCATTGGGCCCCCGTACCTAGACCGACGGCGGTTTTGGGGCCTTCTTCCACCTGGATGACGGCGGGGATGAAAAAGCCGGCCACCCCAATAAGGAGTAGGGCCGCGCCGCCCGCAACGTACCAGGCCTGGATCCCCAAAAGGTCGGCCACCGGCCCGGCCACCGCTAGCCCCAATGGGCTCATCCCCATCGCTACCGTGCTCACCAAGGAAAACACCCGGCCCTGCACCTCCGGCGCCACCGCAGTCTGCAGAATCGCCGTAAGCGGCCCGTTGGCCATCGGGTTCATCACCCCCAAGAGCCCCATCGCGGCAAGAGCAACGTAGAGGCCCTCCCCAGGCACAAGCCCCAAGGTGAGGACACCCAGGGACATCCCCGCGATCCCCATCAGGCTCGTGTGGATCTTCCTTTTGAATCCGCCCCAGGCCGCAAGGATGAGTCCCCCCGCGATCACGCCCGCCCCAAACGCCGCCTCAAGCCAGCTCAGCTCCAGGGCCCCCTTCCCAAAATGCTTGGCCACAAGAAGGGGAAGAAGGGAAAACGCTGGGTTGAGAAGCCCGTTGAGCATGGCTGCCGCAAAAAGCAAAATCATTAGCCCCTTCCACGCCCAGACGTAACGAAAACCCTCCCGAAGCTGGCGGAAATAGGGGACCCTCGGCCCCTCGGCGGTGCGCTCGGGCTGAGGAATGGAGAGGAAGAAAAGGGGCACGATGGCGAGAGCAGCGGTGAACACGTCGATCGCGAGGATCCCGTGGATGGGCAGGACGGCTAGAAGCAAGGCGGCCAACGGCGGGGTCACGATGTTCATCACCCCGTGCATGGTCTGGTTGAGGCCGGCGACGCGGGTGAGGTGCTCTTTGGGGACCATGAGCGAGACCGAGGCGGCAAAGGCCGGCCAGTGGAACGCCCCGCCCAGCGCCCGGAGGATCTTCACCGCAAAGATGTGCCAGACCTCCGCCTTGCCTGCCCAGAAAAGAACGGCCAACCCCAAGGAGACCAGGGCAATCACGCCATCGGCGGCGATCATCACCCCCCGACGGTTCCAGCGGTCCACCAAAGCCCCGGCGAAAGGTCCAAGGATCACCTGAGGAAGGACTGCTACCAGGGTGGCCGTGGCCAGCACCGTGGCCGAGCCTGTCTTCTGGGTAAGCCACCACACAAGGGCAAATTGGGCGATCGCGCTGCCAAATAGGGACAACTGTTGCCCAACCCAAATCGTGAAAAACCTAGGCCTCCAACCATGGGGATTGATCATCCCTTCTCCTTTCAAACGGGGACGTGGGCCCCTTTGAACAGGACCATGGACTCCTCGGCAAAAGCCTCTGTGAAGCCGCGCCTAAAGGCGCCTTCCAAGAGTTCCTTTTGTTCGGCGTTTGTCTGGAAAACAAGCCTTTTCCCTAGGCTCGCCCCTCGGGAAACGGCCTGGGCGAGGAGGACTTCTCCCAGTCCTTGGCCCCGGAAATCGGGGACAAGTTCCACCCTCAGCCGCACTGGGCCCTCTTTCCTCCCCCAAACCTGATAAAACCCAAGAGGGGCGTTGTCTTCGAGGAGAATCGCCCACTCCTCCTTACCGCCCCCAAGGGAGGAAAGGGCCCGCGCTAAAGGAGACGGCCTTTTCGGCGGGCCGTAGACCTCCCTGGCCTTGGGGTCACGGGCGCTCTCCAGCATCTTGCCCAACCGGGGGTCGTTCCCTCCCACCCGAAGGAGGCGAAGGCCCGGAGGGAGGGAGGTCGGGGAGATCGACTCCCCGCTCTCCCTCGCCAGGGTCAGGATGCATTCGAAGGGCTGGAAGCCCAAGGAGAGATACAGGCGCTTGGCGGGCAAGTTGTCCTCGCGGACGCGGAGGACCACCCTGTCCAGTCCCCAAGAGAAAGCCTCTTGGATCGCCTGGGAGACGAGGGCCCGGGCAATTCCTTGGCCGCGGTGGGCGGGGTGGACCGCCACAGCCTCAAGATAGGCGAAATGCCGGCGGCTTTCGATCATCGTCGTGCCCACAACCTCCCCTGCAACCTTGGCCACGAAAAACTTGAATCGAAGCCCGGCGACCTTCTGGAGGGCCAAGGCCATCCGATAAAGCCTCAGCATCTTTGGGGCTTCCTTGACGTCGAAGCCCCAAAACGCCGCCTCTTCGGAGAAAGAGGCGGTTAAGACCCCGATCACCCCCTCGAGGTCCGGCACGGAAAAGTCGCGAATTTCCAGGCTCCCCACTCTTAGCTCCCCAAAAGCCGCTCCCGGAGGAGCTTGGGAGGAAGGGAGCCGCAGGAGAGGATCGCGTCGTGGATTTCCCTCAAGGAAGCGTTGGGCTGGCGCTTCTTGTACGCCTCGATCACCTTGAGGATCTCGAGCTTGCCCATAAGGTAGCTCATGGGCTGGGTGGGGCTCATCGTGTACCGCCGCACCTCCGCCAGGGCATTGGTGCGCTCCAGGCCCACCTTCTCTACGAGGAAGTTCACCCCCTCCTCCACGGTCATCCCCTTGGTGTGCAGGGAGACGTCGAGGATGATCCGCGCTGCCCGCCAAAGCTGGTCCTGAAGCCGGGCCAGCTTCTGCACGGGCTGGTCGATGTACCCGAGCTTTTCCATGAGCTCCTCACAATAGAAGGCCCAGCCCTCCACGAACAGGCTGGACAGGGCGCTTCCCAGCTTGCGGGATAAGGTCTTGGCGTGGCGGTTGGCGTAAACAAGCTGCAAGTGGTGGCCGGGGTAGGCCTCGTGGAGGGCGGTCACCGGGATCTTGGCGTAGTTGTGGCCGCGGAGTTTTTCTTCCTTGACCTTCCGCGGAGCAAAGCGGTCCACCGGGGTCACAAGAAAGATCCCCTGCTGCTTTTTCTCCAGGGGACCGGGCATCATGTACGCGGCGTAGGGGATCATCGGCCGCATGGATGGGGGCGTGGGCTCGATCTTGAGGGTCTCGCCCTCGGGGATGGTCACGATGTCTTTTTCCTGCACGAACTTCCGCACCCGCTCCATCTCCCGGCGGTAGACGGCGAGGACCTCGCCCGGCTTGGGATGGTGGTTCTTGGCCCCTTCAATGATTTCCCGCGCGCTCTTTCCCGGGGCGATCTTTTTGGCGAGCTCCTCCATCTGGGCCTTGGTCTGGTCAAAGAGCGTCCAACCCAGGGCAAGGAGTTCATCGGCGGTGTAGTCGAGCATGTGGTCCTCGCGAAGGATCTCCTCGAAGAGTTCGCGGCCGGCGGCGAAGTCGCCCTTGGCTTGGGGAAGGACCGCTTTTTCCAAGAACTCAGCGTAGTCCGCAAGGGCGGAGGCGGCCCGGAGGCTGGCGGGGATCACCTTGGGGGCCCGGTGGGGAACGCGCAGACTCAGGGCGGGAATCACCAAACGGTAAAGGAGCACGCTGCGCTTGGCTCCCTCGAGGGCCACCTCGGCCCATACCCGGGGAACCCGCTCGGGCACGAGGGATTTCTTTCCTTCCTCCAGCACCCGGGGCACGTGGCCCAAGCGCTTGGCCACGTTTTTCATCCGCTCGGAGAAGGGGGCGAAGTCCCGAATGAGGAGGAGGAAGACTCCGCCCAGTCCTTCCTGCATGTACATCCCGGGGCTCCGCTCGTAGTCCCGGGTCTTGGCAAAGTCCCGGAGGAACGAGTGGATGAGGCGGACCATCAGGGTGTGGTCAATCCTTGCGTCGATGTCCCAAGGGCGGGGGTCCAAGGCCTGGAGGGCACCCAGGGCCACGCGCATGGCTTTCTCCTGGCGGGCCCGGGCCGCAGGGGTGTGCTCCCCCAAACGATCGTCAAACCTGTGGTCGCCGAGTTGGGTGGCGGCCACGGGGACTTCCGCAAGAAACCGCTCCATGAACTGGTCCACCAGCTTGTAAAACTCCGCCGGACTTTGTTGCCTCATGGTTTTGTTCCTCCTTTAGCGGCGATTGTGCCCCTCACCCTGCCCTCTCCCACAAGGGGAGAAGGTAAGGGGAAAACAAGGATAGCGGCGAGGTGGGGGATCACAGAGGAGATGAGGGCGCGATCGGCCTTAGGCTCGGGGAAATACGACCGAGCCCGTTCGAGGTGCCCCGGCCCATGGGGCACCGGACAGTGGCTGAACGGACCTCAAACACCGTGCTTCTCCCGCACGGCGATGTCTCCGCTTCCCGTGGTCACCCGCAGACTCCCCTTGGGCCGCGGGCCCAGTTGGCCCTTAAGCCTTTTCTCGTCCCGAACTTCCACGGCCAGAGGAAGGGAGCAGGAAATGTCGCCCGAAGAGGTGGTCAGGTCCAGGGCCAGCTCGGTCTCCCCGGGAACCTTGACCTGGACGTCGCCGGAGTTGGTGCGGACGCGCCACTCCCGGCCCTCCTCAGGGACCCCCTCCACCGCGACATCCCCGCTCCCTGTGGAGACATCGAGATCGCCCTGAAAGCCGCTGAGGCAAATGTCCCCGGAACTCGTCTTGACCCGCAGGCTACCTCGCACGTCTTGTCCGCTCACATCGCCGGAGGCGAGGCTCAGCTCCAGGGCCCCGTACACCTGGACAAGGTCCACATCGCCCGATCCGGAACGCAGGAAGACCGTGCCCTGAAGCTGGGAGACTTCGAGGTCCCCCGAACCCAGGACGACCTGGGCCTTCCCAGACCAACCTTCCAGGACGATGTCACCCGATCCGGTCTCGATCTCGAGTTCCACATCCTTGGGCAGCTCGATCCGGGCTTCTGAGGCCAGGAACTCCAAGGGCTTAGGCAAGCTGACCCGGAGTTCCCCTTTCTCCTCCCGCAACAGGAGGTGCTCGAGGATGTGCTCGGTGCGGGCTTCCTCGCCGGGGAGGACCTCGTACTTCACCAGCGCCCGCAGCTTTCCTAACTCGCCACCACGGACATCAAGGTCTGCGCTGCCCAAGCTGATCTTGACGCGAGTCCCTGGGGACAAGGCCACGTCGCGTATCCACTCCCGGGTGCTCCGAAAGAGACGGAACATGGTTTACCTCCACCGTTCGAGTTCCTGCTCCCAGCGGCGGAGGGCCTCCCGGCGGCGCCGCAGCTCGGCCCGGCGGACAAACGGCCAGGCCACCAGGGCCAAGACCACCGCCACCCCCACAATGGCCAGCACCGTGGGGATCAGGACCAGCAAGAAGGCGAACACCAGGGCCAGGGTCAAGGCCACCATGGGTCCGGCGATGGCAACAGCCAAGATCCCCGCCAGGACCCCGCCTAGGCCGCCTATGCTCCCCGCCACGGACCGAACCACCGTGGACACAATGCTCACCGGCAACCCGACCACAAGCCAGGCCACCTTCCGCACCGTTCGCGCCACCACGCTTAACGCAGTCACTCCCGCACCTCCTCCTCCACCTTGGACTGGGGGTCCCTTTCCAGCGACTCGGTGTACTCCACCCGCTTGACGTGGCATCCTGGGCCGATCTTCACTTTCCCTCCGCGGACCACCTCGGCCTGGGTGTATTCAAGCATGATCTCGTCGCCTTCGATCACCTTGGCCCTGAGCTCCCTCATCCTGGACGTGCCAAACAACGCTTCCAAAACTTCGCCCACCAGGCCGCCCAGGGACTTGGAGCCGGCGCGGACTTCGATCTTCCCGCCCCCGATCTCCTGGGCCTCACAAATTCCGTACATCTCGATCTCCGCCTTGTCCGCGGACAAAAGCCCCCCGATGCGGAAGGAGCCGCTCAGGCGAAGGGTCTCCACCTCCACGTTGCCCTGAGTTTCCAGGCTTCCCGAGATGCGGAGGTAGCCTCCAGAGATGGACTGGCCGTGGGTGGAGCCGGCGATCTTCATCTCCTTGGCCCTGAGCTTGCCGCCCACGCGGAAGGATCCCGCGGCCTCCCCCTCCTCCAGTTCCAGGTCGCCTTGGCACCTGAAGGAGCCCGCACACTCAAAGCGCCGGGCTTTGAGGTTGCCCTGGGCTGTGGCCGAACCGGCCGAGGAAAACTCTTCAGCTTCCAGGTCGCCGGTGACCTTGCCCGAGCCGGCGATCTTCACCTGGCCGTAGGAGCCTCCCTCAATGGTCCCCGACCCCGCAATTCTCACGTTCCTCTCAGGCACTTGTTCCACCTCCCAACGCCTTTTTCACGTCCTCGACCACCTTTTCCAAGTCCAGGCGCACCTTGATCCGGGTGTCGCGGTCCAGGGCGAGGGGCTCCCGGGCCAGCACACCGAAGGAAATGCGGATGACCAGCGCTTCGCGATCGACGGTCTTCTCGGCCAGCACCACGGCCAAGCCGGTGGGCTGACGGAAGGCCTCGGCTTGGGTACGCAGGAGCTCCACCAGGAGCCGGCCCTCTCCGGGCAGGGCCCCTTGGCGGAGAGCCTGGGCGCCCCCGGCCAGGGCCACCAGCTCGGGGAAACTGTACTCCCCGGCCTTCCAGAGAAGCTCCCGGGCCTCAGCCCCGATAGGGGAAAGGGCCAAGGGATCGGGATAACTCACCTCGGTGGGGATGACCTCGGGGGCGAGGAGCTTCACCAACTCCTCCAAGGGCTTCTCTTCCTTCAGCCGAAGGACCTCCTCAATCCGCCGGAGGATCTTCTCTTTGGGGAAGAAGGTTTCCTGGCCGGTGAAGGTGGAGCGGCGGACAAACCAGGCTTCGGGGATGAGGCCCATCCGTTTCCAGCGGTACAGCTGGCCGTAGGAGATGCCGGTGAGGCGCAGGACTTCCTTTTTGGGGATCAGTTCCTCGCTCATACGGGTACGATCGCCTCCTTGGCGGGCTGGGGGGCGGCGCGGGTTGAAGAGGAGCGAGGTTCCTCTTCCGAGCGATTGGAGCAGGGGCAGTGGGTGCCGTTGGGGTGAGGCAGCCCCCACAGGGGGAGCGGCCGATCTTCCTCCCGGTTGAGCTCCAGGAGCCGGGTCGCCATTTCAGGAGCGGAAGACCAGTGGATCATGGTACCACCTCCAGGGCCTATCATAACATCACACTGTTATGTCGTCAAGCCCCACCCCCTCCCAACCCGCAACCCGATGAATCCCACAACCAGACTAGATTGATCCGCCTGTCCAAGCAAGAAGGCGCCCCCGGGGCTGGCCCTAGAGGGAACGGTGTTATGTTAGCAGAACCTTCAGCCCCCCACCACCGTTACCCCTTCCACCAACACTGGCGGCGTGTACAAGCTCCCCCCCACCCAGTCCGGTACGCCGCCCACGGCCCGCAACCCTCCCTTCAGCACCTCGTAGGCGTTCCCCGCGATCATCGTGTTCTTCACCCGGCCCACGACCCGGCCGTCTTTCACCGCAAACCCCACCCCCACGTTGTTGGAGAACGCCCCGGACTGGATGTTCCCCTGCCCCAGCCCCAGCACGTCCACCACGATCAGACCTTCCTTGAGGTCCCGGATCAGCTCCTCCAGGGTCCCCTCCCCAGGTTGGAGGCACAGGTTGCGGGGCGCAGGCCCAGGGGGAACGCGGAATCCTCCCCCGCCCATGGGCGCGCCCTTGAGGCCGTTGCCGGTGGAGTCGGCCTTGGCCAACGCGGCTGCCCGCAGATCGTAGAAGAAATTGCGGACAACCCCGTTCTCCACGAGGGGCATCCGCCCCGAGGCCAAACCCTCGTCGTCGAACGACCGCGACCGCGGTCCGAAAGGAAGCGTCCCGTCGTCCACCAAGTTCAACCGCCGGTCAAAAACCTCCTCCCCCAGCTTCCCCTTGAGCGGGGACGTGCCCAGGAACACGGACATCCCGGAGAAGCCGACCATAAGGGGGAGGAACAAGACCGTGGTGCCGCTGGGGGCGAAGAGCACCGGGGGTTTGCCGTTGGGGGCCGGGGCCAGCGTCCGTCCCCACCGGAGGTAGGTAAGGATTTTCTTGGCCAGCTCTTCCCAGCGCAGGTCGGAGGCCCGCCGCACCACCTGGGAGGCCCCCACCATCCAGATGTCCCCTGGGCGGATCTGTTCCGCCGAAACCCACATGGACACGTAGGTTCGGCGCTCCCGGCGTTCTCCACCCCCGCTGTTGGCCACGGTCACCTCAGCCGTCCCGCGGCTCACGGCCGTCTCCACCACCACTTCCGGGAACTCCTGGCGGATCGTGTGGATGGCCTGTTCGCCCCAGCGGATCAACTCCTCGGCGGTCAAACCCAGCACGTCGGGGTCATAGACGGGGACCGCTTGGCCGGGCTTGAGGACCGGGAACTGAAACGGGGCCGGGTCTCCGTGGGATGCTGCGGCCAAAGCAGCTTGGACAAGGCCCTCAGCCCCACCCCCGGCCGTGGAGGCAAACCCCAGCTTGCCCCGGGCAATCACCCGTAGGGCCTGGCCCACCACGGACTCGCCGGCCACCTTCTCCAGGTCCCCCCCATGGAACACCACGCTGATGTTTTCCCGCCGCTCCTCGTACAGCTCCGCCGCCTGGGCCTGTCCCTTGACCAGCTCCAGCGCTTTCATCATCGACCTCCTACGGTCACGTGGCGAATCCGCACGTGGGCCGAACCATCCGTGACAGGGAGGGGGAACTGCCCGCCCTTGCCGCACCCCCCGGAACTCCCCTCCAGCTTGAAGTCGCTCCCGATCAGTTCGATGTTCCGCAGGGTGTGGAACACGTTGCCGGTGAGCACGATGTCCCTAAGCATCCGTCCAACCTTGCCGCCCACGATCTCGTACCCGTAGGCTGCGGAGAACGTGAACTGCTCAAACTCGGTTTGACCTCCAAACGCCCCGCAGGCGTACACCCCCCGGTCGATGTCCGCAAAGACCTCGTCCCTGGTGGCTTTTCCCGGTTCGATGTACGTGTTGCGCATGCGCACGATGGGCTCGTGTTCCCAGGAGATGGCGCGGGCGTTGCCCGTGGGGTCCATCCCCAGCTTGTGGGCCGTGGCCCGGGAGTGGAGAAGCCCGGTGAGAATCCCTTCCCGGATGAGGTAGACCTTCTTGCGGGGCACACCCTCATCGTCGTAGGGGGAGTTGCCGCGGGCCCCAGGGACGAACCCGTCGTCCACCACCTGGAGTTCGGGGACACCAAACGGGGTGCCTATCTTCATGACCTTGCGCATGGGCTCGTTTTTGAGGAGGAAGTCGGCCTCGCAGATGTGGCCAAACGCCTCGTGGATGAACACCCCTGCGAGGTCAGGATCAAGCACGACGGTGTAGGTACCCCCTTGCACGGGGCTGGCCGCGAGGAGGTCCACGGCCCGCTGGGCGGCCTTCTGGGCCAGGTGTTCCTTCCCTTGGACGGCCTCAAACCCCGCGGCGTAGCCCAGGGATTCGAAGCCCTGCTGAATGTCCCCGTCTTTCCGCGCCACGGCGGCGAGCATGAGGGTGACATCGGGAACGCCCTGATCCACGTACGTGCCCTCGGAGTTGGCGTACAGGGTGCGGCGCCACGTGTCTGCGTAGCGCACCGTGGTGGAGACCACAGCGGGATGGAACTCCAGGAGGATCTTGTTGTACGCCTCAGCAAGACGACGCTTCTCTTCCAGGCTCACCCCCCGGAAATCCCGGGCCATGGCTCCCTCGTAGCGGGCCTCCACGGGCTTGACCGGGGCGAGCTCCACCCTTTCTCGGACGTGACGGGCGGCGGCCCGGGCCAGGGCCATGGCCTCCTCGACCTTGGCCTTGATCTCCTGGGGGTTGGTGAACACGGCGATGCCCCAGGCCCCTTGGACCAAAGCCCGGGCAATGCCCCCCTGCTCTTCGGTGGCCTCCAGCACAATGAGCTGGTCTCTCTGGAAGGCCACCCGAGAACGAAAGACCTTTTCCCACCGCACTTCCACGTAGCCAGCACCGGCCCGCGCCACAGCGTCTCTCAACCTATCCTCCATGGGACCTCCTCGGGCGAATTGTACCGCCCTCTCCGCGGTGATCTGCATCACAGAAACTCAGGGACATGAAGGTCTATAATGGGCAAGAGGTCCAAGGAGGCAACGATGCGGATGGTGTTGGCAGCCGTGCTGGTTCTCGGCGTCGCGGCGGCGGGCGCGGAGATCCGCTTTGAAGGCGAGGTCCGCGTGGGAGGAGAATTTCGACTGGTCGTCAGCGAGACAGACCAGACCTCGGGCTCGGTGAGCTTACTCAATTTGCGAACCACCGAGGTCGTACGGTTCCTCCTCCACAAAAGGGATGGCGTTCTGGCTACGGGCCCCATCCGCGTGCGGCGGCCCTGTGACGGTTCCCCTCTGCACAGTGTCTTGGCCCAACCGGGGGATGTGTTGGTGGCTGCCACGGATCTAGGCCGCGGAACGTCGGCTACGGCCCAGGTAGGGCCAAGGCTCCCCAGCCCAGGTCACCCCTCCGTGAAACTCGAACGGTGGGACGACGAACAGCTCCAGTGGGTTTCGGCCGATCGGCTCTACCCGGCCCGCTACCGGGCCACAGTGGAGGACGCGGGGAAGGACTCCACGTGCGAAAGGGACAAGGCCAAACTCTCCTTCATGCTGGGGGAAAAGGATTTTTCTATATTACTCCTGGAGACGAGCCCCGTCAGTGGAGTCTTCCAAGGCGAATTTGCCTTGGTCCTTGAACCCAAGCTTTGTGAATTGTGGATTAGGTTCCTGACCGTGGAAGGAACGCTCATCGGCGAGGGGCCAGCTGTCAACGAGTGCACCGTGTGCCCCCTTGGCGGGTCTCCTGTTCGAATCCCTGTTAGCCTTTTCCCGGTGGAGGTTGCTTTCCCTTCCTTGGGCATTCCCGTGGGGTGCTGCCAGGAGTTGCGCGTGCAAGTCCCAAGTGGGCCAGACGAGATCCGATGGTGCGTGGACGGTGTCCGACGCGCTGCCGGCCCCACGCTGCACCTATGCGGGGAAGTGCCGCAATCCGTTCGGGTGGTGGCCCTCGTTCGCAAGGGCCTCATGTGGTCCCAGGCGGAAGCCGTGGTAGACCTCATTCCTCGGGCCAAACTCACCCTCCTTGACGCCGAAACAGCGCTCCCCGCCCCGGAGCCCTGGTCTTGCGCCAAAACCCTCCGAATAAAGCTGGAGGGCGTGCCCCATGGGGGAGGCAAGCTGTTTGTGGGCAAGTTGGGAACGGATCCTCGCACCAAGGAATTCTCTTTGACCGATGTAACGGGCAACCTCTACGTGAGCCCACCCTTTGTCCCCTCAGACTTCCTCGCCTGTGCAGGGGACGTTCTGTGGGTCCAGTACAAGGACCCAACGGGTTGTTACACGGTCTACACGCTCCTCACTCTCCGATGAGTGTCCTCCTGGCCTTGCTCTTGGGGGCCTTTTGGGTGGGGGAGGCTTTGGAGCTCCCCCACCTGGCTTTCCTGGCCTCAGAGCCTGTGGAGGTCTTCTCATCTAACCCCGATCCCCCTCAACTTTTCTGGAGCGGGGACCCATTCTCGGCCACATGGGAGAAGTTTTCTTTGAGACAGGGCTTTGTGTTTCGAACGCTGCTCCCCCCTGACTTGTTGGGGGTGTGGACCGTCTGTGACCCTGGGGGCTGCCTGTCTTTTGTTCGCTTCCCAAGTGAAAAGGGCCTGCTGGAGGTCCAGGGGATTCCCACCACCACCCTGCGGGTAGGTAACCAACAGCGGGTCACCGATCGCCAAGGCCAGGCCTTTTTCCTCCTGGATCCAGGGACCTACGAACTTGTTGCCGAGGTGCAAGGGATGCAATCCACTTGGACGGTGGAGGTTCAGCAGGGAAGGAGAAGGACGGTGACAGCGGCCTACGTGCAGGCCGAGCCCTCGAGCCCTGTGGTCCTCCCAGGGTCGGCCTTCAGCGTCACCGTCAGAATCGTGCCTCCTCTGGAACTCACCTCCCTCCGAGCCGAGATCTCGGTACCTGAGGGGTGGGAGGTGGTGTGGCCCCCGGAGTTCCACGATCCGTTGCCTGGGGGAGTTCGCTCCGAGCGCTCTTGGCTCGTCGCCGTGCCCGAAGGGAGCGCCCTTGGAACCTACACCCTTGGCGTGAAAACGGTCGATGTACCCTGGACAAAGACGTTTACGGTAACCGTGGCTCGCGTCCTACCCCCTCGCACGGTGGTGGGACATTGGGACGTGGGAGCTAATTCCCTGGACCTCGCCCAGCCTTTCAAGCTCACCTTCGCGCGCCTGCTGTGGGCCCAATCCTTCGTGGGCCGCGTGCTGCCGTACACAGGACGAACGTTCACCCGCAAGGACTTCGAGGAGTTGGCCCGGGAGTGGGAGAGAGAACCCTAGCGCCGCAGAACCCAAAGAAGAAAACTCGCCACAGCGGATAGGACCACCGCTGTACCAAGGGGAAAGTACAGAACGAACCCACCTTTGCGAACGACGATGTCCCCGGGCAGGCGTCCCAAGGGGAGCTTGCCCAGGAGGGAAAGGCCCATCAGGACCAAACCCGCACCAACCATGACCAGGGCCACACCCAGCCGACTCCCCATCGCTATAATGCTAACCGGAGGCGAGGATGAACGAGGTGCTCCGGGCCATCAAGGAACGTCGATCCATCCGGGCCTTCAAGCACGACCCGGTGGAACCCGAAAAGGTAGAGGCCATCTTGGAGGCTGGACGCTGGGCCCCCTCCGGGCGAAATACCCAGCCCTGGCGGTTCGTGCTCGTCCAATCCCCGGAGAAGCGCCAGGAACTGGCCAAACTCGTGCCCCAAGGCGACATGGTCCGCACCGCCCCCATCACCCTAGCCATCCTCCGCGACCGGCAGGCCGGATACGACCCCATCAAGGACGCCGAGGGGATTGGAGCCTGCGCTCAAAACATCCTCCTCGCGGTTCACTCCTTGGGCCTGGGCGCTTGCTGGATCGGGCGCATGCAGGACAAAGAGGTGGAAAGCCTGTTGGGGGCGCGGGAGCACGAGGAGCTGATGATGCTCATTCCCATGGGTTACCCTGCGGAGAGGCCTGCGCCCCGGGAGCGCAAGCCCCTGGTGGAGCTTGTCCGCCGCATATGAAGCGGAACTGGCTGTCCCTTTCGCTCGCCATGGTGCTCGTTCCTCTCGGGATCGGACTTACGCTGGCCACCCTGGGCCTGTCGGCGTTGGCGGCTGCTTCGGTGGCGTTGACGGCCCTGGCCCTGGGCCTCACCGGTACCCTCTGGAACAAGGTCCTGGCCGGAGCGCGGGGCGAGGGATGGCTCCCCCTGGCCCAGAAGGGCCGCCGCCTCTGGCGGCGGGTGCGCGCAGCCCTGGCTACCGTCGGCCCGGGCATTGGGCGGCTACGCTCGGACTAATCCCCATCGCACCAAACATCTTGTCGAACGCTTGGGCAAACTCCTGAGCCAACCCCTCGGCCTGCCCACGAAAGGCCCTCTTGTCCCTCCAGCTGTTTTGCGGCCACAAGATCTCCGCGGGTACCCCCGGGCAGCTCTCCGGCACCTCCACCCCGAACGTCTCGTCCCGCCGGAAGTTCACCCCGTTCAGGGCCCCACTCAACGCCGCCCGGACCATGGCCCGGGTAAGCCGAATGTCGATCCTCTGGCCTACCCCGTAGGGACCGCCCTGCCAACCTGTGTTCACCAGCCAAACTTGGGTCTTGTACCGCTCCAGGTATTGCCCCAAAAGCTCGGTGTACGCCTGGGGCAAGCGGGGCATGAACGGAGCCCCAAAAAACCGGGAGAAGGTGGAGCCGGGCTCGGCCACCCCAGTCTCCGTCCCCGCCACCTTGCTCGTGTAGCCCATCAAAAACCAGAACATGGCCTGGTCGGGGTCCAGCCGGGCCAAGGGGGGAATGACCCCGTTGGCGTCGGCGGTGAGGAAGATCAGGGCCCGGGGGTGCCCAGCCCGCCCGCTCAGGTCCGCGTTGCGGATAAAACTCAACGGGTACGAGGCCCGGGAGTTCTCGGTAAGCCTGCGGTCGCTGAAGTCAAAGGTCCCGTGGGGAAGAACGAAGGCGTTCTCCACAATGGCCCCATGCTCCACGGGGTCGGCCTTGTGCATCACCGCGGCGTAGATGTCCGGCTCCTTCTCCGGGGAGAGGTCGATCATCTTGGCGTAGCAACCCCACTCGAAGTTGTAGATCCCTTCGGGGGTCCATCCGTGCTCGTCGTCCCCAATGAGGGCCCGTTCGGGATCGGAAGACAGCGAGGTCTTCCCTGTCCCGGACAGGCCGAGGAAAAGGGCGCAATCGCCTTGGGGACCCACGTTGGCCGCCCCATGCAAAGGCAATACCCCTACGGGAGGAAGGAGGAAGTTCATCACCGTGAACATGAGCTTCTTGATGGACCCAAGATAGGCCGAGCCGTACACGATTCCCAGTCCCAAGGCAAAGTCCATGACCACAGCCAGGTCCGCCGTCCGCTTGGCCTCGGGGTCAAACCGCAACCGCTTCTCGTACTTGGCGGGGTTGAGCTTGTCGTACGGAAGGGCAATCAAAGTGAACGGCCGGCTGGCAAACACGGACTTTTCCGCCCCCGCGGGGATGGGGCGGAACATGTTGTCCGTAAACAGCGCGGAAAGGGCCCGGTTGGTGACGGTCCGCACCACCAGGGCAAAGCGGGGATCGGCGCCCAACGCCCGCTCGGTCACGTAAACCCGTGGAGAGTGGGAGAGGGCTTTCAGCGCGTCTTCAAAGATCATCTCCAGGGTGGTGGGGTCCATCGGGATGCAGTAGGGCGATTTCCAGTCCACCCCGGCGTGGATCTCGGGGCGATCTACCACGTAGGTGTCCTGGGGCCGACGGCCTGTGGACTCCCGGGGCGTCCAGCTCGCAAGGGCCCCGCACTGGGCAACCCAGGCCTCCCGCTTGTCCAAGACCTCCCGGATCAGATCGGATCGTGACAAGCTGACACGAACATCCCTGTGGTGCCCCAGTTGCTGGTCCAGTTCTCGACGAGGGTTCACTCTGGTCCTCCTTTGCCGACCCTGGGCAGGGAAAGGTACACCTGGCGGGCCGGTTGGCCAAACGTCAGCCCTTCCTGTTCAAACCGCTGGAAAATCTGGCGAAGCACGGCGTCGTGCACTTCCAGGAACAGCCTGTAGTCCGGATCAAGAACGTAGTACACCACTTCGAACCGGGGGCCAAGCTCCGTGTATTCCCGCAGGCGGGCCCACTCAAACCGCGTACTGCGCTGAGCTGTGACCGCCTCTTCTGCGATCTTGGCCACCCCAGCCAACTTTTCGTAGGAAACTCCGTACGACAGGGTGAGGGAAAACGCGACCCTCCGTTCCCGCATGCGCTTGTAGTCCCGAATGGGCTGGCGGAGGAGATCGGCATTGGAGAAGACCACCTCCTCGCCAGACAAGCTGCGGATGCGGGTGGTCTTCAACCCGATGCGCTCCACGGTCCCCAGGAAACTTCCCACTTCGATGAAGTCCCCCACCATGAACGGCTTGTCGATGGCGATGGCGATGGAGGCAAACAGGTCGCCAAAGATGCTTTGCAGGGCCAAGGCCACAGCCACGCCGGCGATACCCAAACCGGTCACCAGGGCCGTGATGTTGACCCCCAAGTTGGAGAGAGCCAGGAGCAGAAGGATTGTCCAGAATACGATCTTGGCCAGGAAAGCCACTACATTGAGGGTGGTAACCGCGGCCGCATCGCGCTCGGCGCGCTTTTTGGCCTCGGCTTGAGCAATCCAGTGGTTGATGAGGCAACTGCCCCAAATGCCCACCTGGAAAAATACAACGCCCAGGGTGAAGGTGCTTACCGCCTGCGAGGCTGCCCGGGGAAGCTTGAGGGACAGGACCGCAGCCTGGAGCCCAAGGGCAAAAAAGAACGGAAGGCGGGTGTGGCGGGCAAGATCGGCCATCGTACCAGCAAGCTCGCTCTGGGTTCGCCTCCTGTGGGCTTGGAGGAGGTGCCAGGCCATCCACCTTAGTCCCCGCAGGACGAAGAGGGTCCCCACAAGGATTCCCAGGGACAAGAACCAAGCCCAAACAGGATTTCCCGCCACCGTGTCCTTGAATAGGTCCATGGTCAACAGCCCAAATCCACCCGCTTCAGGCCCGCAGGGTTCGATAAGTTACCCTTGCGGCCCCGGTTTGTCAAAACCCCTTGCGCAGGCCCGCTCCCGGGACCACCATTGGCCCGTGCAGCCCAGTTCCTGGGCAGTTCACCCCGAGGTTCAACAGGCCCTGGAAGCAGGGCAGGCCGTGGTGGCTTTGGAGTCCACCCTGTTTGCCCACGGGCTCCCTGGCCAAGCGGCGCCCAAGGTGTGGAGCGAAGTGGAAGGGGCGGTGCGCGACGCAGGCGCTGTCCCGGCGGTGATCGCGGTGATGGAGGGCAAGGTCCGGGTGGGGCTGGACCAGGCGGCCTGGGCCAAGCTCGGCCAAGGAGCGGAGAAGGCCGGCCTGCAGGACCTGGGGCGCCTGTTGGCCCAGGGGAAAACCGGGGCCACCACCGTGGCCTCCACAGCCTTCCTGGCATGGAAGACGGGGATTGGGGTCATGGCCACCGGGGGCATCGGCGGGGTGCACCGCGAAAACCACGACATCTCCGCAGACTTGCCCGCTTTGGCCCTCTACCCCATGGTCGTGGTCTGCTCCGGTGCCAAGTCGGTCCTGGACCTTCCCGCCACCGTGGAGGCCTTGGAGACCCTGGGAATTCCTGTTATGGGATTCCGAACCCCTCGCTTCCCGGGCTTTTACCTCGCCGAAACGGACTTTTCCGTTCCCGCGGTCCAGGACGAGAGGGAAGTTGCCCAAATCGTCCAGTGCGCAAGGGCCCTGGGCTTGAGCCAAGCGGTGTTGGTGGTGCAGGCCCCGCCCGAACCCCTGGACCGCGAAACCCACGACCGCGCGCTTCATCAGGCCCTTGAGGAGGGCCGAGCGCGGGGTATCCGCGGCAAGGCCCTCACCCCGTTCCTCTTGGAGCGGCTCCACCAGCTCACCGGGGGAGAAAGCGTGGAAGCCAACCGCAAGCTTGTGGTGGCCAACGCCCGCCTGGCGGCCCGGATCGCCCGCCACCTGGCCCCCACGGGGTAAGCCGTGCTCCTCTGTCCCGGGGACCTGGTGCTGGACATCCTCGTGTTTTCTCCAAAACCCAGCTCGGCGGCGGAACAAGTGGCGCGGGAGGTGCGGCTGTGCGGGGGAGGCTCGGCCGCCAACGTGGCCAGTTGGGCCACGTACCTTGGGATGCCCGCCCGGTTCGTGGGCTACGTGGGCCGGGATTGGATAGGAGATTGGCTCGCTCAGGATTTGAGCGAACGCGGCGTGGACGTGGTCGTTGAGCGCGTTTCTCATCCCACGGGCGTTGTGGCCGTGTGGGTGGCCGGTCGCGAGCGGGCCATGGCCTGCGCTCCGGGCGCCAACCGCCTCCTGCCCCGGACCCTTGTTGAACCCGCGATCTGGGACGATGTGGGCCACGTGCACTTCACCGGGTACTCCCTCCTCCGCAAAGACACGCGCTCTTTGGTGGGACAAGCCAAGAGGGTTGCCCACCGCAGGGGGTGTTCGGTGTCCCTGGACCCCGGTTCCACCGCCCTTCTTCTTTCCGCTTTGGGGCGGAGGGGGTTGCGCGAAGCCCTCCAGGGCGTGGACGTGCTTTTCCCCAACAGGGATGAGGCCTTGGCCCTCACCGGGGCTCGGCGGATCGACCGGGCAGCCCACAAGCTTGCGCAGATGGTGCCCTTGGTGCTCGTCAAGGCTGGCTCCAAGGGCTGCTGGCTCGCCACCCCCAAGGGGGCAGAAAGGTTCCCCACTTCACCTGCCCAAGTGCGGGATCCCACCGGAGCGGGCGATGCCTTCGCCGCGGGCTTCCTCTCCGCTTGGCTGGGGGGTGGAGATCTGCTGAACGCTGTACAGGCCGCCCATCGGGCTGGGGCTTGGGCTGTGCAGGCCCTGGGTGGCCGCCCACCTTGTGCAGGCCAGGCCCGGTGGGATATGCTCAGGCGTGGTCCCTTTTCGGCCCGTACGCGGAAAGGAGGTGGTCCCAGGAACGAATCGCGCCCGAAGCAACCCCAGCAAACTTCCCTGAACAAAACCAAGGAGGTACAGCTATGAACAAGCGTTTGGATATTTGGGCCGTGGGCGTGTTGGTGGCCGTGCTGGCGCTGGGCTTCGTTGGACTGAGCCAGCAGAAGATCGAGATTCAGTTTTGGTACGCTCTCACCGGGGACTTGGGCAAGGCCACGGTCGAGCAGGTGGACAAGTTCAACACCTCCCAGGACAAGTACTTCATCAACGCCATCTACAAGGGTTCGTACGCGGACACGATGACGGCGGCCATCGCCGCCTACCGGGCCGGCGAAGCCCCGCACATTGTGCAGATCTTCGAGGTGGGGACCGGCACCATGCTGGCGGCCGGGCCGGCCATCTACCCCGTTCACCAGCTGATGGCCGACACCAAGACACCGTTTGACCCCACGGCCTACATTGCCCCGGTCAAGGGTTACTACAGCTTCCCGGACGGGCGGATGGCGGCCATGCCCTTCAACAGCTCCACCGCCGTGCTGTGGTACAACAAGAGCGCCTTCCGCCAGGCCGGACTGGACCCGAACAATCCCCCTCGCACCTGGGCCGAGGTCCGGGCGGCGGCCAAGAAGATCGTGGACGCCGGGGCCGCGAAGATCGGCTTGTCCTGTTCCTGGCTCACCTGGACCCAGTTCGAACAGTTCGCCGCCATCCACGACATCCCGTTCGCTACCAAGTCCAACGGGTTTGAGGGGATGGACGCCGTCCTCGCCCTGGACCACCCCCTGTTCGTCCGCCACGTTCAGACCCTGATGGACATGCAGAAGGAGGGGTCGTTCACCTACGGGGGCCGGGACTCCCAACCCGACGCTCTGTTCCCCGCCGGGGAGGCCGCCATGCTCATCGCCTCTTCGGCCCTGCGGGCCCGGATCTTGAGGGAGGCCCAGTTTGAGTGGGGCGTGACCTACCTCCCCTCCTACGACGACTTCATTGCCGCGCCCAAGAATTCCATCATCGGGGGCGCCGCTCTGTGGGTGATGCGCCGCCCCGACGCCACCGCCGCCCACTACCAAGGCGTGGCGGCGTTCTTCGCCTTCATCTCCACCCCGGAAAACGCCGCTTGGTGGCACATGCGCACCGGGTACATCCCCCTCACCTTCGCCGCCTACGAGGTGGCCAAAGCCGCGGGGTACTATCAAACCAACCCCGGAGCGGACATCCCCACCCTGCAGCTTGCGCGCCCCAACCCCACCAAGAACACCCAGGGCCTGCGCCTGGGGAACCTGCCCTCGATCCGCGTCGTCATCTATGAGGAGGTGGAGAAGGCCCTGGCCGGTCAGCAGACAGCCAAGGACGCGTTGGCCAACTCCGTCAAGCGGGGCAACGCCCTCCTCCGGGAGTTCGAGAGCTTGTACAAGTAGATCCGCTGGGGGCGCGCCCGCTGGGCGCGCCCCTTTTTCCCTGTCCGGAGGTGGCTGTGATTCGAAGGGAAGCGGTGTTCTCCAACAAGCTCCTCCCCTACCTCCTGGTCGCCCCCCAACTCGTTCTCACGGGGGTGTTCTTTCTCTGGCCGGCCGTGCAGGCCCTCCAGCAGTCGGTCATGAAGAGCGACCCGTTTGGAATCCGCACGCGGTTTGTGGGCTGGGAGAACTTCAAAGCCTTGTTCGCCGACCCGTTGTACCTCGGCTCAATTCGCCTGTCGTTTGTGTTCGCGGGGGCGGTGGCGTTTTTGGCCATGTCCCTCGCCCTGTTCCTGGCCGTCCAGGCCAACCGACAGCTGCGGGGCTCCCAGATCTACAAGACCTTGCTCATCTGGCCCTATGCTCTGGCCCCGGCCGTGTCGGCAGTCCTTTGGGTCTTCCTGTTTCAACCTTCCATCGGGGTGGTTTCCCTGGCCCTCCAAGGCCTGGGGATTCCCTGGGACTACCATCTCCACGGGGGCCAGGCGCTCCTCCTGGTCATCCTGGCTTCGGTGGCCCGCCAGATCAGCTACAACTTTATCTTTTTCCTGGCCGGGCTCCAGGCTGTCCCCAAGACGTTGATCGAGGCCGCCATGATCGATGGCGCCAGTTCCCGGCGGGTGTTTTGGTCCGTGGTGTTTCCCTTGCTCACCCCCACCACCTTCTTCCTCATCGTGATGAACACCGTGTACGCCTTCTTTGACACGTTCGGGGTCATCGACGCCCTCACCAAAGGAGGGCCAGGGAAGGCCACGGAAACCCTCTGCTACAAGGTGTACCTCGACGGGTTCAGGAGCTTCCGCATCAACAGCTCGGCCGCCCAGTCCGTAGTCCTCATGGCGGTAGTCATCCTCCTCACCGCCTTCCAGTTCAAGTTCCTCCAGCGGCGGGTCCACTACGAGGGTGGGGGGTAATCCATGAAAAAGGCAAGGAAAAGTTTGGCCAACATCCCGGCCCACCTGTTCCTGGCTGTAGCCGCCGCCTTGCTGGCTTTCCCGGTGTACATGGCGTTTATCGGCTCCACCCACGATGCGGCCACCATTGGTCGCGGCCGGATGCCCCTCACCCCCGGGGCCTACCTGGGACAAAATTACGTCCAGGCCTGGGCTTACGGGACGGGTGAGCGGGTGTCGGGCACCCCAGTTCGGGTGATGATGGTCAACTCCCTGACCATGGCCCTGGCCATTGCTCTGGGCAAAATCTTTATGTCGGTGTTGGCTGCGTACGCCGTCGTCTTCTTCCGCTTCCCCTTGAGGAACTTCTTCTTCTGGCTCATCTTCATCACCCTTATGCTCCCCTTGGAGGTCCGCATCATTCCCAGCTACAAGGTGGCCTCGGACCTCAAACTGGTGAACACCTTCTTGGGGCTGACGCTCCCCATGATGGTATCGGCCACGGGGACTCTGCTGTTCCGCCAGGTCTTTTTGAGCATGCCCAAGGAGTTGTTGGAGGCCGCCAAGATCGACGGGGCTGGCCCTCTACGCTGCCTGTGGTCCATCGTGCTCCCCTTGAGCAGACCCAGCCTGGCAGCCTTGTTTGTGGTGATGTTTGTGTACGGGTGGAACCAGTACCTCTGGCCTCTCCTCATCACCACCACCCGCCAGATGGACACGGTAGCCATCGGCCTTGTGCGCATGCTGGGAACTTCAGAAAGCTTGATGGACTGGAACCTGGTCATGGCGGCCACAATCATGACCATGGCGGTCCCGGTCTCGGTGGTCATCCTCTTGCAGCGGTGGCTGGTGAAGGGACTGGTGGAGATTGGAAAGTGAGGCGATGCCGGTGATCCCCGGGCTGTTGGGATGTTTGCTGGCTTTGGGGGTGTCCACAATGGGTGCGGAAGAGGGAGGGCGGCTGTTGCGGGGCGCCCCGCGGGGGGAACTCCTGGTGATCGCCCACCGAGGGGCGCGGTCCCTTGCTCCGGAGAACACCCTGGCGGCGGCGCGGGCGGCGTGGAAAGCCGGTGCCGATGCCTGGGAGTTCGACGTCCGCCTCACAGCCGATGGGGAACTCGTCATCCTCCACGATGACACGTTGGTCCGCACCACCAACGCCAAGACCTTGTTCCCTGGGCGGTCTCCCTGGCGTGTCGACCAGTTCACCCTTGAGGAGGTCCGCAGCCTTGACGCCGGTTCGTGGTTCGTTCAACAGGACCCCTATGGCACCATCGCCTCCGGGGAGGCGGACCCGGATACGGCCCGGTCCTACCGAGGCGAAAAAGTCCCCACCTTGGGGGAGGCCCTGGCCCTCACGGCCGAGTTGGGACTCCTGGCCAACATCGAGCTCAAGTCGGGCACGTTCTTCCTCGGGGCCGCAGACAAGATCCTCGTCGAGCGTACCGTAGACCTGGTGCGGCAGCTCGGCCTGGAGAAGAAGGTGCTTGTGTCCTCCTTCAACCACGAGATGATCCGACACCTCAAGAAGATCGCCCCGGACATCGCTGGCGCATTCCTGGTCTTCACCCTCCCCGACGACCCGGTCAGCTACCTGCGCGCCGGGGGCGTGGACGCCCTCAACCCCCGCCTCAGCTGCTATGAACCCACGGCCACAAAGAAAATCGGGCTGGCCGGGTTCGGTGTCTACGTTTGGACGGTGAACGAGGGGGAGGAGTTCGCCCGCATTGCCCGCGACCCCCACGTTACGGGAATCATCACCGACTGGCCGCAGAGGTTGGTGGCCTTCCTTGGTCGTCAACCGCGGAGCCCATGACAGGGAGGAACAGCCTTGTTTGGGGGTACATCCTCGACCTGGACGGTACCCTGTACCGTGGGGAAAAGGCGATCCCAGGAGCCCCCCAAGCCGTGGTCCAGCTGCGCGCCCGCGGCCGGAGGATCTGCTTTGTGTCCAACAACCCTTTGGGCTCAAGGGAAGCTTACGCCCGGAAGCTGTCCAGCCTGGGAATACCCGCGGAACCAGAGGATGTGGTCACGTCGGGGTGGGTGGCCGCCTGCACCTTGGCCCGGCAAGCTCCCCAGGCCCGCGTCCTGGTTCTCGGCCCAACTGAGCTGGTGCGGGAGTTGCGCGGGCAGGGCCTCCACCCGGCGAGCGACGGAGCCAAGGCCGACGTGGTCCTTGTGGGGTTTGATCAAACCTTGACCTACGAACGGCTCACCCAAGCCTTCCAAGCCCTGCGACGGGGAGCCACGTTCGCGGCCACCAACGCCGACCCCACCTGCCCGGTCGAGGATGGGGAGGTCCCAGACGCTGGTGCCATCATCGCGGCCCTGGAGGCCTGTTCCGGCCGCAAGGTGGAACAGGTGTTCGGCAAACCCTCTCCCTACACCGCTGTCGCCGCCCTGGACCTGTTGAAGCTTCCTCCCCAAGCTTGCGCCGTCGTGGGCGACCGGCTGGAGACAGACGTGCGAATGGCCAAAGAGAACGGGATGGTGAGTGTCCTGACCCTCACCGGGGTAACACGGGCCGCCCAGCTGGCTCGTTCCCCGGTGATCCCCGATCATGTGATCGCCAGCACGGCTGACCTCGCCGAGCTGGACAACCAACTCAACCCAAGGAGCTGACATGGACGGAGTGTTGCGGGTCCCTGTGCCTGTACTGCGGCGGTTTGTGGAGGAGGTGTTCGTTCGCGTGGGGACACCTCCAGAGGACGCGGCGATTGTGGCCGACGTCCTTCTTGCTTCCGACCTCCGGGGGATTGAGTCCCACGGCGTATCCCGCCTCAAGATGTACTACGACTGGATCAAGCGGGGCATCATCTTTCCCGACCCCCGGTGGAAGGTGGTGAAGGAGGGCCCCACAACCGCGGTGATGGACGGCGGCTGTGGCCTGGGCCATGTGGTCTCCTTCCAGGCTATGAAGCTGGCCATCGCCAAAGCCAAAGCTTACGGACTGGGAGCCGTGGCTGTGCGCAACTCCTCCCACTACGGTATCGCTGGGTACTACCCCTTGATGGCCGCCAAGGAGGGTCAGATTGGCCTGGCCTTCACCAACGCCCGACCCTCGGTAGCCCCCACGTTCGGGGTCCAACCCATGTTGGGAACCAACCCGATCGCCTTCGCTGCTCCCACCGACGAGGACTTCCCCTTCCTGTTTGACGCCGCCACGTCCATCACCCAGCGAGGCAAGGTGGAGGTGCTGGCCCGGGAAGGGAAGAAGGCCCGTGAGGGTTGGGTCATCGACGGACAGGGGAATTCTGTCACGGAAACGGCCACGATCCTCAAGGGGCTGCTTACCGACGCGTGCGCCCTTTTACCCCTCGGTGGCGCAGGGGAGGAGATGGGGGGCCACAAGGGCTATGGGCTTTCCACCATGGTGGAGATCCTTTGCGCCGCGCTGCCGACCGGGTTGTTCCTCCGCGCCCTGTCGGGGTTTGACTCCTCCGGGAAACCCACCCACCACAGGCTGGGGCACTTCTTCCTCGCCCTCGATGTGGAGCACTTCGTGCCCCTGGCCGAGTTCAGGCGTACAACCGGGGCCATCCTCCGCGATCTGCGCAACTCCACACGGGCCCCAGGCCAGCCCCGCATCTACACCGCGGGGGAGAAGGGCTACCTCCGGGAAAAGGAGAACCGGGCCCAAGGCATTGCCATCACCCCCGCCTTGGCCCAGGAGCTCAAGGGCATCCGCGACGAACTGGGACTGCCCCAAGAAGTCCTCCCCCTCTGACCATGCCCGACCCGTTGGTGGCGGCCTTCGACCTGGGCACCACGGGCGCCCGTTTTGCGGTGTTCGACGCCCAGGCCAGGCCTGTGGCCTGGGCCTACAGGGAAATCCCCCTTGCCTATCCCCAACCCGGTTGGGTGGAGCAGGACCCCGCGGGGATGCTTGATGCAGCCCTAGCTGTGGCAAGAGAGGCCCTGGCCCACGGCGGTGTCCAGGCCCACAGGATCGCCGCCCTGGGCGTCACGAATCAGCGGGAGACCGTGGTGGTCTGGGACCCAAAGAGCGGACGCCCCCTCGCGCCCGCCGTCGTGTGGCAGGACCGGCGAACAGCCCTGTTCTGTGCCCAGCTGCGAAAAGAAGGCCAGGAAAAGGACATTCTTGCCAGGACCGGTCTTCCTCTCGACCCCTACTTCTCCGCCACCAAACTCCGCTGGCTTGTGGACCACGTCCCCGGGCTGCGGGCCAAGGCCGAGAAAGGGCAAGCCCTATGCGGCACCGTGGACAGTTGGATCCTGTGGAACCTTTGCCGAACCCATGCCACCGACCCCAGCAACGCTTCCCGGACTCAGCTGTTCAACATCGGGTCGCTGGAGTGGGATGCCACCCTGTTGGAGACGTTCGCCGTCCCCAGGCCCTGGCTTCCTCAGGTGCGCCCCAGTCTCGGGCAGTTTGGGAGCCTTTCCAGAGAAGTCTTGGGCATTTCTGCCCCTGTGACCGCGGTGCTCGGGGACCAGCAGGCGGCCCTATTTGGCCAGCTCGGACTGGAGGTGGGCCAGGGGAAGGTAACCTGGGGAACCGGGGCTTTCCTTCTCATGAACGTGGGGGCCAGTCCTGTTTCCAGCCGCCACGGATTGCTGTCCACGGTGGCCTACACCCGGGAGGGCGAGGTGCGGTACGCCGTGGAGGGCTCGGTTTTCGTGGCTGGAGCAGCCCTCCAGTGGCTTCGCGATGGTCTGGGGATCATCGAAAACACCGCGGACTCGGAGGCCCTGGCCCGTTCTTTGTCAGGGAACGATGGGGTGTACTTCGTTCCCGCTCTCACGGGTCTGGGAGCCCCCCACTGGGACCCGGCCGCCCGGGGAACCTTGGTGGGGATCACCCGCGGCACGACGCGGGCCCACTTGGTTCGGGCGGCCCTCGAGGCCATCGCCTACCAGACCCACGATGTGGTCCGGGCCATGGAAGCCGACGCGGGGTGGGAACTGACCGAGCTCAGGGTGGACGGAGGGGCCGCCCGAAACGGGTTCCTCTGCCAGTTTCAGGCCGACTTGCTGGGGATTCCAGTGGTTCGCCCGCGGGTGTTGGAGACCACGGCGTTGGGGGCTGCCCTGGCCGCCGGATGGGCGGCCGGCGTGTGGCAGGAGCCTTCCCAGCTAAGGGCCCTGTGGCAAGAGGACCAGCGGTACATGCCCCAAATGGAGGAGGCGCGGCGGCAGGAGCTTTTGGCGGGGTGGAAGGATGCGGTGGGCCGGGCCCTCACGGGCGAAGCAGGTGGGGTTGACAGGGGGGCGCCGCCCCGGATAATTAGCACTCAAAAGGCCTGACTGCTAAAGTCGGCCGAGGAGGTGAACCATGACCCGACTGCCCACGCTGTGGAAAAACCCGTTCTCCTTCCTGCTCACCTGGGGCAAGGACCTGGAGGAGTTCGACCGGGCGTTCGACTCCTTCGACTGGATGTGGGATTGGGGAGGTTTGGGCCACACCGACATCTACTTCAAGGACAAGACCCTGATTGTGGAGACCGAGCTCCCCGGGGCCCAGAAGGAGGACGTCCACGTGTACGTGGAGGATGACCGACTGGTCATCAAAGGCGAGATCAAGCGCACTTTCGAAGTCCGGGAGGAGAACTACCTCCGTCTGGGGCGGCGGTACGGGGCGTTCCGCCGAATGATCCCCCTCCCTGGGGAGGTGGAGGACAAGAAAGGCATCCGCGCCCGGTTCCGGGACGGCATCCTCCGTGTGGAGGTGCCCCTTCGCAAGGCCCCAGGTCCGGAGGGCGGGTTCGAAGTGCCCTTGGAGTAAACCCCGAAGGAGGCCAACGGCCCCCGGTCCATCCCGGGACGTTGGCCTCTCCCTCAACGGTTCGGTACCATCGCGGGGAAGCGCCCGTAGCTCAGTTTGGACAGAGCGGCGGTTTCCTAAACCGCAGGCCGCAGGTTCGAGTCCTGCCGGGCGCATTTTGTGTTGACGCCCCTTCTCTATAGAAGTATAAACCCCACCATATCCGGCCCCCGGGCCGCCCACCATGTGGACCTTGTTCCCTGCTGTGCTGATGGGTTGGGCGTTGGGCGCCAACGACGCCGCCAACGTCTTTGGCCTGGCGGTGAGCGTTCGGGCTGTGCGCTACGCCACTGCGGCCCTGTTGACCGCGGCCGCGGCCCTGGTGGGGGCCTACCTCGCGGGAAGTCCAGGGATGACCACCTACTCCGCCCTGGCCCACCACAGCCTAAGCTCCGCGTTTTTCGCTGTCCTGGCCGCGGGCCTCACCGTGACCTTGATGACCTGGCGCGGGCTTCCCGTCTCCACCACCCAGGCCATCGTGGGCGGCATCGTGGGGGTGAGCCTTGTGGCCGGGCGGAGCTTGGACTGGAGCGTGCTGGGGCGGATTGCTGTCTCCTGGGTGTCCTCTCCTGTGGGGAGTCTCGTGCTGGCCTTCGTGCTGCACCGGCTGCTGAGCCCCTTGGTGGAACGAAGGTTGGGGGGCCTGGTGTGGTACGACCGGCTCACCCGCTGGGGCCTTGTTGCCATCGGCGTTTGGGGGGCGTACGCCTTGGGGGCAAACAACGTGGCCAACGTCACCGGGGTTTACGCCGGAACCGGTCTCATCTCGTTTTCTGCTGCAGCCCTCCTCGGCGGGGGAAGCATTGCCCTGGGTGTGCTGACCTATTCCCGGCCGGTGATGGTCACGGTGGGGGAGAAGCTGGTGGCGTTGGGGACTTGGCCAGCACTTTTGGCCCTGGCGGCCCAGGCCGCCGCCCTCCAGGCCTTCGCCCTCGTGGGGGTGCCTGTCTCCTCTTCTCAAGCCGTGGTGGGGGCTGTCGTGGGCATTGGTTTGGTCAAGGGGGTGGCCGCCGTCAACTTCCGCCAGCTGGGCCTGATCGCTTTGGGGTGGGTCCTCACCCCCTTGGTGGCTGGCCTGGTGGCCGCCGCCTTGTGGTGGGCCTTTGCAAGGTTCTTGCCCTCCTGAAGCCTCGTCGCGCTGGTTGAATGGCCCGATGCGCGTTAAATTTCGGGCCAAGGAGGGAAGTAATGCGAGCCGTTTTAGGCGGGTGTAAGGTGGCCATTTTGAGTTCAGCGGCCCTCCTTGCCGGCTGCTGCAATCTGTTCCTGGAGATTGTTGTGTGCCCCGATATCGTGTTTCCTGGGGATTGGGCCTGGGTTGAGGTCAAGACCTCGCCGGGGGCGTTGTGTGAAATTCAGGTGAAGCTCCCAACAGGTGAACTGAGCGAACATGAGGAACTGGTCCTCAAACAAGCGGGTGTGGACCGTACGGTGGGTTGGCGGTGGCTTATTGGACCGGCAACAGCGCTCGGCCAAGGTCAGTTGACGGTAATGGCGCGGTCTTGCTCGAGAACGGTTTCTCAAACCCAAACGCTGGAGTTCCGCAGGGATCGGCGATTCACCCTCCAGGATCGCGACAAAAGAGCCCAGGTTAACCTGGGCAGAGAGTTTGTGGGGGCCTTGGTGGGGAATCCCACCACGGGCTACCAAGGGGAGATCGTGTCCGAATTGAATCCCGTTGTGCTGGAGCTTCTCGGGCAGGAATATGTTCCCGAGCGGGAAAAACTGCATTGGGTGCGGGGGGACGTTTTTCTTCCGTTTCCGCCCGGTGGGCCCCGGTGATGCAGATTTGCAGTTCGTGTACCGCCGTCCCTGGGAAGGAAAACCCGTTAAGGAGTTTCAGGTCCGAGTGCAGGTTTTGTGAAGCCCCGTGGGAGACCGGTCCCTTGGCCATGGGGGAAGGGCTGGGTAGAATCGACGTTACGGAGGGGTGGGCGAGCGGCCGAAACCACCTGCCTGGAGAGCAGGTGCACCCCTAAAGGGTGCCGTGGGTTCAAATCCCACCCCCTCCGCCACAACCACCCTTCGGGGCCGGACCGACTTTCCCGCCGATCACCGCCGCTGGAACGAGCTCGTGCACGCGCCGGTTCTCAGAAGTCCAACCTGGCCAGGGGACTTGGCGTGCCAGGGGTTCGTTCAACTTTCATCCCGACCTCGGTTCCCGTGAGGCAGGGGGCCTGCAAGTTCTTACCCTGGCAACGGGGTGCATCGCTGTGCGTTCGGCCCTGGCCCCAGGCCTACCCCCGCACAGCCGAGCTTTCCTTGAGCCGTTGATCCGTGACCCCTCCACCTCTAAACTGGTCCTTGGGCTCGTGCAGGACGGGGGGCTAGCGGTCCCCTGCATCCAAAACCCGCTTCACGTGGAGTCCATGAGGTCCCCGAGAGGTTGGGGAGGCGAGAGCGGCTGGGGAAAGGCGGCGATGACGGTCGAGCCCCCTGCGACGCACACCGGTGAACCCCGCTAGGCCCGGAAGGGAGCAACGGTAAGCCGGTCCCTGCGGGTGATAGGGGACAACTTGACCCGAGCTGGCCGCCCGGGTGCGCGCGTGGGCCTCAACCCCGACGGGAGTTCGCACGAGCCCACGTTCTTTTTGGAGTACTCGAGGTCTTGGCATGCCTTCCCTTGAGAAGTCCGGAGGGAGCCGGTAGAATGCTGATAAAAAGGTCTTGTTATCCCAAAACCATGAGGTTCTCCCTTACCGGCAAGTACGCGATCCAAGCCCTCGTGCGCCTGGCCCAACTCGGGGGCGGCCCCGTTTCGGTCCACGAACTTGCCGCCCAAGAGGGCGTCCCCCAGCCGTACCTGGCCAAACTCGTTCCCTTGCTCGTGCGGGCCGGCATCTTGGACTCCGTCCGCGGACGCGGCGGAGGAATTTCCTTCGCCACCCCCCCCGAATCCGTTACCCTGGCCCAAATCCTCCGCGTCACCGACGGCCCGGACTTCCTCGGCGAGTGCCCGCTCAGCCTCAACCTCTGCTCGGGCAACCCCCTCTGCCCCCTGGCCGACCTCTGGGACCCCGTGAGGGACAAGCTCCTGGCCTTTTTGGAGCAGACCACGGTCGCCACGCTGGCGGCCCGCCTGAACCCAAAGTTCCAAAGGAGGGAACACGATGAGCGAGCTCATAAGCCAAAGAAGAAAGGAAGCGGTCAAGAAGATCCTCAGGCGCCTCCACGCCGGAGAAAGCCCGGAAAGCCTTAAGGCCGCGTTCCGCGAGGCCGTGGGGCAGATCTCCCCTGAGGAGATCGCCGCGGTCGAAGAGGACCTGATCCGCGAGGGCGTGCCGCGGGAGGAAATCCAGCGCCTCTGCGAACTGCATCTTGCCCTCTTCGAGGAAAGCCTGCCCCAACCCGAGCTTCCCCTCCCGGCCTGGCATCCCCTCCGCATCCTCTACGCCGAGCACGAAGAGCTGCTCAAGATGGCCACGGCCTTGGCCCGCCTGGCTCGGAAAGGAATTCGCACCGAACAGGAGAAGCACGAAGCCCTGCACATCATCGACCACCTTAAGGACTCGGAAAGCCACTACCTGCGCGAAGAAAACGTCCTTTTCCCCTATCTTGAGCGCTTCGGGATCACCGAACCCCCAAGGATCATGTGGATGGAGCACGATGAGATCCGCAAGATCAAGAAGGCCATCTTGGCCGAGGGGCCTGAGGGAGCAAACCTCGCCGATCTCTCCCTGAGCTTGAGCGAGTGGCTCACCAGCCACTTCACCAAGGAAAACCGCATCCTCTTTCCCACGGCGTTCCGGGTGATCCCGGAGGGGGAATGGCCGGGGATCCGTTCCCAGTTCGACGAGATCGGGTACTGCTGCTTCACCCCGCCGGCTCCTCCGGCACCGCGGGCCCCGGAGAAACCCAAAACGGCGGAAGCTCCAAGGCCCTCGGCCGAGGTTCGCCTCAGGTTCCCCACCGGCGAGCTCACCCCCGAGGAGGTGGAGGCCATTTTCAACGCCTTGCCGGTGGACATCACCTTTGTAGACAAGGACGAGGTGGTTCGCTACTACAGCGCCACCAAAGACAGGATCTTTGTGCGCACGCCGGCGGTGATTGGCCGCAAGGTCCAGGACTGTCACCCCCAAAAGAGCGTCCACGTGGTAGAAAGGATCCTTCGGGAGTTCCGGGAGCGGAAGCGGGAGGTGGCAGAGTTTTGGATCAACTACCAGGGAAAGTTCGTCTACATCCGATATTTCCCGGTTTGGGGCCAACACGGGGAGTACTTGGGGACCTTGGAGGTCACCCAGGACGTGGCCCAGATCCGCGAGCTTCAGGGCGAAAAGCGCCTTTTGGACGAGCCGCAAGGAGACTGAGAATGGAGGGAAAGACGACGAGACGTTTTGAGGGAAAAGCGACCCGGATCACTTGACCGGCCTGGAGGATAGGAAGGGCGACGGCCTTGGCCTCTGCCCAGGTGGGAGCCAAAGTTGTCCTCGCCGACGTTTTGGTCAAAGAAGGGGAGAAAGTCGCCGCAGAGATCATCCAGGGGGTCAAATCATTCAGTTCAAGCACTCGGGGCTTGACTACCGAGCGCCTGTGGTGGACCTTGCGCGTCGCAGAGGCTTGACAGCGCGAGCGCATTTGGGACAGACTGAGCCGGCGGTGGGCTGGTAGGGAACTCCCGTCCTTGGAGAGAGGATGATCAGCTGTCGGGGAGTGGCGAAGACGTACATCGTGCGCGAGAGGGCCGGGCTCTTCCGCCGTGGGGTGCGGCGGGAGATCGACGCCCTGCACGGGATCGATCTTGAGATTGGGCAAGGCGAGTTCGTGGGGCTCCTCGGCCGCAACGGCGCCGGGAAGACCACGCTGCTCAAGATCGTGGCCACCCTCCTCCTTCCCAGCCGAGGGGAGGTCGAAGTGGACGGGATCGACGCCCTGCGCGAGCCGACCAAGGTGCGCCGCAGGCTCGGGGTGGTCCTGGCCGGAGAGCGCACGCTCTACTGGAAGCTCACTGCGCTGGAGAACCTGCTTCTCTTCGGCGGGCTGCAGGACCTCCCGCGACGGGAGGCGCGCACGCGGGCGACCGAGCTCCTCCAACTCGTGGGCCTCTCCGGGTTCGCCCACGTCTCGGTGGAGAAGTTCTCCAGCGGGATGCGCAAGCGCCTGGCCATCGCCCGGGCCCTCATCCACCGCCCGCCGGTGTTAATCCTCGATGAGCCGACTACAGGGCTCGATCCCCATGGTGTCGAGGAGGTGTGGGAGGTGCTGCAAGCGCTGCGCGAGGAGGGGACGACGGTGCTCATGGCCACCCACAACATGCTGGAGGCCGAGCGGCTCCCGACGCGCCTTCTCATCATCGAGGGGGGGAGGCTCCTCGCCGATGGGACGCCGCAGGAGATCACCGCACGTTCCGGAGCCCAGCGCATGGCGGTGCTCACGCTCGGCTCTCGGCCCAACGTGGAGAAGGATCTCCTCGTCCACGAGCTTGGGGATGGGATGTACTCCCTGGCCATACCGGTGGACCGGCTGCCCGCGCTGCTTGCCCGGCTCCAGGCGGAAGGTGTGTACCTGGCGAACGTAGAGATCGTGGGATCGGGTCTGTGGGAGGCGTTCCTGCGCCTCACCGGCCGGCCGTTCGACACCCTGCCGGACACCCAGAGGGACGAGGAATGAGGCCGATCCTCGCCTTGGCCCACAAGGAGCTCCTCTACCTCCGGGCGTACCCACTGGATCTCGTCAGCTACGCGATCTCCCCGGCGTTGATCGTGGCCCCCTACCTCCTTGTGGCCCGGCTGTTTGGGTTCGACGCGGGGCTCGTGGACTCCGTCGCGGTGGGGCTTCTCCTTTGGTACTGGCTCTCTACTCTGCTGGGGGGAGTGGGCCTGGGGCTGGAGGAGGAGATGGAGGAAGGTGTACTGGAGAGCGTGCTCGTCCATCCTGTGTCCATCTTCGCGGTACTCGGGGCCAAGACTGTGGCGACCGTCATCCTCAACCTGTACATCACCGGGGCGATGGTGGCTTGGTTCTTCGCGTTCGGCATCCCCCTCCTTCTCCCCTGGCCCGCGTTCATCGCGCTTGCGCTTCTGGCGGGGGCGGGGATCTCCGGGTTCATGCTCGCCCTCGCGGCGCTGATGCTCCTCTACAAGCACACGTTCTTCACGTACGACCTGGTCCAGGCGAGCCTGGGCGCTCTGTCCGGGGTCACGATGCCGGCTCGGCTCCTCCCGCGCCCGCTGTGGATCGTCTCCCGGGCGCTCCCGCTCTCCTACGGGATCGAGTCCGTACGCCGGATCCTCGCCGGCGGCGGTGTGGGACCGGACATCGGCCCCCTCGTCGGGCTGGGGCTGGTGTACTTTCTCGTGGGCCGGAAGCTTCTCACCGTGGCCGAGCGGCGGATGAGGGCCGCGGGAACGACGGGGGAGTTCTGATGCGGCCCGCCTGGGCTCTTCTCCTCTACACCTTGCGGGCCCAGGTCCGGTACGGGCTGTTCCGCTGGTCGCTCGTCTTCCCGCTTGCGTTCGCGTTGCCCGCTCTTCTCCTTGGGCTGTGGGGCGAGGGGTTGGGGCTGGGGGCGGAGTTCGCCGACCGAACGGGGACGTCGGACTACTTGGGGTACCTCCTTTTGGGGGCCCTGTACTGGAGCTTCGTCGAGGAGGTGTGGAGCATTGTGTTCTCCCTTCAGCGGGCGATGCGGCAGGGCATGCTGGAGGCGCTCCTTGGTACTCGCATCTCCCGGAGCGGGCTGA
>OGCL01000729.1_pt1 | contig 32789 bp, 33 predicted proteins | sample 1570041 | NCBI WGS metagenome assembly OGCL01 (sample SAMN06266162, study PRJEB24511) | hot springs metagenome | isolation source: Hot spring water | place: South Africa: Limpopo | collected 2015-06-22 | reverse complement strand
TTTTGTTGAGTCTAGTTGAGATTTTGTTGAGTCTAATTGTGTTCTAATAAACTCTTTTTCATCAATAACTCTATTTAACTGAAGCCATGTTTTATCTCTATCTGAAATGGCCGTCTTGAAATCTTCGAATAGTTTGAAGTTTTTTACTAATAGTGCATTAGCTAAAGAAACATTTGCCTTAGCTTCTTCAATAAGTATTTTCTGATCTATGAAATCTTTCTTTTTGGTATTCTTTCCTATAGACATTATCTTATCTTCAATCAAATCAACCCTTCTCTGCCAGGTATTTTGCATTGCCTCTTTTTTGCTCAAATTAATAAAATCAGGTGAATCTTTCAATGAAAGTGCCTTCTTTATATTTTCAGAAAAATCTCTTTGATTTTCAGATGTTAATACACTTTTAAAATTTTTACACTCCGGTAATGTGGTAGATACAACAATTTTCCCTGCTGCAAGGTATTCACAAAGTTTTACAGGAAATACAGACCTTGTTATCCTGTCAATCTTATAAGGTATTATTGCTACATCAAAATGTTTTAAATAATACTTAAGGTCGTCATATTTTTTAGGTCCTAAAATGAATAAATTATCTGCTGGTTTTATTTTTTTATGGCTATCATCGCATGGTCCTATCAAGATAAAGGAATAATCCTTACATTCTTCAACGACACTGTTTAATAAATTATAATCAATACGCCACTCTGCAATTAATCCATAAAAACCTACAATAGGACGATTTTTTGACAAAACTTGTTTCATATCTTCTGGGATGTAGTCATCATAGGTAACAAAATCCTCTATGAAAACCCCATTAGGTGCCAATATTGCATCGTTCCTAATTTTTTTTGCCTCTTGAAGCAAGGCCGAAGATGTGGTTATTACCAGATCTGAAGAATTTAAGAGTTTATAGTGATCTATCTCAGAAAATGGAGAGTAATAGGGGAAAACATCTAATTCGTCGATGCAGTCATAGATAGTAATGCAATTTTTAAAAAGGTCTCTGTAAAATATAAAAACAGTCCAACTTATCCATAAGATTATTTCTTCATCTTTGAGGCTGTAAAGCAAATCAACATCCTTTATTAAATAAAGATTCTCATTAATTTCTCTGATTGGATTTGTATGGTCAAGTTCCGGCTCTGGAGTTAGAAAAAAAACAAGATATCCTCTCTTAGAAAATTCTCTGAATAGTTGATGGGGTCTTTGAAAAAGTGGAATGTCCCAATATATTGGAGAAGGGTAAAAGATTATCTTTTTGAAATTTGACCTTTTTAGAATTCTATCTAATTGAAGATGACTATATCTATTTTTGTAAAATTGAGTCTCCTGTTTTGGTTTTATAGCCTTGTAATTTAAATAATTTTCTAAAACATGATCTGTTACTACCTCTACTTGATTTGATAAGGTGATTTCTGCCTTTTTGGAAATATGGGTTAAGAATTCTCTAAATGCCTCAATACCATTATACATCCTTTGATTAATTTGACTCAGCGAAGATTCAATATTCTCTAACACTTGTTGTTTTTTATTGTAGATATTTAAAAATTTCTCTGTAAGTGTATTTCCCGATGTGTCCTGAATGTCAATACAATAAGATAATAAACCAAGTTCTGATAAAAGGCCTTCCATTTTGTTCCAATAAGAAATGGCAATAAATGGAATTTTGTATTTTAGAGATAATATTATTGAATGAAACCTCATACCAATGAAAAAACTAAAATTTCCAAAAATCTCCTCAATCTCATCAAGTCTATAATCTTTTGATTGTATTAAATCTATATTATCAACCCTTGACAATAATTCTTTATAAATCATTGTGTCTGAATTGTAATTATCATGGTCTTGAAAAGAGACAAAAGTGAAGTCAAATTTGTCAGCAAATTCTTTAATAAACTTTGCAACAGCATCAACAGTTTGACTTTGGAGCCTTTTATCCAACCATTGTCTTAAGGATATACCTACAAGTGGTTTGTCTTTCCCCTTTTTTATAATGTTTTCATAACTATAAAAGACAGGATCAATTGAGACAACAATATCATTAAAGCCAAGTCCTTCCAAAATATCACGAGATTTATTATCTCTGACACTTATAAAATTACTTATAGAATAGGCATAGCTTGTAAATTTTCTTGAATCCTCTGAAAAAAGTGGTCCTACCCCATTAAACAAATATGCAACTGGTTTTTTGTGTATGCGGGCTAATATAGGTATGATTGAAAAGATATGAACACCTAATCTATTTTCAAATAAGCCATAAATGTCTAATCTGTCATAATCTTGAAATAAGCCGCCCCCGCCAAGTATCGCTATATCAATATTTTTAACTGTTTCATTTAATGTTTTGTAATCATTCCATTTTATAAAATTTATCGCTTTGTGTTTGCTAAAGGAATAATCTAAATCATCCGATATGGCATAAAAATGCTCAAAACCAAGATTTTTAAGTATTAAAACTATATTTTTCAGTATTAATTCATCTCCAAGATTTCCAAAACCATAATATCCGCCTAAAATAACAGATTTCATAATCCTTAAATCTCCTTATTTATCTTTTAATTTGAAAAAATCTACAAGTAATACTGATAACTCTCCCCTTGAAATAGTTGCAGAATCATCTAAATCTCTTAGCAATGTAAAGCTACCACTATTGTTTATTGAAGTGAGAATATCTCTTATCTCAGAAATCGTAATAGTGCCTTCTGGCATAAACATGTTGCGGCCTTTCTGATTTTTCTTAATATGTCCACTTTGATATAGAAAATATATATACCTTGCTGACCAATGACTTTCTTTGACATCTTCAAAAATCGCTTTTATTTTAAAATCCTTCTTGACCCCCAAAATCCTACCTACAAATGTAGCAAACTCCCCCCTTGTAATCTGTCTGTCAGGCATGAAATATCTCTTGCCATTAATTACCTCACCATTGGCAAAGCCATTAAGAAAAAGCTTATCTATGGATTCCTTGTATTTATGCCCCTCATCGACATCCTCAAAGATCTTTGTATTTTCACCATATAAATACCGCCTTGAGACAATCTCACTGTCACCATCAAATAAGAGCCTTCCCTGTTGAAGCCATAAAGCCCTTTCGCATAAATTTATTACATCAGTTGTATTGTGAGATACAAATAAGAGGGTTGTCCCTTTTTTAATCAATTCATTTATCTTTTCCTTACATTTCTGTCTAAATACCTCATCTCCCACTGATAGCACCTCATCAACTATGAGAATGTCAGCATCTATGCTTATAGCTATTGAAAAGGCCAGCCTTGAAATCATACCTGATGAGAAAGTCCTGATTGGTGCATATATAAAATCTTTTAATTCAGAAAATTCTATTATACTGTCAATCCTTTTTTTTATCTCCCTGTTGGAAAGACCAAGTATAGAACCATTAAGATAAATATTTTCCTCACCCGTTAAATCCATGTCAAAGCCTGCACCCAGTTCAATCAGTGGTGCAACCTTACCTTTGATGCTAACCGTACCTTCTGATGGCGCAATTACACCTGCAACTACCTTAAGGAGGGTGCTTTTGCCTGCACCATTTTGACCAATAATTCCTGTATTTTCACCCTTTTGTATGGAAAAACTTATGTCTTTAAGTGCCCAAAAGTCCTCGTATGACTGAATATTTTTCTTAAACAAGCTTAAAAAATATTCCTGGACTGTCTTTGGTCTTGCCCTTGATAGTCTATATCTGATAGATAGATCTTTAAACTCAATAATGTTCATAATTCATAAACAATCTTGTCTTTAAATCTTGAATAAATCACTAAGCCTAAAAGGCACATAAAGAGCGAAATTATTGTCACAGTAAGGAGTTTATCATATGAAAGGGTAGTCTCTTCGTAAATGGTGTATCTAAATAGATTTATAAAATGTGTAAGTGGATTGATTTCAACAATAAATCTATACTTTTCAGGCACTATGTCAATAGGATAAAACACAGGTGTCATATACATTAATGCAAAAACTACCACTTCATAGATCTGTTTTATGTCATGAAAAAAGACCATAAATGTGGCAATAATAAGCGACACACCATATACAAAGATTATGCTCAACATAATGATTACAGGCAATAGAACGATATAGGGACTTATGTTTGCCTTTGACAGAAAGATTATAAAAAAAAGGGGAACAAGAGAAAATATTAGATTGACCATTGCAGAGCATACTACCGATAAGGGAAAGAGTGATTTAGGCAGATAAATTTTTTTAATCAGATTTGCATTATTGACAAAACTACTTACTGCAATTGATGTGCTTTGACTGTAAAAATTCCAGAAGACAATCCCTGTAATCAAATAAGCAGTGTAATTTTTTGCAGAAAATTTAAACAATTCAGAAAAGATAATATTAAGGATAAACATCATCAAAAGTGGATTGAGCATGACCCATAAAAAGCCAAGCACTGACCTTTTATATCTGACCTTGATATCCCTGATTATTAAATTCTTTAGCAGATCTGAATAATGTATAAAAGAGGTGGTTTCTTTAAAAATAGTCATTTATATCTTGATAAAGCCCTTATTTAATTTTTTAACATTGCTTCTTTAAATCCTTTTTCCCTAAAAAGACAACTGTCACAAATACTACATTGGTAGGTTTTGCCATCTTTAAATTGAGGGTCATAACAACTCCATGTTATGGAGTAATCCATCCCAAGTGATAGTCCCTTTTTTATAATCTCTGACTTGCTTAAGTATAAAAGGGGAGCCTTTATGTTGAACTTACCCTGCCCTTGCACAGATGCCTTTGTAGCAAGGTTTGCCATCTCTGTAAAGGCACGAAGATATTCTGGGCGACAGTCTGGATAACCACTATAATCAATAGCGTTAGCCCCAATAAATATATCCCAAACACCTAATACTTCTGCCCATGCCAACGCAAAGGATAAGAAAATTGTATTCCTCGCAGGGACGTAAGTTACAGGTATTTGCTCCAGAGAGCTTTTATTTTTAGGGACTTCCATATCTGTGGTTAATGCAGAACCACCTATATCACGCATATCAAAATCGATTATTAGATGTCTTTTTACTTCGAGAAAGGCTGCTACCCTTTTTGCATATTCTAATTCTATTAAATGCCTCTGATTGTAATTAAAGCTCAGGGCATAGATTTCATATCCTTCATTTTTTGCAATAAGTGCGGTTGTAGAAGAGTCAATTCCACCACTAAGTAACACTACTGATTTCATCTTATCACCTTTAAATTAATAGCCATTTTTATAGCCTCTATCATACTTGACGGATTAGCAATACCTTTCCATGCAATATCATAGGCAGTGCCGTGATCGGGGGATGTCCTTATAAAAGGTATTCCAACAGTAACATTTACACCACTTTCAAAGGCTATCATCTTAAGGGGTATTAAACCTTGGTCATGATACATACAGACAATTATATCAAATTCACCTTTATAAGCCCTGTAAAATATCGTATCTGCAGGATAGGGACCATAAACCTGTATAGATTTTTCCCTTGCAGACTCAATGGCAGGTATTATCTGGTCTTGTTCTTCAACACCAAAAAGACCTGCCTCACCTGCATGGGGATTAAGGGCACATACTGCAATCTTAGGTTTTTCAATATTCAACATCAAAGATGCCTTCTCAGCAAGGATTATAGTCTTAAGTATCTTTTCTTTAGTTATTAATGAGGGAACATTTTTAAAGGCTTCATGGATAGTTACCAAAATAACCCGTAAAGGACCTCCGCAAAGCATCATGGCATATTCACTTGTATTTGATAACTCTGCAAGCATCTCTGTGTGTCCATGCCACCTAATCCCAGCCATTTTAAGGGCCTCCTTTGATATTGGTGCCGTTACTAACGCATCTACCCTGCCAGTAAGGGCTAATTCAACTGCTTTAGAAATATAAGATGAAGAGGCAAGGCCCCCCTCTGTTGATGGACAGTTTTTAGGGAAATTAGATGATTTAATTATATCAGTTTCTATAATCTGGATATTCTCTAATAAATAATCTACCCCCTGCATTTTGATAATTTCGTTGATAACTGCCCTATCACCAACAATGGTAAATTTGATTTCCTGAGTTGGAAAGACACTTAAGGCTTTTAGAGTAATTTCAGGACCTATACCTGCAGGGTCGCCAATAGTGATTGCTATCTTTGAATTCACAATTAATTAAACCATAGAATATTAAATAAACTCAAAGACAAATCAATAAACATATTGAACTTATCTTTGGGCCGATTTTCCAAAAAATAGCGCTTAGGAAGGGCTGTTTCAGAATTTTTATAGTCGACGATTTCATTTTGCTTTATTCTTTATAATGCAATGCCTTATTACAAAGCCCAATGAACTTTTTTTATAAGGCGTCGTATAGAAATTCCTCACCAACCCTTCCTACTTGATTTAGTTAAGTTCTCGGTTCTATCGCTGATTTTGGGATTTTCATTTTCATACCCTTTTTTGATAAAATTTCTCAAAAAAAATTAAAGGAGGCGTTAAATGATATATGAGATAATGGTAGTTTACAATAAAACTACAGGGAAGACAAGTTTTGCCCTCATGAAAGACAGAAAAGACAATTTATCTCCCACTGAAGAGGATTTAAAGACCTATTTAAGCATCTCCAAGATTGTTTTAGACCAAATAGGCATCAAGCTTAAAAACAAATTGGCTGATAAAAAATGAATAATGCATTTAAATCATAAAAATATTGTAGTCGCAATTGTTGATGAAGACACTGCCTTATTAAATCTTGACAGAGAAGGATTTAAGGAAAACTCTATTGAGCTTTTTACATTTGAATCCCTTAGAGAATTAACATCGTTTCTTAAAAGTAACATCCCTGATGTTATCATCATCGCCATTGAAAAGGTTGAAGAACAAAGCATTGAAATAATAAAAAGCTACAAAAGCAAAAAAAAAGAAGGACTCTTTTACCTGCTTGTGAGCAATGACTACGATGTAGTAGATATAGCATCTGAAGACATAAAAAATATAGTAGAAGACTATCTATATAAACCAATCAATCCTATAAGGCTAAAGGCAAAAATTGACCTTGCCATTGGCAAGTTTCATTCACAGAATAGGTCTCTTCAGATTGTTGACCCTATTGTAAGACAGTCAAAGCCCTTTTTTATATTTCGTTCAGTGGCTATGCAAAGGGCTTTGGCAAATCTGACAGAGATAGCCCTATCAGATCAAACCGTTTTAATCACTGGTGAGACTGGAACAGGTAAGGAGATAGTTGCAAGGGCAATACATAGTCTTAGCAGAAGAAATCAAGGCCCTTTTGTTCCAATAAACTGTGGGGCAATCCCAGAAAGCCTTATAGAGGGTGAACTTTTTGGACATGAAAAAGGCGCCTTTACTGGAGCAATAAAGACAAGAAAAGGCAAATTTGAAAATGCCCATCAGGGCACCCTATTTCTTGACGAAATAGGTGATATGGCTTTACATTTGCAAGTAAGATTGTTAAGGGTCCTTGAAGACAAGAGGGTCTTTCGCATTGGGGCAGATGAACCAATACCAGTGGATGTAAGGGTTATTTCTGCCACAAATACTGATTTATCAAAGTCAGTGTCAAAGGGTATCTTTAGAGAAGATTTGCTTTACCGTCTAAATGTCTTAAGAATAAACCTGCCACCTCTAAGGGAAAGAAGAGAAGACATAGCCCTCCTTGCTCGTCATTTCTTTGAAAGGACACTCTTTGAAATGGGGAGAAAGGCACCTTATCCTGAATTTTCCCCAGAGACCTTATATATGCTTGAAAAATTGCCATGGAAGGGTAATGTCAGAGAGTTGAGAAATGTTATAACAAGAATTGCAACACTATTTCCAACAGATGCCAAAAAGGTCTTCCCCTTTCATGTACTTCAGCATTTAGATGAAACAGTCGTTGACAATAAAAACAATTTCAAGCAAGATATATTGCAAGAGAGTAAATATTATTTAATCCCCAAGGACTTGCCTCTGTCTGAAGTTGAAACTATAATCATTAACAAGACCTTAGAGAGGACAGGAGGCAATAAAAGCAAGGCAGCAAAAATACTTGGGATAAGTTTAAGGACAATGAGAAGGAAGGTAAATAAATGAATAAGATTGTAATACTTGGCGCTGGATATGGCGGTATTACTGCTGCCTTAAGACTTGCCAGATTATTAAAAAAAAAGAAGGATTATGAGATACACCTGATAGATAAAAATCCCTTTCATACCTTTAAGACCCAACTCCATGAGGCAGCTGTTAGAAATGTAGAGGTCTCTGTGCCTATCAATCAAATTATCAGGAAGACCTCTATAATATTTCATCAACAGGAAATCAAACAAATACTTACCAAAGAACATATTGTCAAGTTACAAGACTTTGATATTACATACAACTACCTTGTACTTGCCCTTGGCAGTATTACAAACTTTTACGGGATACCTGGGCTACAGGCTCATTCTCTCACCCTTCAATCTCTTGATGATGCAAAGATTATCTATGAAAATATCTCTGGATTAATAGATGAGGCAATGACTTCTATAAATGAAAATAACAAAAAAGACCTTTTGAGGTTTGTCATTGGTGGTGGTGGCCTTACAGGAGTTGAATTTGCAGGAGAGTTGGTTGATTATTTAAGCAGAGATAATCGCCTTGTTCAAGGATTAAAAGAAGTTATTGTCATTGAAGCTGGTAATAGATTATTACCAAACCTTGATGAAAAGATGTCTGAAGAGGCAACAAAAAGACTTATAAATAAAGGAATAAAGATTATAACAAACACAAAGATCACAAACAGGACAGCAGATACGATTACCCTTTCAAATGGCGAGATAATCAAAAGCTATTGTTTAGTATGGACAGGGGGGATCAAGATTAGTGAACTTATTGGCGCAAGTGATCTAAAAATAGGACAGTTAGGCAGGGTGCTTGTAAATGAGTATTTACAAGCACTTGACCATCCAGAAATATTTGCCTTAGGTGATAATGCCCTTGCAATAAATCCTACAACTGGTAAACCAGTCCCTGCGGCGGCACAATTTGCCTTGCAACAAGGTAGACTCGTTGGTGAGAACATATTTGCAGAGATAAAAGGCAAAGAGAAAAAAACTTATAAGCCAAAGGTTTTTGGTGAAATCATAAGCCTTGGCAGACATTTGGCTGTTGGGTGGTTTGCAGTGCCTTTTATAAAGAAACTAAAGTTTATAGGCTTTATCGGTAGTCTCTTTAAATCTGCTGTAGAGGATAAACACATTTTATTATTGAGAAAAGAGAGCCGTAATTGGACGAGTTGGAAGGGATAAATAGAAACTTTTATATTCCTAAATGATTTAGCTTACCTATCCCGAGACATCTTTGCAACTTCTTGGAGTGTTTTGGTTATGGCTTGGCTCATACCTTTTGCAAGACTAAGATATGTTTTGTCATTTAATTTTTCTTTAATCTTGAAATCTTTTATAAAAATTTCCTTATTGTCTTTGTCTTTTAATAACACAGAAAAATGTAGCAGAGCATAACTTACTTTATCCTCATCATATCTTGAGAAATCTTTTAAATCAACAATCATTACTTCTGTTTTTTCATTTACTTGGGGTCTCAAAGTCTTAACTTCTTTATAAATTCTTTGAGAATACAAGATTTCAACAATATTATGCCTTATTATATCCAAAGGTGTTGCTTCCCATTTTGCATATGACGATATGTTGAGTTCAAATGGTGAAGACCTATAAATTATATATGGTTGATCTAAGTGTTTTGGAGATCTAACGACTAAAAAAAGAATTTCTTGTTGTTTTAATGATTGTAATATTTCTTCTTGTATTGGCATATAAATGCTGTATATCTTTATCTCCGCTGTAGAACAAGATACAATAAAAACAAGCATAAAGATTATTAACATCTTTATCATAGTTGTTTATTCCTCCCTTTCTTTTTTATCTTTGTATATAATACGCCATGGTCTTTGGTTGAAATCATTAATTGCATCATTTAAATTATCTATAGTATTGATAATGTTTTGTATTAGTTCATCAAGATTTTGATTTTGTCTTTGCATTAAAATATTAACAGATGCCAAAGCTGTATCAAAACTCCGAGCTGATCCTTCAAGTTGTTGTATGAGCTTTTCAATAGCGACAAGGTTATCTCGAGCCTTTGAGACGACTTCTCTGATGCCTTCTCGATTATCATCTGCAATTGCCTCTGCCTTTATGATTAAAGATGTAAGCCTATCTGACATAGTCTTTAATGAAATCAATGTAATTTCCATTCTTTTATCAGTATTAACAATCAAAGTATTTGTATTATCAAGAAGTTCTGAAAATTTTTTTACATTTTTATCTGAAAAGACCTTATCAACATCCTCTACAAGTTTTTTTAAAGACACAGTTAAATCTTCTGCTTTTGCCATGATAGTATTAAAGTTTGACTGCTCAATTGATGGTATTGTAGAACCAGGCTTAATAATTGTTTTAGAGGTATCACCTAAATAAAGCTGTAAAAAAATATCACCCACAAATCCCACTTGACTGATTGACGCCTTAACTCCTTCATATAAAATAGTGCCTTTATCTAATCCTATCTCAATGGTAATAGGTTCTTTTTCCTTTTTAGGAGCAATAATTGAAAGAACTCTCCCTACACGCATCCCTCCTAACTTAACTTGTGATCCTGTCTCGAGACCAGTCACATCAAAGAGTTTGATATAATAAACATCAAAAGTATCAAAAAGCCTACTGCCACCAATAAAAATTACAGAAAGCGTCAATATTGTCATTGCCATTATAATAGTAAAACCAGCCTTTATCTCATCTTTCATCCCTATCTCCTTTTATATTCTTAAGTATTGTCATAAGGCAAAATTGATACTCCTTAAAATAAATGAGGCATTTCAGAGTATTATTCTGCAGTTAATATATTAAAATAGTCCTCTGGACAATAGTTTTCTTCCTCTGGAATACGATTTATGAAATTAACTATCTTTGGATTTTCTGATCTTTTAAATTCTTCTTTTGTACCATCAAAGATTAATTCGCCCTTATCAAGGTGAATAATTTTATCTGCTATTGTGAAAAGACTATGTAGTTCATGAGTTACAACTACAACTGTCATTTTGAATAAATCCCTTAATTTCATTATCAAAAAATCCAATCCTGATGCAGTAATAGGGTCAAGACCTGCTTGAGGTTCATCAAAAAATATTAACTCTGGATCAAGTGCCATTGCCCTCGCAATACCAGCTCTTTTTTTCATACCACCTGATAGTTGAGATGGATAAAAATTACCAAACCCTGATAAACCAACAAGATCTAACTTCATCTTCACCATTATTTTTATGGTTGATTCATTTAACTTGGAATGTTCTCTAATTGGAAGGGCTACATTCTCCTCAATAGTCAAAGAATTCAAAAGTGCTGATCCCTGAAAGAGAACTCCCATACTTTTTCTATATTTATTAAGATCCTTTTCATCTAACTTAGTTAAGTCATAGCCTTTGGTTATGATTTCTCCAGACAGAGGTTTTAACAAACCTATTAGATGCTTTAGTATTGTACTTTTTCCTGAACCACTCCCGCCTACAATTGCAGTAATCATTCCTTTAGGCACATCAAAGGAAATCTTTTTTAGAATAATCTTATTATTGTACCCTGCTACCAAATCTTTTATAATTAGTGCCTTTTCCATACTTACTAAGTAAAGTAGTAAAAAAGTGCTGTAAAAAACAAATCAAATACAATCACCATGAAAATAGATGATACTACCGATGAGGTCGTTCTCCTACCAACTTCCTCAGCCCCACCTGAAACCTGAAATCCATGGTAAGTGCCTACTATAGTTATGATACCACCAAAAGAAATAGCCTTTACTAAGCCTGTAATCACATCTTTGACCATTAGAGCATTGAGAGTTTGTTGTATATAGCTAAAAGGATGAATATTAACCGCTGTAATAGCTAAAACAAAACCTCCAAGAATACCAATGAAGTCTGATAATATAGTTAGACAAGGCACCATTATCAACATTGCAATCATCTTTGGGGACACAAGATAACTCACAGGATTAATACCCATGCTTTTTAAAGCATCAATCTCCTCTGCTGCCTTCATAGAGCCTATCTCTGCTGCAAAGGAAGAACCACTTCTACCTGCTACAATTATTGCTGTAATGATTGGACCAAGTTCTCTTGTCAGAGAGACACCTACAAGATTGGCAATGTAGATAAGTGCCCCAACTTTCTTAAGTTGATAGGCAGACTGCAAAGCAAGGATAATTCCAACAAAAAAACTAATGACTGATACAATAAGGATTGAATTATAACCAACCTTTACCATTTCCGAAAAGATTGATTTGAAACGTATCTTCCCTCCTATCATTGGGGATATAAATGTCCAATAAAAAACTTCATTGATAAGTTTTGATATTTCTTTGACTATATTAAGAAAAGATAGGGTCTTTTTGCCTGCAAAGACAACTAAGTTTTCAACCGATTGTTGCATCTTGAAGATCTTTATATATCTCAAATACCTTATCTAATTTTGCGAAAGAGAAGATTTCTTTGACCCTTTCTGAAAGGCTACAAAGCTTCAATGAACCTTTATATTTCATCATACCTTTTAAAGCCTCAACCAATGTGGCAATTCCTGAACTGTCTATATAAGAGACTTCTTTGAGATCAACTATTACTATGGGTATTTTATCTTTTACTGCCTTTAAGAGGTGCTTCCTCAATTCTGGTGATGTATGCATATCTACTTCTCCCATAGCTGAAAGTATTCTTATGTTTTTTTGATCTTCAATTTTTATTTCCATTTACAAATACCTAACCATTTTTAGTTTATTTGTCTTTTTTGAGCTTTTAAAGACAATTTCATCAAAGGCTTTTTTTATAAAATGCATACCCAATCCTCCTGGTTTTAAATCTAAAAGATCTCTTCCCTGAAAAGAAAGATCCTGTGGTTTTTCACCATAGTCTTCAATTATTACTACAATCTCCTTTGGAGAATATGAAAAATAGACCTTTATCGTTTTATCGTAACTATATTTGTAAGCATACTTTATTACATTTGAACAGGCTTCATCGACAGCACTTTTTATATCCTCTATAATCAATGTTTGTATGTCTATAAGTTTTAAAAGTTTTTCTAAAAATATTCTAATCATACTCAAATACATCGGATGTGAAGGAACTTCAATTGATGCTCGATGATTTAATGCATTTTGAAGGTTCTTTTTCTGTTTCATAACCTCCTCAATTCTAAGATTGTAATATCATCATTTCTTTGAAACCCCCTTGAATAGACATTGATGTCTTCTATAAGCAGTTCTAATAGTCTATCAGAACTGTGATGTTTTTTAACAAAATCTAACAATCTATTAAAACCAAAATGTTTACCCTCCATTCCAGTGGCATCAATCACACCGTCAGTAATCAAAAGCAATGCCTCACCTTTTTGTAACTCTATTGTCAATGGTTGATATTCATATTCCATAACACCAAGTGGTGGACCTGATATTTCATCAATTACATTTACAACTCCATCAACACCAATCTTCAAAAAAGGCAGATGACCTGCATTGATATATTCAATATGACCTTTTGATACATTGCAACTCATATATATTGCAGTAATAAACATACCCATGGGCGCATTATTGACAATGTTGTTCATGTGAGCAATAGTTGCTGTTACAGAATTATTTAATACACTAATATGCCTAAAATCACTAATAAGTTTTGCCATATAAAGTGCTGCTGATATACCTTTTCCAGATATATCACCGATAATAAAATCTACCTTGTCATTAGACAAATCAACAAAATCATACAGATCTCCACCTATCATATAAGCAGGGATGTTAACTGCCTTTATGAAAAAATCTTTTTTTGTAAAAACTGGCCTATCAGGTAAAAAACTTTTTTGTATTGATGATGCTATCTCCAATTCATGTTTTAGTCTTTCTCTCTCGAGAGATTCTTTATATAAAAGGGCATTTTCAATGGCAATAGCAAATTGTTTACAAAGTGCTACAAAAATATCCTTATCATAATTAGTCCTTTCAGGATTTATTATTTCAGCGACACCAATTAAACCCCTTCTGCCAATTAATGGGACTGCAATGATGCTTTTTGTGATAAAACCTGTGATCTTATCTGCATCACTATAAAACCTTTTATCATTCCGCACATCCTCAATATAAAGTGGTTCTTTATTGAGAGCAGTCCAACCCGCAATTCCTTGACCAAGTTCAATAGATATTTTTTTCTTTAGGGTCTCGCAAGTATCCTGATTATTACAAATAGCAATCTCAAACTCGAGTTTGTTAGTCTTATCATTATAAAAAAGTATAGAGCAAGCCTCTGCCTCTAACTCGGATTTTGCTTTATCCATGACAATATTCATCAAATCATTGATATCAAGGGTAGAATTGATTATCTCGGTAAACTCAAGTAAGGTATAAAGTTGTTCTTTAAAGTATTCAGTTTTCAAGGTTTTTAATTTTCAGAAATAACTTTCTTCAATTGTTCAATAAAAATATCCATCTCATCATCTTTACCTATTGTAACCCTTATATAGTTATCTATTCTTGGTCTGTTAAAGTGTCTGACTAAAATCCCCTTCTGTCTTAACCTTTTGAAAAGCTCTTCTCCATGTATTTCCTTATGACACATAAACAAAAAATTAGCCTTTGATTTAATTATATTCATGCCTAAATCATTCAGATTTTCATAAATCCTTTCTCTTGTATTGATAATCTTTTGTTTTGTCTCTTGAAAATAGGCATTATCACTAATTGATTCCATTGCACCTATAATGGCAAGTCTATCAAGGGGATAGGAATTGACAGAGTTTTTAATCCTGTTTAATCCCTGAATCAAATCCTTATTGCCAACAGCAAATCCTACTCTCAAACCTGCAAGAGCCCTTGATTTAGAAAAAGTTTGAATAACAAGCAAGTTTTCATATTCTTTTATCAAAGGCATCACACTTGTAGCTCCGAAATCTACATATGCTTCGTCAATCATGACAATATTATTTGGGTTATTCCTTAAAATTGTCTCGAGATTATCAATATCAAGAGCAATCCCTGTTGGGGCATTAGGATTCGCTAAAATTATACCTGCGCCATCTGTGCAATAGGGTTTTATGTCTATGGTAAAATCATCTTTTAAGGGAACAATTGTGTGTTGTATTCTGAATAATGAAGCATAGACATCGTAAAAGGTGTAAGTAATATCAGGATAGATTAGAGGTCTGTCAGGCATAAAAAAAGCCATAAAAGAAAAGGCAAGTATCTCATCAGAGCCATTCCCTACAAAAACTTCTTCTTTATTAAATCCGTAATAACTGGCAATCCTTTCTCTTAGTTCATTACATTCAGGGTCGGGATATAACCGAAGACTTTCATTTGCATTTTCTCTTATAGCCTTCAATACAAGTGGTGAAGGTGGATAGGGATTCTCATTTGTGTTGAGCTTTATGTATGTCCTATCATTAGGCTGTTCACCAGGGACATAAGGTAAAATCTTTTTAGATGTTTGACTCCAGAATCTACTCATTTATCATGCTTAGAGAGAATAGCAGATAATCAATAAATGACTAATTAAACATAGGAAAGCCTTTTGGAAAACGAAATCCCTTTTTGCCACCCTTAAACATTTTTAGCATTTTTTTCATCTCTAGGTATTGTTTGATTAGTCTGTTAATATCTGCCACAGATGTGCCGCTACCCATAGCTATTCGTTTCCTTCTACTACCATTGAGTATATTATGATTTCGCCTCTCTTCTTTTGTCATGGAGTTGATAATTGCCTCAATCTTGACAAGTTCTTTTTCTTCAACCTTCACATCTTTTACTGCCTTATTCATACCAGGAATCATACTTAAGAGGTTTTCGATTGTTCCCATGCCTCTGATCTTTTTAAGCTGATCTCTCAAGTCTTCAAAGGTAAACTCCTCTTCAAGTATCTTCTTTTGCAGCCTTTCTGCCTCTTTTTGATCAAAAGATTGTTGAGCCTTTTCAATAAGGGTTAGCACATCTCCCATACCCAGTATTCTTGCTGCAATCCTGTCAGGATAAAAAGGTTCTAACATGTCAATCTTTTCGCCAGTGCCGATATACTTAATAGGTTTCCCTGTAACATGCCTGATTGACAATGCAGCCCCACCTCTTGCATCACCATCCATCTTTGTTAAGATTATTCCATCAATGCCAATCTTTTCATTAAAGGATTTTGCCATATTAACAGCATCTTGACCTGTCATTGCATCAGCTACGAGGAGCACTTCATGTGGCATTGTTTTTTCCTTTATTGCCTTAACCTGTTCCATAAGTGTCTCATCTATGTGGAGTCGCCCTGCAGTGTCAAGTATCACTATATCTCTTCCTTCGGTCTTAGAATGCCTTATAGCATCTACACAAAGAGAGACTGGATCTTTAATCTCCTTTGAATAAAAGACAGGTATATCAAGTTGCTTACCCAAGGCAATTAGTTGATCTATTGCCGCTGGTCTTTGTAAATCACCTGCAACAAGGAGAGGTCTCCTTCCTTCTTTTCTAAATAAACGAGCTAATTTTGCAGAGGTTGTTGTCTTGCCCGATCCTTGAAGTCCTAACATCATTATTATGGTAGGTGGATTTGGCGAGAGTTGAATCCTTGTGTTTTGTGAGCCAAGGGTTTCACATAATGTATCATTGACAATCTTTATAACTTGTTGCCCCGGTGATAGACTGTCAAGGACTTCTTTACCTATGGCTCTTTCTCTTACCTGTTCAATAAATTGTTTTACAACTTTAAAGTTGACATCAGCTTCAAGAAGAGCCATACGAATCTCTTTTAGAGCAAGGTCAACATCATCTTCTTTCAAAAAACCTCGACTCTTTAGTTTGGCAAAGATGCCTTCAAGTCTATCAGAAAGGTTTTCAAACACTGGATTAGCCTAAATAAGTATCAAGTTTATTCTTAAGTTGGGATTTTGGAACAGCACCAACTACTTTATCAATTTCTTTCCCGTCTTTAAAAAATATAACAGTTGGAATACCCATAATTTTATATCTTGATGCTATCTCTGAATTTTCATCTGTATTAAGCTTTCCGACCTGTACCTTGCCTGCATATTCTTTTGCTAATTCCTCTATAGTTGGTGCAAGCATCTTGCATGGACCACACCAAGCAGCCCAGAAATCAACCATTATAAGTCCCTTTGACTTTATTACCTCATTTTCCCAATTGTTAGTTGTAAATTCAACAACTCCTTCTGCCATCTCTTATTCCTCCTTGAAATTTTTAATTAATTAAATTATCCTCTTTTGGTTAAAAACAGAGAAGTATAACAGAGCTTAAATTATAAAGACAATAGCCTTGTATAAACCTCGCAAACCCTTGACAGTATTCAATTACAAACATTATATTAAAACATTAACAATTTCTCGAGGAGGGTCAATGGCAGGCCATTCTAAATGGGCTCAAATAAAACACAAAAAAGCCCAAACAGATGCACGAAAAGGTAAATCGTTCACTAAGTTAGTCAAAGAAATATCTGTATCTGCAAGACTTGGTGGTGGTGATCCAGAAGGCAATCCAAGACTCAGAACTGCTATAGAAAAGGCTAAAGAGCTAAATATGCCTTCTGATAATATAAAAAGGGCAATTATGAAGGGTATTGGAGAACTTCCGGGTGTTACTTATGAAGAAACTACTTATGAAGGCTACGGTCCTGGTGGTGCTGCTATAATCATTGAAATCCTCACAGATAACAAAAACAGGACACTTCCTGAAATAAGGCACATATTGTCTAAAAATGGCGGTAGTCTTGGTGAGACAGGTTGTGTAGCTTGGAACTTTGAGAAGAAAGGCTATATTTTAATAGATAAGAAAAAAATTGATGAAGATATCTTAATGTCTATAGTGCTTGATGCAGGTGCAGATGATTTGAAGAATGACCCTTATGAGGATAAGTTTGAGGTGCTGACTACCCCTGATAACTTCATAAAGGCAAAAAATGCTTTAGAAAGTGCATCAATTGAACTATCTCTGTCAGAAATTACAATGATACCAAAGACCTATGTAAAGTTAGAAGGCACTCAAGCAGAACAAATGATGAGGCTCATGGACGCCCTTGAAGAGCACGATGATGTGCAAAATGTCTATTCAAACTTTGATGTTGACAGTTAATCTTTTTAAACTATTTTTTAAATAATGCCAATACCATTTCATTTCTCTTTTAAAAGAAGGTTTATTGCTGGTCTCTTTGTAACTATCCCAACACTCATTACTATTGCCGTCATATTTTTCTTGTTTAAGCTCATTGATGGAATTTTAGGTCCTTTCTACACATTCTTTTTAGGAAGACCAGTTGCAGGGCTTGGATTTATAACTGCCATTTTTCTCATTTTCATAATAGGATTAATCTCAACCAATGTAATTGGCAAGAGGATACTATCATACATCGAACAAGTTTTCTTGCATATCCCGGTCTTTAAGAGTATCTACACAGCAATAAAACAACTTGTAGATGCTTTTTCCCCTAAAAACAGGACATCTTTTAAACAATTTGTAATAGTTGAGTATCCAATTAATGGAGCTTATACCTTTGGATTTCTTACAAAAGAGTGCATTATAAAAACCTCAAACAGTGAAAAATCTCTTAAGGCAGTCTATATTCCTACAAATAATCTCTATCTTGGAGAGATTGTTCTCTTTGAAAATGATAAGATTACCTATACCAACATCCCAATAGATGAAGGCATAAAGATAATACTCTCAGGTGGTATTGCACTACCAGAGACAACTATTACAGGAAAATAAACATGAAAGTCACTGTAGTAATCCTTGCAGGTGGGCTTGGCACAAGAATGAAATCAAATACACCCAAACTACTCCACAACCTGCTTGGCAAGACAATAATTGAGCGAACTATTGATTCAGTTTTATCAATTAATCCCAGTAAGACCATAGTAGTTGTCAACAAAGAATCGAAGAACTTGATTGATTTATTGAGCAAATATAACCTTTCCTTTGCCTTTCAAGAAAAACCTCTCGGCACTGCAGATGCCCTAATGAGTGCAAAGGAACAGATTAAAGACGATGATTTATTGCTACTTTTAAATGGCGATACCCCTCTTATTAAACCTCAAACAATCGAAGACTTTATAAATAACTTTCATAGTCAAGGTTGCAATCTCTCACTATTATCCTTCATAGCATCAGATCCTTCGGAATATGGACGAATCATCAGAGATGAAACAAACAAGGTAACAGCTATAGTTGAGAATAAAGATTGCAATGAAAAGGAAAAACAAATAAGAGAAGTAAACAGTGGTATATACCTTATGGATCAAAAAGCATTTTCACTTGCAAACAAAATCAAGATAAATACGAAAAAAGGGGAATACTATATAACAGATTTAATAAGCCTATGTGTCAAAGAAGGCTTGAAGGTATCAACACTGTTAGCAAAAGGTAGTAATGAGCTATCAGGTATAAATACAAGGAATGAACTTGCTAATGCAACAACAATTTTAAGACAAAGGGTCATAAAAAATTTTATAGACTCTGGTGTTACCTTTATTGATACCTCATCAGTCGTGATAGAGCCAGAGGTAAAAATGGGTATAGATATTATTATCTACCCAAATGTTATAATAGAAGGTAAGTCAGTAATTGGAAGTTCAACTAAAATTTATCCACACACAAGGATCATGGATAGTGTCATTGAAGAGGGTGTTACAATAAAAGATTGCTCTGTCATTGAAATGTCTCATATTAAAGCAGGTGCCTCTATCGGACCCTTTGCACATTTAAGACCACAATCCATAATTGGGGAAAATTCAAAAATTGGAAACTTTGTTGAGATAAAAAAGTCAAATCTTGGTAAATCAGTCAAGGCTTCTCATCTATCATATATTGGTGATGCTGATGTGGGAGAAGGCACAAATATTGGAGCAGGCACAATCACCTGTAATTATGATGGAAAATCCAAACACAAGACTATCATTGAAAAAAATGTATTCGTAGGTAGTGATACCCAATTTGTTGCACCAGTAAGGATTGGTGAAAATAGTTATATAGGGGCGGGATCAACCATCACAAAAGATGTGCCCCCTAACTCCCTTGCTATTAGCAGAACAAACCAAAAGAATATACTTGAATGGGCAAAGAAGAAAAAAGACAAAAATTATTAGATGCCTTTTTAAAAACTAAGAGTAATGAATTAAAAATATGGCATTCATAAAAGAGGTATTTCATTAAACAGAAATGTGTGGAATAATTGGATATATTGGAAATAGAAATGCAATCCCCATTGTAATGGATGGTCTTAAAAGACTTGAATACAGAGGCTATGACTCAGCAGGTATTGCCTATTTTACTAATAACTTAATAGATGTCAAGCGATGTCAAGGCAAGATATATAATCTTGAAGCATTAATCAAAGATAGCTCAATAACAACTTACAACGCCATCGGTCATACAAGATGGGCAACTCATGGTAAACCTTCAAACGAAAATGCCCATCCTCACCGCTCTAATGGGATAGTGATAGTACATAATGGAATCATAGAAAATTATGTTGATATAAAAAAACAACTTTTAAAAGAGGGCTATCAATTTACCTCTGAGACCGACACGGAAGTTTTATGCCACCTTATAAACAAACATTCAAAAGGACTTTCTCTTGAAGATGCAGTCAGAAAGGCTATCAAAGAAATCAAAGGTGCTTATGCCTTTGCAGTTATCTCGGAAAAAGAACCAGATAGGATAGTAGCTGTTCGAAAGGAAAGCCCTCTTGTTATTGGACTTGGTGACAATGAAAATTTTCTTGCCTCTGATGTCCCTGCTTTTTTAAGCCATACAAGAGATGTCTTATTCCTCGAAAGTAATGAAATAGCAATACTTCAAAAGGAAGGTGTTGTTATTACTGACTTTGAAGGGAATATTGTAAACAAGGAAGTCGTTAAGATAACTTGGAGCCCATCAATGGCAGAAAAGGGTGGCTATCGTCATTTTATGCTCAAGGAAATATTTGAACAACCGAGGGCTTTGGCTGATACCTTAAGGGGAAGAATCCTTCCTGAAAAAGGTGATGTTTTGATTGATGAGTTTGGACTGACAGAAGAGGATTTGATTTCAATTGATAGCATAATGATGGTTGCTTGTGGCACTTCCTATCATTCAGCAATGATAGGCAAATATATTATTGAAAATATATCTAAGGTCCCAGTAGAGACGGATATTGCCTCTGAATTTAGGTATAGAAATCCAATAATTAATGAAAGAGTCCTTTTTATTTCTATTACTCAATCAGGTGAGACTGCCGATACACTTGCAGCACTCAGAGAGGCTAAGAAACTTGGTGCTAAAACTCTCACAATTTGTAATGTCATAGCAAGCACTTCTGCCAGGGAATCTGATTTTGTCTTTTACACCCATTCTGGACCTGAGATTGGTGTGGCATCAACAAAGGCATTTACTGCTCAAATATTAGCTTTATATTTATTTGCCATTGCATTAGGTAAAGTCAAAAAGAATCTTTCTCAAAATAATGCTATATTGCTTATTGAAGATATACTCAAGTTGCCATCTAAAGTTGAGTCAACTCTTGAATGCAACAAGGAGATACCAATTATTGCAAGAGAACTATTTAAGGCAAGGGATTTTCTATATCTTGCAAGGGGTATTAATTATCCTATTGCACTTGAAGGCGCCTTAAAACTCAAAGAGATTTCTTATATACATGCAGAAGGGTATCCAGCAGGAGAGATGAAACATGGACCTATTGCTTTAATTGACAAAGACATGCCCGTAGTAGTCCTTGCCTCATGTCATAATCTTTTTGACAAGGTCCTGTCAAATATGGAAGAAGTCAAGAGCAGAGGAGGAAACATTATAACAATCACAAACAAGACAGATGATTCTTTAAAGAGATTATCAAAAGAAATTATCTACATTGATAAAATTAATGAATATATTGATACAATCCTATTTGCTGTGCCTCTTCAGCTATTGGCTTATCATATAGCTGTATTAAGAGGTTGTGATGTTGATCAACCAAGAAATTTAGCAAAAAGTGTTACTGTTGAATAAATAAATATTTCAGGAGGAGAGAACAACCAATATGGCAAAAGATCCTTTATTGGAAGACCTTAATGAGCCACAAAAAGAGGCAATTATTCACTTAGGAAGCCCTTTGCTTGTTTTAGCAGGTGCAGGGAGTGGGAAAACAAGGGTTATAACAAGAAAATTTGCCTATCTGGTTAAGAAAAAAAATATCCCTGCATCTTCAATATTTACAGTTACATTTACAAATAAGTCAGCTGAAGAAATGAAGCATCGAATTTCTGAATTATTAAATTGCCACATAAAAAACTCATGGATAGGCACCTTTCATGCTCAATGCAATAAGATTTTAAGAAAGGAAATTGATAATATTGGCTACAAAAATAACTTTACTATCTATGACGATGATGATCAGGGTAACCTCATTAGACACATTCTCAAAGAATTAAACATCCATGAAGCATTATTTAAGGGTATAGCGTGTAGGATAAGCATACTCAAATCATCTCTAATCACTCCAGAGAAATTTCTTGAAAAAGGAGACGGTTTTGGTTTTGATGAAAAACTTGGAAGGGTATATCTTAGGTATCAAGATGAACTCAAAAAATGTGATGCAGTTGATTTTGATGATCTCATAGGATTGACATTAAGACTATTTGAAGAACATCCCAAAATTTGCAACAAATACAAAAGAAACTTTGAACACATCCTCGTTGATGAATTTCAAGACACAAACCTTGCCCAATATAAGCTATTAACCAAACTATGTGCTCCAGATGGGAACATAACCGTTGTGGGAGATGATGACCAGAGTATTTATAAGTTTAGAGGAGCTGAAGTCGTAAATATTATAAATTTTCAAAGAGATTTTCCTAAATCAAGGGTAATTAAATTGGAGCAAAATTATCGTTCAACTCAAAATATACTTAATGTCTCTGGTAAAGTCATTATGAAAAATCCTCACCGAAATCAAAAGACCCTTTGGACAAATAAAGGTTGTGGTGACAAGGTCAGTTATTGTCTTTTAAATACAGAAGAAGAAGAAGCAAAATTTGTTGCAAAGATGATTAAGGATTATTATTTAAAAGGTATTTATGATTATAAAGATTTCGCAGTACTTTACAGGATAAACCTTCAGGCAAGGCTAATAGAAGACGGTTTGAGAGCAGAGGGAATACCCTACACAGTAGTAAGTGGGACAAGTTTTTATCATAAGAAGGAGATAAAAGATATTATTGCCTACATGAAGGTTGTTATCAATCCCGATGATAATGTTAGTTTCCGAAGAATACTTAACACACCTCCTCGTGGCATAGGGTTATCAACAATATCTAAAATTGAACAAGAAGCAAAGAAACAATCGACAAGCCTATACAAGGTTATAAAACAAATTCCTAAATCAAATAGTACAGTATTAAGCTCAGCAAAAGAGAAACTAACAAGCTTTCTAAAAACAATTGATGACCTCATCATGATTAATAACAAGAATACTGCTGACATTATGAAAACTATCATAGAAAAAATTAATTACTTTGACCAATTAGAAGAGTTAAGGATACAAAATGTTATGGATTTAATATCTTCTCTTGAAAATGTAACTTTACAAGGTTTCCTTGATAGAACTGCCCTTATATCATCTACTGACTGTCAGAACTTTGATGCAGGAGTTTCTCTGATGACCCTACACAGCGCAAAAGGGTTAGAGTTTCCAGCAGTCTTTCTCGTTGGATTAGAAGAAGGAATCCTCCCCTATTTTAAAACCTTTAACGAGTTAGATGATTTAGAAGAAGAGAGAAGACTTTTCTATGTAGGCATGACAAGGGCAAAGGAAAGATTATTTCTAAGCAGTGTAAGCAAAAGGAGACTTTATTCTAAAATACAAGATCAAGAACCCTCAAGGTTTATAGCAGATATACCAAAAGATTGTTGTCATTGGGTTGAAAAGGTTATGCCTTCACAAACTCCTATTGATTCAAAGAATTTTGTGCCAAAAAAACCAACAATTCCCTTTGATATAGGTTGTAGAGTAAAACATCCGCGTTGGGGTGTTGGAGTAGTAAGGGAGTGCACAGGTTTTGGTGAACATGCAAAGGTTACAGTTAATTTCCCAGGCGTTGGTATTAAGAAACTCATTCCAAACATAGCAAATCTGAAAAAGGTTACCCTATGAAGATAACGAAAGAAGAGACAAGGTATATTGCCCATCTCTGCAGATTGGAGTTTTCTGAACAAGAAATTGAATTGATAGGCTTACAATTAAATAATATACTTAATTTTATCAATAAACTCAATGAAATAGACACTAATAATGTAAATCCCACATCACATATCCTTGATTTACATAATGTTACAAGAGAAGACAAGGTGTTGCAATCCCTTGCTACACAAGAAGCCTTGTCAAATGCCCCTGATACGCAGGGGTCTTTTTTAAGAGTGCCAAAGATTATTGATTAAGAGGTAATAGTGAAAAGATTTTTCTTAAAATCAAAGATACACATGGCAGTCATTACTGAAGCCAATCCAGATTATAAAGGCAGTATCACAATAGATAAAGAACTCATGGATTTGGCAGGGCTTTTACCTTTTGAACAGGTTACAATTAGCAATGCAAGTAATGGTGAAAGATTTGAGACTTATGTTATTGAGGGTGAGAAAGGTTCGAGGAATGTTTGTCTTAATGGTCCTGCTGCAAGAAAAGGCATGAAAGGTGATAAGATAATTATCTTTGCCTATTGTATCCTTTCTGAAAATGAAATAGATGGATTTGAACCAAAGATAATATATGTTGATGACTGGAATAATCCCATTAGTTAGGAGATAACTATGTCTGATGTTTATGATGTGATAATTATAGGTGGTGGTCCAGCTGGTCTTACCGCAGCTCAATACTCAGCAAGGGCAGGATTAAGGACCCTTATACTTGACAAGTCTCCTTATGGCGGTGCACTTGCCTATGCAAGCGTCATTGAAAACTACCCTGGGTTAAAAGAACCAATGGCAGGGAAGGATTTATTGAACATATTTAGAGAACAGGCATTAAGATTTGGAGCAGTTTATAAAGAAACAAAGGTAATTGGTGTAAAACTTGATCAAGAGATAAAAGACATTTACACAATGGATGAAACCTATCAGGCAAAGGTTGTTATAATAGCCACTGGTTCATTGGGTAGGAAAACTACTATTGAAGGAGAGGCGGAGTTTTTAGGGAGAGGTGTGAGTTATTGTGCTATATGTGATTCTGCCTTTTATAGAGGTAAAGTAGTTTGTGTCCTTGGTACGTCAGAGGAAGCAATAAGGGAGGCAATATATTTGACAAAATTTGCATCAAAGGTCTTTTTAATCTCCCCTATCAGATTAAAAGAAGAAATTGAAGCATTGTCAAATCTTGAAATACTTGAGGGTTATTCAGCCCTTGCCATTAAAGGTTCAGATACAGTCCATACAGTTATCTTAAGAGATAATAAAGGGGAGAAGAGAGAGATTTCCTTAGATGGAGTCTTTGTATATCTACAGGGGAATAAACCAATCACTGATTTTTTGGGAGATTCCCTTGAGCTTTCAGAAGATGGTTGCATAAAAACTAATTCATCGATGGAGACTAATGTGCCAGGTGTCTTTTGTGCAGGGGATGTCTCTTGCACAGAAATAAGACAAGTAGTAGTAGCTGCCTCACATGGTTGTATTTCTGCCTTGTCTGCTGAACAATTTATATCAAAGAGGAAGAAAAAGAAATTTGACTGGCATAAATAGCCCTCATAATTCCAATACCTTAGATAATTCCATGATCATTGACTACATGGAAAAGGGTTTTCTTGACAATATTATAGATCTTTTCATCTATAATACATCCTATTTCCCTTTAATATTGGAAATGCTTACTGATGAAAGATTAAGAGTCAGGATAGGTGCAACGGCCTTAGTTGAGCATTTCTCCATCAGCCACAATGAGCATCTCTTAAGGCTTATTCCAGATATTGCAAAATTATTGAAACATAAAAATCCTACCATAAGGGGTGATTGCGCCTATATTTTGAGCCTCATCAAAGACCCTTCCTCATTACCCTACCTTGAGGCACACAAGGATGATGAAAATAATATAGTTAGGCAAATTATTGAAGAGGCTATCGTTGAAATAAAAGGGCAGAATTCTAATCCTGCCCTTAAGTAACGGAGGGACAGATTAAAAGTCCCAGTGAATTTATTCTAAGATTTCAAGAACACATCTCTTGCCGAGTTTTGTCCCTGCAGCTCCGATGATAGTTCTCATTGCACGAGCAGTCTTACCTTCTTTACCAATTACCTTTCCAAGGTCTGATGAGGCTACTTTTAGCTCATAAACAGTAGTCTTCTCTCCTTCTACCTCTGTAACCTTTACTGCCTGTGGATTGTCAACAAGTGCCTTTGCAATAGTCTCAATCAATGTTTTCATGAGTTTCCTCCATTAATGTAGTTTTGATATAAGTTATTGTTCCGCTTAAGTGGCTTGCTGTTTAGCTTGATTATTTCTATCAATCAGTTTTTTGACAGTATCAGTTGGCTTTGCACCTTTGCTTAACCAATATTTAACCCTATCTTCTTTTAGAACTATCTCTGATGGTTCTTTGAGGGGATTATAAGTCCCTACAATTTCAATGAATGGACCATCTCTCCTTGCCCTTGAATCTGCTGCTATTATTCTGTAAAAGGGTTTTTTATGAGATCCCATCCTTGTGAGTCTAATCTTTACCAAAATAACACCTCCAATGAGTAATCGTTTTAAAGATATAAAGGATAACATAAATCCCCTTACTTTTCAAATTATAGAAGTTAAAACCTTAAAATAGCAATAAGGAGAGCTGTTTCTGAATTTTTATAATCGACGATTTCATTATAATTTTGCTTTATAATGCAATGCCTTTTGCTAAAGTTTCTCAATGTTTCTTTTATAAGGTGTCGTATAAAATTTTTCACCAACTCCCAAAATCAGCGATAGAACTAAAAAGCTTAGTAAAATCAGCAAGTAAGATAGGAAGTACAGGATTGAGGGGGTCAGGTCTTGAATTTTGACATTAGACATTAATGGTTTTGCCTTACAGATAAGCTATGAGTTAAAAGTAAAAATGTCAAAATTCAAGACCTGCCCCCCTTCCTATCGCTATTTTAAGGCCACCCTTCCTACTTGATCTTGTTAAGTCCTCAGTTCTATCGCTGATTTTGGGTTAAAAATTAGAAAATGTTTCTATCTGATAAGGTTCATAACCTCTCCAGTAAGTGCATCTGCCGTTGTAATTACCTTTGAGCTTGCTTGAAATCCCCTCTGTAATTGAATCATCTTTACAAACTCATCTGCGAGGTCAACATTACTCATCTCAAGGGCATTACCAAATATAGTGCCTCTTTTGCTTGACCCTGGCGTTCCTACTAATGCCTCTCCTGAGTCATAGCTTGGCAAAAATAAATTATCTCCTGTTCGTATTAAACCATCATAGTTTGCAAACTCTGACAAGGCTATTTGGGCAACATCTCTTCTATCACCATTTGAGAAGATAACGGAAATAATACCGTTTTGGCTTATCGATGAGGCAATCGCTGAACCTGCACCCCGACCATTTGACTTAAGAACCTTTTGGTCTGCAGGGCTTCGCCATTGTTTGGCATCATCCTTTTTAATTGATAAGTTCATAATCTGAGGTGTTACAGCACCAATAGTAGCTGCCCAATTAAAGGACAATTGCTGAGTTATATCTTGTGTAAGATTTCCATTAGTATCAAAATTGAGTTGAACAGGTCCAAGTGCCACAAAGGCAGGATTAGCCTCTGTGCCTGTATTATAAACAAATCTTAATTCCCAAGTGCTACCACTTGAACTGACTGCAGTCTTAGTATAGTAAGTCTTGACAAGTTGTTTGTTACCAAGACTGTCATAAACATAAAGGGAATTAGAATGATTAAAACTGGCTGTGCTGACTTCTCCTGTGGTTGTATTAGGGTCAGTGGCAGACCATGTCTTTATAGATGTCTGTGAATCAAGATTAATGCCTAACTGTAATTCACTTGTTGCAATAGGTGTGCTTGTGAGATTTGATAACTGAATATTTCCAAGTTTACCAGTTGGTAGCCCTGAAGCATCAAAGCCATAACCCTGCACCTTATAATTCAAAGGATTAACAAGATAACCATCTTTATTGAGCATAAATTGCCCTGCCCTTGAATAGTAGGTTATTCCATTGTCTGCATTTAATACAAAAAGACCATCACCCTGAATTGCCATATCTAAGGGATTGACAGTCTGGTTTATTGCACCCTGTGACCAAAGGCTTTGTGTATTCATAATAAATGAACCTGCACCACCACCATTTGAAGCACTGATTGATGCAACCAAATCACCAAAAACTACCCTACTTTGCTTAAATCCAACTGTATTAAAATTGGCAATATTATCACTTACTACACTTAGCCCAAGTCCATTTGACCTTAAACCACTTATGCCTGTTGTCATTGCACCAAAAAGACTCATCTCTTTACACTCCTTTCAGGTTACTCTGTGATAAATTTCTATCACTTAATTGTTTATTTTGAAATAAATATATAGCTTTGTTATTACTAAAGTTTACTTAAAATATTTACCTTACAATGTTCATTACCTCACCAAGCAAACCGTCTGATGTGGTAATAACCCTTGTATTTGCCTGAAAGCCCCTCTGAGCAGCAATCATCTTAACAAATTCATCAGCCAAATCAATATTGCTCATTTCAAGGGAATTAGCAAGTATCTTTCCCCTGCCTGATGTCCCCGGGGAACCAACAGCTGGTTGTCCTGAATCAGAAGACTCCGCAAACATATTCCTTCCCATTTTTGTAAGACCTGCAGGATTAGTAAATTTTGCAATGGTAACTTGTGCAATATTTTTTACCTGTCCATTTGTAAAAACTCCTGACAATACTCCATCTTGTCCAACTGTCAATGCCCTTAATGAACCAGAGGTCCAGCCGTCTTGTGTCTGAAATATGGTCGTAGAGGGAGAACCATATTGAGTTGAGTTATTTCCTGCATATCCAAAGAAAATATTTACTGATTGAGGTGTTACTGCTCCCCAACCAGGTACCCATGGAAAGGTTATTGGTGTTGCAGTCAATGGACTGGTAAGTTGTCCACTTGTATTAAAAATAAGTGTAATAGGTGAACCTCCTACTTCTACATAGTTAGGAGAACCTGATAATCCAGTATCTGCCACTATCCTTGCTTGCCATTGACCAGGCGTAGGAGTTCTTCTGAAATATACCCCCACAGGATGGGCATTTCCAAGACTATCATATATGGTGATATTTGTTTGAAAGTTATATGAACCTGGGGCAGCACCTGTTGTTGGTGATACAGACCAAGCTGCTGTAGGGACTGTTGACCTTGAGTCAAGATTTACTTGTATGTTCATAGTATCTGTTGAATTTGGATTACTATTTACCGTTGCTACATTAATGTCTCCAATTGCACCGGTAGGATTACCTGCATCATTATACAAGTAACCTTGTAGCCTTAATCCTTGAGGACTTACCATGAAACCTTCCTTATTAAGTAAATATTGCCCTGCCCTTGTATAAAAAGTCCCTCCTTGGTATTCCTTTATGACAAAGAATCCATCTCCATCAATCCCCATATCAAGGGGATTTGCAGTAGTTTCAAAGGTCCCTTGTGTGAATAACTGTTGAACCCCTAACATTTGAGAACCTCTACCAATCTGCATAGCACTACCACCTGTTGATGCCTGTGAAAGTACATCTGCAAAGACTGCCCTACTTCCCTTAAACCCTGATGTATTTGTGTTAGCAATATTATCACCAATGATAGATAAAGCTAAGCCATTTGTGGCAAGGCCACTTACGCCTGTAAACATTGAACCAAGTATTCCCATGACTACCTCCTGATATTTCTTTTAAAACAATATCTTATAATCTTTTACAAATCGGAAATCCTTCTCCTCTAATTCCCTTTTACAACGAAATACACTATTTTGGATAATTTACCTTTTTCACATCATTTAGAGCCATCTTTGTATCATTTATAACAAGATATGTGCCATCTTCTTCAATACTAATTCCTGTAACTATACCTCCTTCACCCTTTGAATCCCTAACATCAAGCCCTATCATACTTGATGCTGATGCGATACCCTGCGATTGCTGATTTTGTAAAAACTTCTCAAAGTTACTACTCATATTAGTAATCTGCTCAAGGGTGCTAAATTGAGTCAACTGCCCGATAAACTCTTTATCTTCCATTGGATTAAGAGGATCCTGATACTTTAGTTGTGCTATCAGTAAAGATAGAAAATCATTCTTCCCTAACTCACCATGTTTACCACTACCCTTTGAATTAGTGGTTGACGAGATCGCATAAATAGGGTTCTCAAAAATATTGTTTGTAACATTATTACTTGCTGTCAATGACATGTTCTAACCTCCTAAATGTAAAACTCAAAGGGTTTAAAGTCATCTTTCTTTTCTCCCTTTTTATCTTGTCTTTGCTCTTTTGAATTATTGTTATCGTGCTGATTTCCCCTGCCATCTGAGTAAAACTCCTCTCTGATATCAACAAAAAACTCACTAACCTTTATGCCTGAATTTTCAAGAGAGTTTTTTATCTGTGGCAAGGCAAGATTCATCATATCTTTTACCACAGAACTCTCAACCCTCATATCAGCCCTTACCATGCCGTCAGCAAGGACTAGCTTGATATGAACGTTACCAAGTTCAGGCGGTTCAAGCCTTACAGTAAGGCTCTTTTGCCCTGTCTCAATGGCTTTAAAGATCTTTGAATCTATATCTTGCAACCTGCTTATATGGACAGTCTCCTTTACTGTTTGTTCGTGTTTTATATTTGTACTGTGTTGTGTATTGCTTGACGATACAATTTGATTGGTCTCGGGCTTTGTAATTATCTCTAAATCTTGATTCATGTCTATAGTTTTATTATTAGCACCCCCTACATTTAACTCTTCAACAATTACATCTTGCTTTAATAAATCTGATAACTCTTGAGAAAGTCCCTTTGATGCCATATCACCTTTTAGAGCATCTTCTAAAGATGCCTGAAACTTCTCATCTAACTTAAGCGACTTTGTATCAAAAAGGGGGGGTTCCTTTGAATCGTTATTACTGTTTGACTTTGTCAATAGTTCTTTGATATTTATATCAATGGAACTACTCAATGACTGTGACAAAGGTTGACCAGCAATATTAATAGAAGATTGAAAGGCTGAAGAAAAGGTGTTATTTGTCATTAATTCTTCATTAATAGTTGATACTATATCTACTAGCTTTGTTGTCATATTATCTGTCTGTAAAGTAGAAATATCACTGCTGATACTTTTAGTACCTTCAAAGATATTTAATCTTTCCATAATAGCTTGACGAAACTGCTCATGGGTCATATGGGTATAATCCCTTTTATTTGTTAAATCTTTTAAAATATTTGCCAAATCTTTAAAATGTCCCTGATTGAGTTGAGCAATGAGGTGAATATTATTATCCCCTGCAACCATCGTCCCTTTTAAAATATCCTGAAACTGTTGAGGATTTGCCAATAATTGCTGCATATAAATCATAGTGAGTGGATCAAGGAGTTTTTCACCTAACTGAAGTTTTTGAAGAATTGCCTCAAAGGGATTGCCATTAAAGCCAATCTCTGATATCAGTGATTTGTCCCCGCCGCTATCATTCATTAGTGAGGCAAGTACAGACTTAAAACTACCATTGCCTTTTGACGGTGCCTCTAAATCTTGAATGTTATTGCCCTTAAGGGCAGGGTTTATTTGTGGTGCTATTGTTAACATAAAAACACCTCCAAGTAATCTTTGACTTGTTATTTACTCTGCAAGCCTTATGCCATTAGATTTTTTAAAATATATGTGATTAAAAATTACCGAGATCCAGCGATAAGGATAGGGCTCTTTCGTTCTATCGCCGATTTTGGGCAATTTTAGAAAACTCAACATTTCTAACTTCTCTATATCGCTCTACAATAATTTGAACTATTTGAACAGCTATAGTTTGTTATGGACTTCCGAAAGGGAAAAATTTTCCTCTTAAAATGACTAAGGGGTAGGTTTTTCCTGCTTTACCTTTGTCCTTGCAAGAATCTTCTTTGAAAGTGTTGCAGCACGGGCTTCTTCAATTTGTGCAAGTATCCTCCCTGCTGTCTTTGGTTTGAGAGTTACAATAATAGTTACCGCAGTATCATCGTCAAGCCTTTCAAGCCTTCTTGCAGCTTCTTCAGGTTGCATAGATTCATAAATCTTAGCAATCTGGGCAAGATACTCCACTTCTTTTTGTTCAACCTTTTGCTCAAATAGTTTTTGCAATTCTTCAATCTCCTTTTTGAGTTTTCTAAGTTGTTCAAGTTCTTTTTGGATATCTGCCTTGACAATGCCAAGTCTCTCTTCTTCAAGGCTCTTTTTAGTATCTTGTTTGGAGGCAGGCTCTTGAGTCTTACTTCCCTTTACATCTGCAGGTGCTTTAGCACCTTCTTGTTGTGCTGAAAGAGGTATATAAATTAATAAAGCTACAAGGGTCAAAATAATAATCTTCTTCATAATATATAAAGTAATGTCAAAAAATATGCCTATTCCCAAAATCGGCGATAGAACTAAAAAGCTTAATAAAATCAGCAAGTAAGATAGTAAGGGCTGATGATGGCTTTTTATACGACAAAGTTTCTAGGGCTTTGTCATAAGGCATTGCATTATAATGAATAAAGAAAATTAAATAAAATTTGTCGATTATAAAAAGCCTG